>ERZ1034365.609-NODE-609-length-19654-cov-5.277673_pt1 | contig 19654 bp, 19 predicted proteins | sample MGYA00520615_ERZ1034365 | MGnify/ENA primary metagenome ERZ1034365 (study PRJEB33736, sample SAMEA104284505) | Azolla filiculoides | biome: Urban; feature: Water surface; material: Ditch water | place: Netherlands | collected 2015-10-28 | depth 0-0.1 m ... | reverse complement strand
GTGATCATCGGCCCTCAGACCCCAACGTGGAAGAAAGGGGTCCGGACCATCCGTAACGCCCGCGGCCCCCGAGACACCTACAACTAACCTTCACCCACTAGGAACCCTCAAACCCACGCTCAAAGTTCGGCTATACCCGTCCACAGGGCTTTTTTTGGCTATGTATTACCGCCATTTATGACTAGGATAATCCCGTTCCGAGAGGCAAAACCTCTCCAAACGCCTTTACAGGCGGTTTCAGCGATCTAGACGGGAGGTGTTCCAATGACCGAGAGCTCATATAACGCCTCCAACATCACCGTCCTCGAAGGCCTAGAGGCGGTCCGCAAGCGCCCAGGTATGTACATCGGCTCCACCGGCGAACGCGGCCTCCACCACCTGGTCTACGAAGTAGTCGATAACTCAGTTGATGAAGCACTTGCCGGTTACTGCACCGAAATCAATGTAACCCTTATGGCTAATGGTGGCGTTGAAGTAATTGATAACGGTCGCGGAATTCCAGTTGATATTCACCCAGTTGAAAAGAAACCAGCTCTTGAAGTTGTTCTTACTGTTTTGCACGCCGGTGGAAAGTTTGGCGATGGTGGTTACTCAGTATCTGGTGGTCTGCATGGTGTTGGTATCTCTGTTGTAAACGCGCTCAGTACAGATCTTTCAGTAATTGTTCAACGCGATGGAAATTTTTGGTACCAAGATTACAAACTTGGTGTTCCAACCGCACCGGTTCGCAAAGGTGATGCTTCACAATCATCTGGAACAACGGTTCAATTTTGGCCATCAAAAGAAATTTTTGAAACCACTGATTTCTCATTTGAAGTTTTATCTACACGCTTCCGCGAAATGGCATTTCTTAATAAAGGTTTGATTTTAACTTTGACCGATATGCGCGATGGCCATGTTGATGAAAAGGGAGAACAGTTAACTGTTCGCTATCAATACGATGGCGGTATTGCAGATTTCGTAAAACACCTCAATTCAACCCGCGGTGAAACACACAAATCAATTATCTCTTTTGCATCAGAAGATAAGAAGAACAAGATCGCACTAGAAGTTTCAATGCAATGGAACGCAGGTTTTTCTGAATCTGTTTATACCTTCGCAAACACTATTCACACCCACGAAGGTGGATCACATGAAGAAGGTTTCCGTACAGCGTTAACTTCTATTGTTAATAAGTTTGGCGAAGAACAAGGTTTCATTCGCAAAAAAGAAGATCGTTTAACTGGCGATGATGTTCGCGAAGGTTTAACCGCAATTGTTTCAATCAAACTTGCAGAGCCACAGTTTGAAGGACAAACAAAAACAAAGCTTGGTAACTCAGAGGCAAAAACCTTTACACAAAAGATTGTTAATGAAGAGTTAACAACCTGGTTTGAGCAAAACCCTGCAGAAGGTAAGGAAATCGTGCGTAAAAGCATCGATGCCGCCGCTGCACGAGTTGCTGCACGTAAAGCGCGCGACCTAAGTCGTAACCGCAAAGGTTTACTTGAAGGACGTGGAATGCCAGGAAAGTTGGCGGATTGCCAATGGACCGATCCAACTAAGTGCGAGCTCTACATTGTCGAGGGCGACTCTGCGGGTGGTTCAACAAAGGGTGGACGCGATTCACGTAACCAAGCAGTACTTCCAATTCGCGGAAAGATTTTGAATGTTGAAAAGGCGCGCATCGATCGTGTTCTTCAAAACAATGAAGTGCAAGCGCTAATCACCGCACTTGGCACTGGTGTGCATGATGATTTCGATATCGACAAGTTGCGTTACCACAAGATTATTTTGATGGCCGATGCTGATGTTGATGGTCAACATATTCGTACACTTCTTTTAACTTTACTTTTCCGTTTCATGCGTCCTTTAATCGAACAAGGTTTTGTGTACTTTGCCCAACCTCCTTTGTACAAGTTGAAGTGGGCTGGCAAGGAACCGGTTGAGTACGCATTCAGCGATCGCGAACGTGATGGCATGATCGAACTAGGTGTAGCTGCTGGAAAGCGTTTACCTAAAGATGATGGAATCCAACGCTTTAAAGGTCTGGGCGAGATGCCAGCAAAAGAGTTGTGGGATACAACAATGGATCCAGAGCACCGCGTGCTAATCAAGGTGACTCTTGATGACGCCGCAGCTGCAGATGATCTGTTCTCAGTGTTAATGGGTGAAGATGTAGAAAAGCGCCGCGCATTTATTCAGCGCAACGCTAAGGATGTTAGGTTCTTGGATATCTAATGGATGAATTGAACCCAAACAACCTCGAAAACTTCGACAAGATCGAGACAGTTGATCTTCAAGTTGAAATGGCTCGTTCGTACCTTGATTACGCGATGTCAGTTATCGTCGGTCGCGCATTGCCAGATGTTCGTGATGGTCTAAAGCCGGTTCACCGCCGTGTTCTATACGCAATGTATGACGCTGGTTATCGCCCAGATAAGGGTTACTACAAGTCTTCTCGCATCGTTGGTGACGTTATGGGTAATTACCACCCACATGGTGACACCGCGATTTACGACTCCGTTGTTCGATTAGCCCAGCACTGGTCACTTCGTTACCTGTTGATTGATGGAAATGGAAACTTCGGTTCTCCAGGAAATGATCCAGCTGCAGCGATGCGTTACACCGAAGCACGTTTATCTCCAATCGCAATGGAGATGATGCGCGATATCGATGAAGACACAGTTAACTTTGTTCCAAACTATGACGGCCGTTCACAAGAGCCAACTGTTTTACCTAGCCGTCTTCCAAACCTGCTTGTTAATGGTTCCGCAGGTATTGCTGTTGGTATGGCAACAAATATTCCGCCACACAACCTGCGCGAAATCGGCGAAGCTGTTATTTACTCATTAGAACATCCAGATATGAAGCAGGATGAACTTCTTAATGAGCTACTAAAGATTGTTAAAGGCCCAGATTTCCCAACTAAGGGATTAATTGTTGGTCGCACCGGAATTGAAGAGGCGTACCGCACAGGTCGTGGATCGATCACAATGCGCGCAGTTGTTCAGGTTGAAGAGATCAACAAGCGCACATGTCTTGTTATCAGCGAACTTCCATATCAAGTTAACCCTGACAACCTTGCGCTAAAGATCGCAGAGCTTGTTAAGGATGGAAAGATCAAGGGCATCGCAGATGTTCGCGATGAAGGTAATGAACGTTTAGGTCAACGCCTTGTCATCGTCTTGCAGCAAGCTGCAATTCCAAAGGTTGTTCTCAATAACCTGTACAAGCAAACACAACTGCAGGACACATTCGGCGCAAACATGTTGGCGCTTGTTGATGGTGTTCCACGCACATTGCGTCTTGATGAATTTATTCGTTACTACATCGAACACCAGATTGAAGTGATTGTTCGTCGCACCAAGTACCGCCTGGCGGAAAAGGAAAAGCGCGCACATATCCTGCAAGGCTACTTAAAGGCGCTAGATGCTTTAGATGCTGTTATCGCCTTAATTCGCGCTTCAACCACACCTGAAGAGGCTCGCACTGGGTTGATGAAGCTGCTTGATGTTGATGAAATTCAAGCAAATGCAATTTTAGATATGCAGCTACGACGTATCGCTGCATTGGAACGTCAAAAGATTAATGATGAGTACGACGGCTTAATGGCTGACATTGTTGAACTTAATAAGATTCTTGTAAGCCCTGAAAAGCAGCGCGAAATTGTTAAGACAGAGCTTGCTGAATTAGTTGCAAAGTATGGCGATGAGCGACGCACACAAATTGTTGCAAGTGAAGGTGACTTCAGTGCAGAAGATCTAATTCCAGATCAAGATGTTGTTGTCACAATTACTCGCGGTGGATATTCAAAGCGCACCATGGCAGATCTTTACCGATCACAACGTCGTGGTGGTCGCGGAGTAAAGGGTGCAGCGTTAAAGGAAGATGATGTTGTAGATCATTTCTTTGTTGCATCAACCCATGATTGGTTGTTGTTCTTTACAAACCAAGGTCGTGTGTATCGTGCAAAGGTTCATGAACTTCCTGATGCAGGTCGCGATGCTCGCGGACAACATGTTGCAAACTTGATGGCATTTAAGCCAGATGAGAAAATTGCTGAAGTGTTGTCATTAAAGGATTACACAATCTCTCCATTCTTAGTTCTTGCAACCCGCAATGGATTAGTAAAGAAGACTCCTTTGGTTGAATACGACTCACCTCGTACCGGTGGACTTATTGCAATCACTTTAAAACCTGGCGATGAGGTTGTTTCAGCTTCACTGATCAACGCTGATGATGAATTACTTTTGGTTTCAACAAAGGGAATGTCATTGCGCTTTACCGCAGATGATGAATCACTTCGTTCAATGGGTCGTTCAACAAGCGGTGTGATCGGAATGAAGTTCCGCGCAGATGACAACTTGTTAACCATGGCGCGCGTTAACGCCGAGCAATCAAAGGATTCATTTGTATTTACAGCTACCGATGGTGGCTACGGTAAGAAAACCCCTATCGATGAGTATCGATTGCAGGGCCGCGGCGGAATCGGTATCAAGGCCGCCAAGATCGATGAGAATTCACGTGGATCCCTTGTTAGCGCATTGGTTCTTCGTGATGAGGATGAGGTACTTGCTATTACTTCAGCTGGAACTGTCATGAGAACCCCTGCAGCCGAGGTCCGTCAGACCGGCCGCGACAGCATGGGTGTACGCCTGGTGAACCTCGATGAAGGTGTGAGCCTGTTATCGGTAACCAAGAATGGCGAAGATGAGATTTCAGCGAAAAGTTAGTATGGTTCGCATCCTGAGTTAAAGCAGCTAACGCTCGTTTTGGGAGTTAGTGAAGTTCAAGGTAATCTTGCGCTTCTGCAATAAAGAGCAATCTTTACTGCGGGCCCATAGCTCAGCCTGGTTAGAGCGCTTCCCTGATAAGGAAGAGGTCGGTGGTTCAAGTCCACCTGGGCCCACCCGTTCTAATACGGGGACCTAGCTCAATTGGTAGAGCACCGCCTTTGCAAGGCGGGGGTTAGGGGTTCGATTCCCCTGGTCTCCACACAGTTTCACTATTTCGTAATTTATTTCTTCACATACTAGAAATGAGAAAACCATGTCATCAACAGCAACTCTTCACACATCACTCGGTGACATTGTTATTGAGCTTTTTCCTAACCATGCGCCAAAGACTGTTGCAAACTTTGTTGAACTAGCAACTGGTGCAAAGGAATGGACTGACCCACGCACTGGCGACAAGACAACTGCAAAGTTGTATGACGGAACAATTTTTCACCGCGTCATCGACGGTTTCATGATTCAAGGTGGAGATCCACTAGGTCGCGGAACAGGTGGACCGGGATACCGTTTCGCAGATGAGTTCCATGGCGAACTAACTTTTGATCGTCCATACATTCTTGCAATGGCTAACTCAGGACCAGGAACAAATGGTTCACAGTTCTTTATTACCGTTGCACCAACAACATGGTTAAACCGCAAGCACAGCATCTTTGGTGAGGTTAAGGATTCTGCTAGCCAGGCTGTAGTTGACGCTATTGCAACTGCAAAGACTGGTGCACAGGACAAGCCATCAACTGACATCACTATCAACAGCGTTACAGTTGCTTAAGCGTTCTGCCACTTACTCTTTAATCGCAGTAATCTGCGCGGCTTACCTTGTTCAAATGCTTGTTCCATCGTTAGAACAACATTTAGTGCTGCCAAATTTTGAATACTTAAAAGCAACAAACGAGTGGTACCGATTATTTACAGTTGCACTAACTCATGCAGGTTTACTGCATCTGGGTTTCAACATGTACTCGTTGATGGTTTTAGGAAATCCACTTGAAGCAGCTTTTGGAAAAAACAAACTCTTTATTGTTTTCTTTGCTTCACTCTTTACTGGTTCACTTGCATCTTCATACTTCGCATCGATCTACAGCTACTCAGTTGGTGCATCGGGTGCGATCTTTGGATTATTTGGCGCGCTTGCAATTGTGGGAAAGCGGATCGGTGCAGATATTCGTTCCATCATTGTGATTATTGGAATTAACTTTTTCATCGGCTTTGCGATGGGTGGAGTTGATTGGCGTGCACACCTTGGCGGATTAATCGGTGGGGTAGTTGCAGCTCAATTAGTTATGCAGCGTCGATAAGTTATCCACAGGGTTTACCCACAGTGTGGATCGAATTACAAAGGTGTAATTAGAAGGTGTTAAAAAGGCTTAACGCCAGCGGGTGGCGAGTGAAAAACCAACGCCGATAAAGCTAAAGCCGATAATCATGTTCCATGCGCCGATTCCTGGCACTGGATACGCGGTCTGAGTGACGTAGAAGGCCACGATCCAGAACAAGCCGATTAAGAAGGCTGCGACCATTGTTGGAGCAAGCCACTTTGGGCTCTCCAATGGTGCGTGAGGAGTCTCAACGACAACCTCTTGATTGTGAGCGCGCTGCTCAGCGACCTTCTTACGTAGCTTTGATTTAGGCATACGCGAAAGATACACCATGAGACAGAATGCTCCTATGGCCGCCAAGATCCTCGTCGTCGATAACTACGACTCCTTTGTCTTTAACTTGGTGCAGTACCTGCAGCAGTTAGGCGCCGAATGCACCGTTGTTCGCAACGATGCTGTTGAAGCAAGTGAAGCGGGCAAGTACGACGGGGTCCTTATTTCTCCAGGACCTGGAACCCCTGAAAAGGCTGGCGTATCGGTTGAGATGATTAAGTACTGCGCCGAACATTCAATTCCATTGTTTGGTGTGTGTTTGGGGCATCAAGCGATCGGTGTTGCATTTGGTGCAACTGTTTCTCGCGCACCTGAATTACTTCACGGAAAAACATCACTTGTGTATCACAAGCAAGAAGGTGTGTTGTCAGATCTGCCTTCACCATTTACCGCAACTCGTTATCACTCATTGTGTGTAGAAAAAGATTCTGTTCCCGCCAGCTTACAAATAACAGGATCAACTGATTCAGGATTAGTAATGTCGATGCAACATGCAACACTTCCAATTCAAGGTGTGCAGTTCCATCCCGAATCTGTTTTAACAGAGCACGGACATCAGATGCTTGCCAACTGGTTGGTGATGTGTGGAGATAAAGGCGCTCGCGAACGCGCAGTTGGATTATCTCCAGTGGTAGGCAGCGCTAAGTAATTACGGCGCTTTATTAATTGTAATTGTTACCGACTTACCAATTGTTTGTGTAGTTCCAGCATCAGGTGCTTGACGAAGTACAACACCAATAGGTTGATTTGCATCGTAACCTTCAACCTCTTTAACAAAGAAGCCGGCCTGTACCAATATTGTTTTTGCTTGCAGCGCTTCAGTTCCAATTAATGAAGGAACAGTAATTTCACCACTTGCAATTTGTAATACAACACCAGCACCCGCGGTAATTGTTGAACCAGGTTCTGGAGTTACCTTTAAAACAGTTCCTTGCGCTGCATCCGATGGAACCGCCTCAGTTGCAGTCACCAATAAACCAACGGCAGCAAGTGCGGTACGTGCATCAATCAATGACATACCGATTAAATCTGCCGGAACAACTGAATCACCTGGACCATCAGAGATAGTTAAAACAACACCAGAACCCTTTTGCACACGAACTGTTGCCAAAGGAATTTGTGAAGCAACGCGATCCTTCGGAATTCGACCATCATGTGCACGAGTAATTGTGACCACATAATCACTCAGCAAAGCCTCTGCATCAGCTTGAGTTAGACCAACAACATTTGGAAGTTGAGGCAAAGAATCCCCAGTCGGCCCTGAATTAGTAAGGAATAAGCCACCTGCAAGCAGGCCTATCGCTGCGAGGCTTCCAATTGCGCCAACCAAAACCTTACGGCGAGAGATTGGTGCTTTGGCAATCTTTGTAGTTACAACCTCACCATTTTCAATTTTGTACAGATCATCCAGCATTAATCCTGCGGATTGATAACGATCATCCGGGTTCTTCGCTAATGCAACGGTTAATAAGGTATCGATACCTTCGGGAAGTTCGGTAACGATAGAACTTGGTGCAACCAAGACACCTGAAACATGTTGGTATGCGATTGATACAGGAGTTTCACCAGTAAATGGAGGTTTACCGGTTAGAACTTCATACAACAAACATCCCGTTGAATAAATATCACTACGAAGATCTGCAACCTCACCAAGTGCTTGTTCAGGTGAAAGGTATTGTGCTGTTCCAACTACATTCCAAGTACTAGTTAATGTTGCACCTAAATCTGCAAGTGCGCGGGCAATTCCAAAATCCATCACCTTTACATCGCCATGATCTGTAATCATGATGTTTGCAGGTTTGATATCACGGTGAACAATTCCAGCTTGATGTGAGTACTCAAGTGCGGCCAAAATTCCTTCGCCGATTTCAAGAGCACGCTTTAATGGAACACGTTCTCCTTTATGAATTAATTCGCGAAGAGTGTGACCAGAGATTAACTCCATAACAATGTATGGCGCTGGTTCTTCACCGCTGTCATACACAGCAACAATTCCGGGATGATTCAGCGCAGCAGCAGCCAACGCCTCTTTTCTAAAGCGTGCAACGAAGGATGGATCGCGCGCTAAATCACTGCGCAAGACTTTCACGGCAACCTGACGTGCAAGACGTGTGTCTTCAGCTACATAGACATCGGCCATGCCGCCGGTACCGATCATCTCACCAAGCTTGTAACGACCACCGAGCAACTGATTAATCATGAGCTGCTCCTAACAGTTGGTTCGTTGAAATTTCAGTGGTTGAGATATCTGCAATAAGTACTGTGACGTTATCAGGTGCACCATTTACATATGTCGCATCAACTAAGAACTTAACAGCCTCATCCTTATTGGATTTCTTCAACCCCATCTTGATCTCTTTTTCTGTTAAAACACCCGATAAACCATCGGAACAGAGTAAGAATCGATCACCTTTTTTAACCTCGTACACCTGTAGGACAGGCGTGACATCTCCATCTCCACGCAACGCCTGGGTCAACATTGAACGTTGTGGATGCTCAGCAGCCTCTGCCTCGGAGATCGCACCTTGATCAAGTAGCTCTTGAATCACTGTGTGATCATTGCTGAGTTGTTCTAAGGAACTTCCTCGCAAGCGATAGCAACGTGAATCTCCAACATGTAGCAATGCAATTTGATTGTCGCGGATCAATAAAGCGGTAAGGGTTGTTCCCATTCCACGCTTTTCAATCTCTTCTTCAGTAACCGCCGCAATATCTGTATCAATACTGTGCAGCGAATGCATTAATAAATCAGTAACTGAATCTTCATCAATATCGGATGCTGTAAGTGTTGGGGCAAGGCGCTGTAAAACCTGAACAGCTATTCGGGATGCAACCTCACCTGCAGCATGTCCACCCATTCCATCTGCGACCGCGATGAGCTGAGGAGAAATAAAAGCGGAGTCCTCATTACCTTGGCGGACTAAGCCAATGGCAGAGCGCGCAGAGGTTTCAAAGAAGTTTGCGCTCATGTTGTAAGCCTAACGGTGTAACCTTCAAAGATGAAGATCTACGCGCACCGCGGATCCTCTATCGAGCATCCCGAGTTAACAATGGCGGCCTACAAGGCTGCAATTGAAGATGGCGCCGATGGTTTTGAATGTGATGTCCGCTTAACTAAGGACAATCAATTGGTTTTATGGCATGACGCCGACATGAAAAGAGTTGCAGGCAACGACGCTCGCATCGCAGATTCAACATTTAAAGAAATTAAGTCCCACTACCCGCAGGCAATTTCCTTGGAAGAGCTTCTAGTTTTAGCTCGCGATAATAAAAAAGAGTTAGCGATTGAAACTAAGCATCCAGTACCAACTGGAAGTGCGGTGGAAAAGAAGGTGATGCAACTACTTTCACAAGAGAAAAGAGTTGCAGATATTCACATCATGTCTTTTTCCTGGCTTGCATTAGAGAATGTTCGAAAGATTGATCCAACACAAAGCACAGTTGCATTACTTGAAGATCGATTTAATGGATTAATGCGCAGATTCACATCCGCAAAGACAATCGCACCCAGCATTCATAATTTGCGCGAAAACCCAGAATTAGGACGCGATAAGCGCAATTTGTTTGTGTGGACCGTTGATGACGCCGACGATATGCGCTTTTGCGCGGGTAATGGTGTGGATGTGCTGATAACAAATACCCCGTCATATGCAAGGACTGTGCTCGGGTATCATTAGCAAGTGAGTACATACGCCTATCTCGGTCCCAAGGGAACATTTACAGAGGCGGCTCTTAAAAAGATCACTTCTTCAAATGATCGCCTTATGCCTTATGCCAACGTAACTGCAGCGTTAGATGCTGTCCGTTTAGGTAAAGCGCACTTTGCACTGGTTCCAATTGAAAACTCTATTGAAGGTGTTGTTGCTCGCACACTTGATGAGCTTGCAACCGGCGAACCTCTGGCAATCGTTGGCGAAGTTACTTTGCCTGTGTCATTTGCCTTAATGATTAAGGGTGATGAAAAAGAGATTTTGCGTATCGCAACTCATCCTCATGCAGAAGCACAATGCCGCAACTATGTTGCCGCTAACTATCCTGATGCTGAACTAATTGCTACAGCATCAACAGCTGCAGCAGCAGAGGCAATTTCACGTGGTGAGTTTGATGCAGCTATTGCGGCACCAGTTGCAGCAGCGCACTACGGACTTCGCGTTATTGCAGACAACATCGGCGACAACGTTGGTGCAGTTACTCGCTTTATTTTGGTATCAAAGCCAGGTTCAATTCCAAAGAACACTGGCTGGGATCGCACATCTCTTGCTGTGTTTATCGGTATCGATCACGCGGGAGCATTGCTAGATATCCTCACTGAGTTCGCTAAGCGCGATGTAAACCTAACTTTTATCCAGTCACGTCCAACTGGTTTAGAGCTTGGCCATTACCATTTCATTATTGACGCTGAGGGTCACATTGCAGATGCACCTGTGAAGGAGGCAGTAGAAAGCCTTCGAGCAATCTGCGAAGACATCCGATTCCTTGGCTCATACCCACGAGAAAAGGCAAGCAAATGATCGACATCAAGTACCTACGCGAAAACCCTGATGCAGTTCGTGCATCTCAGACTGGCCGCGGAGAAGATGCATCGATCGTGGACAAAGTTTTAGCAATTGATGAAGTTCGTCGTGCAGCGCTAGAAAAATTTGAAACTCTACGTGCAGAACAAAATGTTTTATCTAAATCTGTAGGTGCAGCAAAAGGTGATGAAAAGACCGCATTGCTTGAGAATGCAAAAGAGCTTGCAACAAAGGTAAAAGAGGCTGATTCAAAGCGCGCTGAAGTAGAAGAAGAAGCAAAGCAATTAATCATGCAGCTTTCAAATGTTTTAGACCCAGATGCACCACTTGGTGGAGAAGCAGATTTTGTAATTATCGAACACGTGGGAACACCACGCACCTTTGATTTTGAACCAAAGGATCATGTCGAATTAGGTAAGTTGCTTGGTGCGATTGATACCGAACGTGGCGCGAAGGTTGCTGGTTCACGTTCTTATTACTTAACTGGTGTTGGAGCGATGCTTGAGTTCGCACTTGTTAACTACGCGATTTCATCTGCAAATAAAGCAGGCTTTACTCCTGTAATTCCACCCGTGCTTGTAAATCCTGCAGCAATGGAAGGCACAGGTTTCTTAGGCCAAGCGGCAGAAAATGTTTATCATCTTGAAAAGGATGATGTGTATTTAGTTGGAACATCAGAGGTTCCACTAGCTGCGATGCATATGGATGAGGTTTTACCTGCCGACAAACTTCCTATGCGCTACGCCGGTTACTCATCATGTTTCCGCCGCGAAGCAGGAACATATGGCAAGGACACCCGCGGAATTATTCGTGTGCACCAGTTCGACAAGGTTGAGATGTTCTCTTTCTGTCATCCAGATCAGGCAAAGGAAGAGCACAAGCGTTTATTGCAATGGGAAAAGGATTTCCTTAATGCAATGGAGATTCCTTACCGCGTCATCGATGTTGCATCAGGTGATCTTGGATCAAGTGCAAACCGTAAGTTTGATATTGAAGCGTGGATTCCTACACAAAACGCTTATCGCGAAGTTACAAGTACCTCTAACTGCACTGAATTCCAGGCACGCCGTTTAAATATTCGCTTTAAGGATGCAGATGGCACAAAGGCTGTTGCAACACTTAACGGCACATTAGTAGCTATTCCGCGCATGATTGTTGCGATTCTTGAGAACCACCAAAATGCAGATGGAACAATTAATGTTCCTGCAGCGTTGCAACCTTTCTTGGGTATGACACGATTTGAGTTGGTGTGAGTAAGCGCCCAAAGTTAATTGCAACAGATCTAGATGGCACGATCGTTTCGCATGAAGGTGTAATTACACAACGAACAATCGATGCATTTACAAAAGCAAAAGATTTAGGTGTTCATGTTTTCTTTGTAACTGGTCGCCCACCACGTTGGATGGGTGAAATCCGCGATGCATTTGGTTTTGGTGCCGCAATTTGTTGTAACGGTGCAATGTTGTATGACTTAATGAATGATGCGGTTTTAGAAGAGTGGATGATTTCAATTGATGACCAGCATGAAATTGTTCGTCGCATGCGCATTGCAATGCCTGAGATGTCATTTGCAGTTGAATCAAATGATCACTACCACCGCGAAATCGCATACATTCCAAAATGGGATGTTGGTTTAGATAACGTTGGTGTTGAAAAGATTGAAGATGCAATCTCTCGTCCGGCATTAAAAGTTTTGGGACGTTGCAGCAATCTCGAATTTACATCTGATGAAATGGTCGAAGTCGCACGCCGCGAGTTACAAGATTTAGTAACAGTCACACATTCGGCAGCAAATGATTCATTGATTGAAATTTCAGCGCTTAATATTTCAAAGGGCACAGCACTTGCAATGATGGCGGGCCGTTTGGGATTAACTGCAGATGATGTAGTTACCTTTGGCGATAACCCCAATGATTTTTCAATGCTCGAATGGGCATCACGTTCATTTGCAATGACTGGTGGACACCCTGAAGCTCCATCCTTTGCTAAATCGGTGGCTGAACCATGTGAAGCCGATGGCGTCGCAAAGATCATCGAACAACTATTGGAACTTCCCGCTTAATTCCTGCTCGATTTTTCGCTAGAGCCAAATTCGGGTAATCTCTCCCACGGAGGGCTCGCATAGCGGCCGAGTGCACCGGTCTTGAAAACCGGCAAACGAAAGTTTCGTGGGTTCAAATCCCACGCCCTCCGCCAGTTTTGTGAAGTTGTGGCTGAGTTCATACCGCGTAAGCGCGGCTTGATCTAGCCACTTTTTCATGTCCGGAGGACACTTACCCCTAGTTATTTAAAACCTAGGGGAGTTGTCAATGTCAGGTGTTTTTTCACCAACGCGCGCCAAGATCAAAGAGCGCACACTTCGAACAGATAAGTGGTGGTTGCAACCACTAATGACATTTGGAGTTTTATTCTCCTTTGTTATTTATGCAACCTTCCGCGCATTTGAAGGCGCGAATTACTACAAGGATCACTTGATCTCACCTTTCTATTCACCATGTTTATCTGAAGCATGTGTGCCTGAAGCGACCATCGGTGGATTCACGCCGGTAAGTGCAGAGATCTTTAACTTTGCATTGTCACCAGCTCTAATTATTTTGATCTTCCCACTTGGTTTCCGAATGACCTGTTACTACTACCGCAAGGCGTACTACCGCTCATTCTGGTTCTCACCACCAGCATGTGGTGTTGCAGAGCCACACGAGAAGTACACAGGTGAAACTCGTCTTCCATTAATCGGACAGAACATCCACCGCTACTTCTTCTACGCAGGTTTAGTGTTCAACGTATTCCTTACTTATGACGCAATTCTTTCTTTGAAGAATGTTGAAGGACAATGGGGCCACTTCAGTGTTGGTTCACTAGTTCTATTCGCAAGCTCTGGCTTGTTGTGGTTCTACTCATTGTCATGTCACACATGCCGTCACACAGTTGGTGGACGTTTGAAGCATTTCTCAAAGCACCCAGTTCGTTACAAGTTATGGACAACAGTTTCTGTTCTAAATACAAAGCATCAGCAATTTGCTTGGTTCTCACTTGCAGCTGTTGCATTCGCCGATATCTATGTTCGCCAAGTTGCAACTGGCGCATGGACTAACTTCTACTTCTTCTAAAAGGAAAATCGACTATGACTCTAGAACGCCATAAATACGATGTCCTGGTAATTGGTGCCGGTGGCGCTGGATTACGTGCAGCTGTAGAAGCTCGCGAATCAGGATTACGTGTAGCAATCATTTGTAAGTCCCTATTTGGTAAGGCCCACACTGTTATGGCAGAAGGTGGCGCTGCAGCATCAATGGGAAACGTCAATGACAATGACAACTGGATGGTTCACTTCCGCGACACTATGCGCGGCGGAAAGTTCCTTAACCATTTCCGTATGGCAGAGCTACACGCCAAGGAAGCACCAGATCGCATCTGGGAGCTAGAAGTATGGGGCGCTCTCTTTGATCGCACTAAAGAAGGAAAGATTTCACAACGTAACTTCGGTGGACACGAGTATCCACGTCTTGCACACGTTGGTGACCGCACAGGTCTAGAACTCATCCGCACAATGCAACAGAAGATTGTTCAGTTGCAACAGAAGGATGGTCGCGAAACCGGCGACATGGAAAGTGGAATCAAGGTTTTTGCAGAGCTAACTATCACCGACATTCTGAAAGAGAATGGAAAGATTTCTGGTGCATATGGTTACTGGCGCGAAAGCGGCGAGGAAGTTTTGTTTGAAGCACCTGCAGTTGTAATTGCAACTGGTGGAGTTGGAAAAACTTTCAAGATTACTTCTAACTCATGGGAAGGTACTGGCGACGGACATGCACTTGCATTGAAGGCTGGTGCAAACCTTGTTGACATGGAGTTCTTGCAGTTCCACCCAACAGGAATGGTGTGGCCACCATCTGTTCGCGGAATTTTGGTAACTGAATCTGTTCGCGGCGAAGGTGGAGTTCTAACAAACACCAACGGCGAGCGTTTCATGTTCAAGTACATTCCAGATGTATTTAAAGATAAGTACGCAGACAATGAAGCAGAAGCTGATCGTTGGTATGAAGATCAGGACAACAACCGTCGTCCACCAGAGCTACTTCCACGCGATGAGGTTGCACGCGCAATCAACAGCGAGGTTAAAGCAGGTCGCGGAACTGAACACGGCGGAGTTTTCTTGGATGTTTCAAAGCGTCTATCTGCAGAAATCATTAAGAAGCGTCTTCCATCTATGTGGCACCAGTTCTACGAACTAGCTGGCGTAGATATCACCAAGGAGCCAATGGAGGTTGGCCCAACATGTCACTACGTAATGGGTGGCGTGGAGGTAGAGCCAGATACTGCAGCTGCAATCGGCGTTCCAGGCTTATTTGCCGCCGGTGAAGTAGCAGGTGGAATGCATGGTTCAAACCGTCTTGGCGGAAACTCTCTGACAGATCTTTTGGTATTTGGCCGTCGCGCAGGAATGGGCGCAGTTGAGTATGTAAAGAACAATGGAGCAAATCCTGTAAGTGAAGCAGCGATTACTGCAGCAGCTCACAAGATTGAAGCACCATTTACACGCGAAGGTGGAGAGAACTCATACTCACTTCACGCAGAGCTTCAGGAGATTACACACAACCTTGTTGGAATTATCCGCACAGGTAGCGAGCTAAAGGATGCGATCGACAAGATTGCAGATATTAGAAAGCGCAGTGCAAATGTTTCAGTAAGTGGTGGACGTAAGTTCAACCCAGGGTTCCACTTAGCATTCGATTTGGACAACATGTTGTTAGTTGCTGAATCAACTGCGAAATCTGCGATTGCTCGTGAAGAATCTCGCGGCGGTCACACACGCGATGACTTCCCAGGCATGAGTAACAAGTGGCGTCAGGTCAACCACATCTCATCATTTGATGGCAACCAAGTAACTGTTCGCGAACAAGAACTGCCATCACTACCGAAGGAACTCTTCGACCTCTTTGATGTACACGAGTTGGAGAAATACATGACACCGGAAGAAATTGCGAAAGGCGGTTCCAACTAATGGCGCGCAATATTAAACTTCGCATTTGGCGTGGAGATTCAACTGATGGTGGCCTTAAAGATGTTGTTGTTGAGGCTAACGAGGGTGAAGTTGTTCTCGATGTAATTCACCGTGTACAGGCAACACAGATGGGCGATCTTGCAGTTCGTTGGAACTGTAAGGCTGGTAAGTGTGGATCTTGTTCAATGGAGATCAACGGAAAGCCTCGTCTTGCATGTATGACACAGGTTGCTTCATTTGATGAAGAGGAAACAATCACAGTGACACCACTGCGTGCATTCCCAATCATCAAAGACCTTGTTACAGATGTTTCTTTTAACTACAAAAAAGCAATGGAAATCCCTGCTTATGAGCCACCTGCAGAGCTTGCTCCAGGTGAGGCTCGCATGGAGCAGATCGATGTGGAGCGCTCACAAGAGTTCCGTAAGTGCATCGAATGTTTCCTTTGCCAAGATGTTTGCCACGTTGTTCGCGATCACGAAGAGAACAAGAAGTCATTTGCCGGCCCACGTTTCTTGATGCGTATGGCTGAACTAGATTTCCACCCTCTTGATCAGCGCAAAACTCGTAAGCAAGAAGCACAAGAACAACACGGTCTTGGTTTCTGTAACATCACAAAGTGCTGTACTGAAGTGTGCCCAGAGCACATCAAAATTACAGATAACGCTCTAATTCCTATGAAGGAGCGCGTTGCGGATGTTAAGTACGATCCAGTTCGTTGGTTAGGTTCAAAGATTCGTAAGCGCGAGGGCCTATAATTTCTTTATGAAATTATTAGTTCGTTGGGGTGCTTTAGCGCTCTCTTTCTGGGTTGCAACTGCATTAATTCCAGGAATTGATGTGCTCGGTGGTTTTACAACCTACCTATGGGTTGCATTGTTATTTGGTTTACTCAATGCAACTTTAGGAAGTTTGTTAAAACTTCTAACACTCCCAGCAGTGATTCTTACCCTTGGTTTATTCCTAGTGGTCGTCAACGCTTCGATACTGATGTTGGTATCTCGCTGGAGCGACAAGTTAGAGGTTAATAACTTCTGGTCAGCGATCTTTGCTGCGGTGATTATTTCGCTTGTAACTCGCGTTGTTTCAAATGTAGGCAAGAAAGCACTTCCGCTCTGAAGTCGCTGCTTTTAGTTTCAGTTGGCGGTATCGCTGGAACTTTGTCACGTTTTGGAATCGGTGAGATCTTTCCCAATGATCGCCAAGGAACTTTGGCAGCAAATATTGTTGGTGTGGCCCTTGCTTCCGCGCTTCTTGTTCTGATGGAACGCCGTGGAGTTACTGAATTACGCCTACTTTTGCTACCTGGATTTTGTGCGGGTTTAACTACCTTTTCAGCGGTAACAGCTGAATCCCTCGAACCACATGACGGCGGAATGAGCTTCCTGCTGCAAAATGTGGTCTTTTCATTACTTGCGGTAATAGTGATTTTGCCGCTTGCTAGAAAAGTTATTCCGGTGCGCTCATGAATGTACTTCTTGTAATTCTTGGTGCAGCCGTAGGTGCACCACTTCGTTTTGCGGTTGATCAATACATCCGTAAGTACACAGCAAAACCATACGGAATCTTTACCGTAAATATCCTCGGATCATTCTTTTTAGGATTAACTTTCGGAAAATCCGAACATGTTCATGATCTATTCGCGATCGGGTTCGCAGGTGCATTTACTACCTGGTCAACCTTTATGTTAGATATCTACCTAGCTTTTGAGTTAAAACGCTACAAGGAAGCAGCGATCAACCTAGTGATGTCACTAGGTATTGGATTACTTGCTGCTTGGTGCGGAATTCAACTAGCGCAGTGAAGCCATCCAGGCTTCAATCTCATCTGGGTGATGAGGAATATGCTCGCTAAGGTTTAAGCAACCAGTTTCAGTTACAACAACATCATCTTCAATGCGGATACCAATTCCACGGTATTCAGCTGGGAACAATTCATCATCAGGTTGAATGTACAGACCAGGTTCAACCGTTAAACACATTCCAACTTCAAGAACTCCGTCACGGTACTGCTCTGCACGAGCATGCGCGCAATCATGTACATCCATACCTAACATGTGGCTGACTCCATGCAATGTCCAACGCTTATGTAAGCCAAGTGCTGGATCCATAACCTCTTCTAATGACATCTTTAAAATTCCCATATCAATGAGACCTTGAGCCAAAACTGTGTGGCTGGCTTTGTTAATTGCTAAGAACTTTTCGCCAGGTTTAATTGCAGCGATACCTGCCTTTTGTGCTTCGTAAACAAGCATGTACAAAGCACGTTGCGCAGGTGTGAACTTTCCATTGATTGGCAATGTTCTGGTGATATCTGCTGTGTAGTACGAATCAACCTCTACACCTGCATCAAGAAGTAGTAGATCTCCACTTCGAACCGCGCCATCATTGCGATTCCAGTGCAGCACGCATGCGTGTGAGCCTGAGGCAGCGATTGTGTTGTACCCAAGGTCATTTCCTTCAATTCGGGCGCGACCAAAGAATGCCGCTTCAACAACTCTTTCTCCACGCTCAGTAATTACCGCAGCTGGCAGCGCCTGAATAACATCGTTGAATCCGCGATGTGTTGCATCAACAGCCTTTTGCATCTCGGCAATTTCATAATCATCTTTAATTAAGCGAGCAACAGAAACAAATTCAACTAGTTCGGCATCGCGCGCATGATCCTTAACAACCGAATCAACAACTTCATCGTAACCGTGTAGTGCTGCAGCAGCAGTTCCCTTCAGGAAGCTTTCTAATTCTTCAATCTTTCTTACTTCAATACCGTAACGCTCAGATGCTTCTTCAGTTGTGAAGCGGCGACCAACCCACAATTCGCCATTCTTTGCATCTGTGTAGAAAGCTGATGTGTCGCGAGTTGATCGTGGATTAATAAACAAAATCGGTGCATGGCCTGAACCGCTTGGTTCCATAACCAAAACTGAATCCGGGTTAGCTTCTACACCTTGGACGCCTGTGTAATAAGCGAAAGCTGTGTGAGGGCGGTACAAATAATCTGTGTCATTGCTGCGTTGCTTTGCAGCACCACTTGGTAGTACTAAACGTAAACCGGTAAATGCAGCAGATAGTTTTTCGCGACGTCCGATGCAATGTGCGATTACCTCATCTTGATGAATTCCAGTTAAAGGTGTTGGCGCCCAGCCTGTTGACATGAACTCTGCAAACGCTTCCGATGGTGCAACATCGTAAACACGCTTTGCGCCTCTATCTAACGCCTTATCTGAATTTTCCATATAAGTAGCCTACAAGAATTGGTATTGGCAGTACACCTATTACCGAGTAACTTTCATTCATGAAGAAGTTTTTTATTGTTGAACTAACCATTAAACAGGGTGAGCGCGCGAACCTACTTAAGTATTTGAATAGTTACGCGGTTGAGGTTCGCAAAGAAGATGGATGCGAATGCCTAGACATCTTGGTTGATCCACAATCGAATAACAGTGTGGTCCTGTATGAAATATGGCGGGATCTTGCTTCTCAATTAGCCCACCTTGAAACCAAAGGATTTGCTGAATGGAAGGCTTTTTCAGACCCGCTCATCGAGGGCTTTGCTGTGAAAAGCCTCGAATCAGGCGAGTAGAGCCCGAGCTAACAAGCCTGTAAACTACCGCTGTACAAGGAGACGTCGCATAGCCCGGTCGAGTGCGCCTCACTGCTAACGAGGTAAGGTGTTAAAGCCTTCAGGAGTTCAAATCTCCTCGTCTCCGCA
>ERZ1034365.608-NODE-608-length-19666-cov-3.338966_pt1 | contig 19666 bp, 15 predicted proteins | sample MGYA00520615_ERZ1034365 | MGnify/ENA primary metagenome ERZ1034365 (study PRJEB33736, sample SAMEA104284505) | Azolla filiculoides | biome: Urban; feature: Water surface; material: Ditch water | place: Netherlands | collected 2015-10-28 | depth 0-0.1 m ... | reverse complement strand
GAGCCGTGGGTTGCCGCTGGCGGTAACGCGGTGGCCAGTGGTTTGCGTAATCAGGTAATTGCAGCGTGCAGCACCTTGGATCGTGGTGGCAGTTCTCGCGTGCGTGCAATCTTGCCCGGCGATCAAGAAGTCGAGGGCAACGCGGTGGGCATTGATGACACCGGGCGATTGATTTTGCAACCGGATGGCCAAAAAGAAGTGATGGCTGTGGCTGCCGGAGATATCGTGCACCTGCGACACAATTAACTAGATGAGTTTTTTAGCTGAGCAGCGCATTGCGCGAATTCGACCACGCGGTTCGAAGCTATTTTTTCCAAACCTATTTTTATTTGCGGCTTGTTTTGCTCTGGCATTCTTTGGTGGCCGCCTGGCTGATCAGTGGCAGTACAACGTGCTCTACATCGTTTGCGGCTCAGTGGTGTTTTTCTTTTGGTTCATTCCGCTGTTGCGATTCATGAGCACATTTCTTGACGTGACCACCACTCGGGTGCTTTACCGCTCGGGGCTGCTGGGGCAGAAGCGCCGCGAGGTTAGCCTGACTCAGATCAAAGATGTGCAACTAACCAAAGGCCGCACCATCAGCATTGTGATTGATGGGCAGGAACCCCTTGTGATTACTGGGATTCCCAAGCACAAAGTCGTTGCCGTAGAAATTGACCGACTTGCTGCAGCAATATAGAAACACCGATAGATAGGACCGTCATGACCAAGCACACACCACGCGTAGGCGTGATTGGTGGCGGCCAGCTGGCTCGCATGATGACACCGCCGGCTATCAACCTTGGTTTGCAAATCAAAGTCTTGGCCGAGTCCAACGGCTCATCGGCAGAATTGGCCACCACCATGGTGGGCGATTACAACCAACTTGATGTGGTTCGCGAATTCGCTCGCACCGTTGACGTAATAACTTTTGATCACGAACATGTTCCACTTTCGGTTCTTCGTGCGCTTGAGGCAGATGGCGTAAATGTTCAGCCACCAAGCAAGGCGCTGGCCTTTGCGCAAAACAAACTTCACATGCGTCAGCAACTTGGCGAACTTGGTTTGCCAATGCCAGCCTGGGCAGAAATTCACGACGCCGCATCACTTGATGACTTCATCGCTGCCAACGGTGGCGTAGCAATTTTGAAGACTCCAATTGGCGGTTATGACGGCAAGGGCGTTCGGGTAGTTCGCAATTCGGTGGATGCTAAAGATTGGCTAGAAAACCTTGCCGAGTTTGGCGGCAGCCTGCTTGCCGAAGAAAAAGTTGACTTTATTAGAGAGCTTGCCCAGCTAAGCGCACGCCGCCCAAGCGGTGAATTTGTAGCCTGGCCGCTTGTAGAGACAATTCAAGAAAATGGCGTTTGCTCTGTTGTGCTTGCACCAGCACCTAATGCAGCTGCAGAAATATTGGAGCGCACAGTTGAAATTGCTAAGCAGGTTTCTGAGGGGCTTGGGGTAGCCGGGGTACTTGCCGTAGAAATGTTTGAAGCGCGCGATGGCCGAATCGTAATTAACGAATTGGCCATGCGTCCGCACAATTCTGGCCACTTCAGTATTGAGGGATCAGTCACTAGTCAGTTTGAACAGCACCTTCGCGCAGTGCTTGATTTGCCTCTGGGTTCTGCTGAGCCCCGCGCTGCCCATGCCGTAATGGTTAATTTGCTTGGTGTGGACGACAAAAACGATTTTGTTCAGGCCTATAGCCAAGCGCTAGAAAAGCACCCAGCCGCCAAGGTGCACACCTATGGCAAAGGCCCAAGAGCGGGTCGCAAAATGGGTCACGTAACAGTTGTTTCAGAATCGGCCGAGCATGCTTTGGCCGAAGCCAGGGGAGCGGCTGCCGTTTTGCTACGGGGATAACCAAGGGCCCTTGGGTAAAATTTTAGGGTTGCCGCCGATAAAAGCACCCTAAGGAGCCCCCAATGACAAACCCAACCGGTAAGCCAATTGTTGGCGTTGTCATGGGTTCAGACTCAGACTGGTCAGTAATGTCTGATGCCGCTCAGGCGCTTAAAGACTTTGGTATTGAATACGAAGTAGAGGTTCTTTCGGCTCACCGCACCCCAGAGAAAATGATTGAGTGGGGCAAGCAGGCTGCCGGCCGCGGCATAAAGGTAATCATTGCCGGAGCTGGAGGAGCCGCCCACCTACCGGGCATGTTGGCCTCTGTTTCAACTCTGCCGGTTATTGGTGTTCCTGTGGCGCTTTCAAAACTTGACGGCATGGATTCACTTCTTTCAATTGTGCAGATGCCTGCGGGAATCCCAGTTGCCACAGTTTCTATTGGTGGTGCAAAAAACGCTGGAATTTTGGCTGCTCGCATTTTGGGCGCTTTTGATACAAAGCTTTCGGACGCGGTGGCAGCCTACAGCGAAGACCTAAAGGTTCAGGTTGCTGAGAAGAATGCGAAACTGAAATCACAAATCTAAATCCGCGCCTTAGTCAGCGCACCGCAAGCAGAACAGCAGCTCGCGCCACCGGGCCATTTCGAAACACAGAGCGCGCAACTCCAGAGCAGATGCATCGCCGCGCATGGTGGCTATTGTTGCTAACGGTTGTGGTGCCGGGTTCAGCTCAGCTGGTAGCAGGAAACCGTCGCCTAGCCCGCGTTGGAATTACGGCAACAATTTCATTCTGGATATTTTTTCTTTTGCTTCTAGGTCTAGGTCTAATTAATAAGGGCATTGCCATTTGGCTGGTAACCCTGCCAATTCTCATTTGGATTCTTTCAGCAGCACTTATTCTCTACTCAGTTTTATTTGCAGTTCTAACAATTGACACCCTGCGACTAATGCGACTTGGCCGACTGTATAACCGCGAAAGATGGATAACTTTTGCAGCCGTATTGCTAGCCGCAGTAATGGGCACGTCTGCAATTTCGTATGCGGGTGGGCTTGCCGGTGTTCAGGCAAATTTCATCGGCAGCATTTTTAACCAAGGTGGATTCACCTCACCGGTTGATGGCCGCTACAACATTATGTTGCTTGGGGCAGATGCAGGCTCAGATAGATTCGGAATTCGCCCAGACAGCATTTCGGTAATAAGCATTGATGCAGCCACCGGTGCCGCCGTAAATATTGGAATTCCAAGGAACCTGCAGCATGTTGGCTTCTCCAAAGGTTCGCCAATGAATGAAATTTATCCAAACGGTTGGAACTGCGGACTTGATTGTTTGATCAACGCAATCTACAAAGATGTAGAAGATAACCATCCAGATGCCTATCCAAAGGCTAGCTCGCACGGTTCAACTCCGGGCACAGAGGCAACTCGCGATGCGGTTGAGTATGTGACCGGATTAGAAATTCAGTCCTACGTGCTGGTTGATATGGCTTCATTCAAAGATTTGATTGATGCCCTCGGCGGTATTGATATAAACGTCAAGGACCGCCTGCCCATTGGTGGTCAGCTCGATGACCTATCGGATGTCAAAGGTTGGATTGAGGCCGGGCAGCAACACATGGACGGCTACACAGCCCTTTGGTACGCAAGAAGTCGTCACAGCACCAGCGACTACGATCGCATGCGTCGCCAGCACGAGGTTGAGCAGGCAGTGCTAAGCCAGGTTGAACCGGCCACAATTTTGACCAGGTTCCAAGCTATTGCCTCAGCCGGTAAAAAGATGGTGCGCACCGATATTCCAAGCGCCATGCTTTCCCAGTACGTGGATCTAGCGGCAAAGGCCCGTTCGATTGGCATCAAAGAGCTAACTCTTGTGCCACCGCTGATTGATGTCATTCACCCAAATTTCACAGCAATTCGTGAAATGGTGAAAGAGTCCTTTGTGGTCGAAGAAGTGAAGGAATAACAATATGAGAAAAGTTTTTGTTGCATTCACAACTGCGTCAGCGCTGGTTTTGCTAAGTGGTTGCGCTTTGCTTTACCCAAACTGGGGCACTGATCAGAACCCTTCAACTTCTATGTCGCCTAGTGCAAGCAGCAGCTCGCCCTCGCCAAGCCCGTCAGAATCTGTATCAGCATCACCTAAGCAAACCCTTGCTGAGGTTAGCCTGATTGATCTGGGCGTAGACGCCGGGGCTGGCTCACTTTATGTAGTTGCAGAAGTTTTGAACGCAACTGAAGACGGTGGAAAATGCACCATTACTTTCAAGAGCGGAACAGCAACCAAGACTGTTGCGGTTAAGGCTGAGGCAAACGCAGCCACCACCCAATGTTTTCCGGCTTACCTTCCAATCGGCGGATTGCCAAAAGGTAAAGGCGTTGTGACAATCACTTACGAATCAGAAAAGTTCTACGGCACCAGTGATTCCTATGGAGTGACAATACCTTGATCGCAAATCGGCTAACCAAGCCGATCGCGATATTAGTTTCAGCACTACTAGTCGCGATTGGGTTTATTGCCCTGTCTGCGGCATCTAAGTCTGAAGCGGCTGACGCAGCACAGTTTGACCCCGGCAACATCATCAGCGACAGCGTGTTTTACGACTTTGGCACTATGTCAGCCAATGACATTCAAAGGTTCCTAAACGGCAAATTGCCCACCTGTAATGACAACGATGGTGGTCCAAAATGTATTCGTGACTTTGTTCAAGACACCCCTGAAATCACCGGTGAATCTGGCCGATGTGAATCGCTACCCGCCAAACAAAATCAAACTGCGGCGCAAATCATTTTTGCCGTTGCTAATGCATGCAAGATAAACCCACGCGTGCTTTTAGTCACCTTGCAAAAAGAACAGGGTTTGATTCAGGCAACTAACCCTTATCAGCGAATGTATGACTTTGCTTTGGGAATGAACTGCCCAGACACCGCGGACTGTTCAAAATCTTCAGCTGGTTTCTTCTACCAGCTTTATAAGGGCGCCGGTCAGTTGCAATGGTACGGAGACCCAAGAGGTTCTTTTACCTACCTTAGGGTCGGCAGCAACATCACCCGCCGGTACCAGGCTGCAAACGTTGAATCAAGCAAAGGCATTAACTGCGGCTCAAAAACCTTTTTGCTAAGGAGTCAAGCAACCGCCGCTCTTTACTACTACACCCCGTACACCCCTAACGATGCAGCGCTTAAGAACCTTTACGGAACAGGGGATTCGTGCAGCGCCTACGGTAACCGAAATTTTTGGCGCTTCTACACTGACTGGTTCGGCAGCACTATTGGCGGTGGGTTCTTGCTTAAGAGTGCTGATTCTGGCACCTACTTCATCATTGATAACAAAAAGTATCTAATCGATGACGCCGACACGGTAGCCGCACTTAAGCCGCTTGGGCCGCTTGGCACAATTTCACAGGCATACCTAGATTCGTTTACTGATTCAGGTGCCATGAATAGGGTTATCAAGTCTGCAGCAGGCGTTTACTACTTTGTCGACGGCGGGCAAAAGTACCCATTCACAAACTGTGCTCAGGCTGCGCAATTTTCTTTGGACTGCAACACAGCTATTACCCTGACTACATCTCAGTTGAACGCACTGGCAACCGGAAACCAAATGACCGAATACGTTCAGGGTGAAAATGGTCAAACCTTCTTCATTCAAGACGGAGCCAAGCGCCAAATCTTGGACTCAGAGTCACTGGTAGATTCGCGCCTTGGTGTACCAGCGTTGTCGCAGGTTAAGATTTCAGCCTTCAAGAAGTTGCCATGGGGTAAGCCAATTATTCGCAAGGGTGCATCGTTCATTAACGAGGCAACAAAGCAGCTAGCCGTATTCGATGGAACCAGTTACTACGACATCGATAAAGCAACACTTGCCGATGTTGATTTCACTAAGTGGTTTATAAAGTCAACCGGAACCATGCTCGGAGAGGCCCTAGCCCCCGTGGCTTCGGCCGTAAAGATTAAGAGCATCGTTAATTCTGCTGATGGCACTCAATACTTGATCACCAAAGATGGCAAGCGAAAAGTAACCGATGCAAAGCAGATCTCGAAAGATGCACCGGTAGTTTCAGAGGATCTACTTAGCTTGATTCCTAACGCGGACACAGAGATTGAGCCAATCTTGTTCGCAAAGTCTTCGACTATCAAGAGCGTTCACTTAGTTGTTGATGGAGTAAAGCGACCCTTGTTGCTGGCAGCCGATGCAGCAAAATTTGCCGCCGGAGTAAAGAGCACCAAGACTCAAACTCTTTCAAATTCTGCGTTTGCTCAGATTCCTACCGGTTCGCCAGCTATTGCCCCAGCAACATATGTTCGGGTTGGCACGGTGGGCTACATGATTGATGGATTCAATAGGGCGCTGGTAATTCCAGACTCAAATCAAGCCGCGCTGCTAGGGCTGACAAGTGCTCGTTCATTGACTAGCGCTCAGCTAAAGGCATACACAAAGACCACCAAGGCAAGCGGCATTAAATTCGTTTGCGGCGAGAACTACTTCATAGCCATCACCGGAAAGTTCTACGCAATATCTAATCTTGATGCCAGTCACTACCCGGGCCGGGGTCTCACTTTGGATGCCACCACCTGTGCGGTTGTTGCCAAATCAAACACAACGCTTGGTCGTTTCATTAAGACCGCAGACAAGAATTACTACCTCATTGATGGCCAGACCAAGCGCCTGATCAAAGATGCAGCTGCCTACGAAAAGCTTCGTGGCTCGGCAGCCAAGGCGGTTCTGGTTGGGCCCTATTTCTTGTCTAAGGTCACCACCGGTAAGGCTGCAGGCTCAACAATGAACCTTGAAGCATTTGATTCCGGCGCTCCGGTTGTACCGGTAGATCCAACACCATCTGCAAGTGCTAGCCCATCACCATCGGCCAGCCCAAAGGTTTCTGCTTCTCCAAAGGCCAGCCCAACCCCAACCCCTACCGCCTCAACGCAAAAGCCAAAAACCTACACGGTCGTATCGGGTGATTACTGGAACAAAATTGTGGCAAAACTATCGGTTTGGGGAGTGACCGATGCCAAGCTCTCGGCGGCTAATCCAAAGATTACAAATAAAAACAATTTGCAACTTGGAGCAATTCTTACGGTTCCTTAGAGCTCAGCTCGTTACTCAGAAATCAGCTACGCCAGCGAAAGTTTAAAATTCTCGCGCGTTTAGGTGAGCGACCAATTGGTTCAAGCATCTCTTGCGGCTCATTCACTTTTATGGCAAAAATCATTAGAAGTAGCCAACCAATTTCAATCAGCATGCGGCTCTCGGTTAGGCTCCAAACTAGTAGCCCCATAAAAACCAAAACAGGCCATAAATAAAGTGCAACCGTGTGGCGAACAGCTAGGCGCCAGAGTTTCACAAAAGTCACTAAAAGTAGCAGGGCAAACAAAATGGCACCCACGGCACCAAGCTGCATTGTTACATCAAGATATGCGTTGTGCGCTTGGTAATAAGGAACTTTGCCAATTACCACTAGGCCTTCAAATGGTTCCACACCTGGCATCCAGTGGCCGGTCCATCCCCATCCTGCAAATGGTCTTTGTTCCACGAGGCCAAGAACTAATTTCCAAATTCCACTACGGCCGGTCATGTCAGGGCTTTTTCCAAAGAATTCAAAAACTTCAGCCCGATAAAAAGCAACTAGCACCGCAACGGTGCCCGCAAACGCATAGGCAATTCTGTAGTACTTGTGACGAGTGTCACGGTCCTTACCTTCAGCAGCAATCGAAACTATCGCTGCAATTACCACCGCTGTCATGGCGAATCCAATTCCAGCAGATTTGGCAAGCAAGATAGTCGAGAGTGAGGCCAAAACACACAGCGCGCTTAGCCAGCGCTTGGTGCCGATAATTGCGTATTCAACCGCGAACACCACAACTCCAAGCATGCCCACGAAGGCAAGCAGGTTTGAATTTCCAACAATTCCCTGGACTCGATCTCCGTCAAAGAGGTTTCCTTGAGTCCAATAGAAGGCGGCAGCCGGGGGCTTGTCTCCTTCGTAGTTTTTGAATATCGGTGCGATAGGACCTTGAATAATTGCTGCGGCGGCAAACTCAAAAACTAGTGAGGCGCCAAGAATAAAACGAATAACATTTGCAAAAACTCTGAGCAGATGGCGCCAACTGAATTGCGCCACAAGAAACAACGCAAAGGCAGTTGTGGCTAGCTGACTAAAAACAGCAAGGGTAGAAACTGCGGGGTATGCCGACCAAAGAATACTCAGCGTGAGCCAGCCCATGAAAATAGCCAGTGGCCAGCGTATCTCTGCAAGAGTTGCCTTGGCGCCGCCCTTGAAAAACAGCACCATGGCCACTGTCAGCAGCGCTATCAGCAGAGCGCCCCAGCCAAACCAGCCAATGCTGTAGCGAACAGCATCGCCGGCCATCAGGGTAAAAATACCTATTGAGGCGGTCCAAGTCTTGGTCCGGTAGCCCTTTTCGCGCGTGTTGAATATCACGCGAATTGGTCTAGTCAGTGCAGTCATTGCAACTTTCCTCTTGGGGTTGTTCAAGTCTAATTCGCCGCCCTGAAGTTAGGCTTAGAGCCGCTAGAAGAAAGGGGAGCCGTGCTAATCAAAATTACCAATCAGGCAAGAAATTACGCCTGGGGCTCCCGAACTCTAATCCGTGACTATTTTGGGATTCCGGCAACCAACGAGCCGATGGCCGAGATTTGGTTTGGCACTCATCCTGGTTCGCCTGCTGTGCTCTCAGAAACACCAGCACAAACGCTTAGCCAGGCCTTGGGTGGCAGGCAGCTTTCGTTCTTACTGAAAATTCTTGCCGCTGATCAACCGCTTTCAATTCAAGCTCACCCAAATTCACAACAAGCCGTGGCTGGCTTTGAACGCGAAAATTCCTTGGGCATTCCACTTGCCGCTTCGAACAGAAACTACAAAGATGATCGCCCTAAACCAGAGGTCATCGTAGCGCTTTCTGATTTTGAAGCTCTGTGCGGTTTCAAGTCGCTTTCGCAAATAGATCAATTGCTTGAAGACATTGAGACGCACTCTGGGGTCTCTGATGGTTTGAGAGCCATGGCAAATGGTTGGCGGGCGCTGTTGCAGCAGCCAAATGGTTTGCAGCAACTATTTTCTGACATCAGTAATCGCCGAGGAAATTTTGACGGCGTCGCAGCCGAGCTAACGACCATGGCAGATTTTGATGCGCGCTTTGCGCTGGCTGAAAGACTGAACCTTATTTATCCGGGTGATCCGGGAGTGTTGTTGGCGATGCTTATGAATCACGTTTATCTGGAACCGGGGCAGGCCCTCTTTTTGCCAGCTGGAAATATTCACGCATACCTATCGGGCTTGGGTGTTGAATTGATGGCCGCATCAGACAACGTCTTGCGCGGAGGTTTAACCGCAAAGCACATTGACGTTAAAGAACTGGAAAACGTTCTTGATTTCACGCCTGGCGAGATTCCGTTGGTTGCTACCAAAGAGTTAACGGCGGGTCTAGTTCAATACCCTTGCAACACCGATGAATTTTTGCTTTATAAAGTTGAGCCCAACGGGGAGCGTATTCTGGCCGATTTGAATCTGCCGGGCGAGGCCATAATTCTTTGCACCGCTGGCGAAATTGCCGTTAGCACCAGCCTCGAGGAGCGCCTGGTCTTGCGTCGATCTGAGGCAGCATATCTGTCTGCAGACGCTAAATTTTTCACTATTTCGGGCAGCGGAACAGCTTTTTTGGCCACCTCAAACGGCTAAAAACCCCTATAAATCAGGGTTTAAGCCTCAGGCAAGCCCTTAGGGTTGGAAAATCTCAACTTGACACAGACCGAATGACAAGAGTGTAATTACAACCAAGGAATTATCCAAAGGATTCCCGAACGCGTTCAATGGCGATCGGATATTCGGAATAGGGAAAAGAAGTTATGGACAGTCGTAATCGTGTGCCAGAAAACTGGTTTATCGATCCAATTCGACTTGGTGTCGCGGGGGCGTACTCAGATCCTGAAAGTGATCCGCTAGCTTGGCAGGCCGATGCACTTTGTGCACAAACAGACCCTGAAGCTTTCTTCCCTGAAAAGGGTGGCTCCACTCGTGACGCAAAGCGCATTTGCACCGGTTGTGAAGTAAAGGCACAGTGCCTTGACTACGCACTAGAAAACGATGAGCGTTTTGGAATCTGGGGCGGCCTTTCAGAGCGTGAGCGTCGCAAGCTTAAGAAGCGCGCGTAATCTCACGGCTATACGCCGTTGATCATGAAACCTTCTGTAGTAGCCGTCGTACTAGTTCACGACGAACCCGAATATTTTGCGGCAACTTTATCCGCATTAAAAAATCAAACCCGATCAGTTGATCGAGTAATTGTTATCGACACCTCTGTTCTCTCAGATTGTTCTGAGGTAGCCACCGGTCATGGTTTGCAAGAAGTTCACAAACTTCCAGAGAATTATTCGCTTCAGCAATCTTTGACTTACGCAATCAAACACATTGGCGATTGTGATTGGCTCTGGTTACTGCACGACGACAGCGCTCCACAGCCAACTGCACTGCAAGAACTCTTGCAAGCAATAGAGCAGTCACCGTCTGTGGCGATTGCAGCACCAAAACTTCTTGACTGGCAAAACGAAAAAATTGTCACTCAACTTGGGCTAACACTTACCCCGCTTGGTGATTTGTTTTCTTTGGTTAGTAGCGAACTCGATCAGTCGCAACACGATGATTTAGACGACGTACTTGCAGTTGGCACCGCCGCGGCACTAATCAAAGTTGAGGTGCTGCAGCAACTTCAAGGGTTTGACCCAGCGGCCCCAGAGCTTGCTGCAGATTTTGATTTCTCAATTCGTGCTCGCATGGCCGGGCACAGAGTCATTGTGGTTCCGAAAGCAAAGGTTGCTCACGCGGCACTTTCTTTAAGCGGCGCACGTGATCGAAAGTGGTTAGGTTCGGCGCCAAAGACAGCTCTTCGCCGAGCTGCCATTCACTTGCGTTTGGCATATGCGCCGCTTCCTTTAGCTTTAGCGTTTTGGTTGTTGTTGCCGGCAATTGGCCTAGCTAGAGCTATAGGCAGAATTGCCTCTAAGCGCCCTGACCGCATTTGGTCTGAAATTTCTTCGGCTGCCTGGGGCTTTTTTACTGTGCTGGCCAGGTTTGGCAGCCGCTCAAATATTGCTAGAACCCGGGTGGTTTCATTCTCTAAACTCAAAGGCCTCAGAGCCAACTGGCAGCAGGTTAGAAATGCCAGCCGGGCAGCTCTAGAGCGTGAGCAGTCTCTAGCTACCTTGGCCTCTTTTGAACGTGGCGAATTTGAAGTGGAACAATCCACAAACGCTTCAGGTTTTGTGGCCTCAGGGGCCATGTGGGTGGCTGCAGGGTTAGCGGCATTGAGTTTTGCATTCTGGCCTTCAAATAATGCAGCTGTTGGCGGCGGCCTGTTGCCATTGAGCGAATCTTGGCTATCGCTTTTTTCTCGCGCGGGTGCAAGTTTTCAACCTATTGGTCTGGGTTATTTTGGCCCAAGTGATCCTTTCGTTTGGGTCTTGGCGGTTTTGGGGTCAGTCACTTTTTGGGCACCGTCACTTTCACTGGCACTGCTCTTGCTGTTAGCTAAAACAATTGCGTTTAGTGGCGCCTGGCGAGTTATCTCACTGCTAAGCGAATCTACTTTTGTTCGAATTTCGGCTGCATTGGTTTTTGCGTTTTGGCCAGCCCTAACCTTGGCCCAGCAAGAGGCAAGAATTCCAGCTGTGATTGCCCAAGTATGTTTGCCTTGGTTGGTTTACACGGTGGCAAGAGCCGCGGGCATTGGTCGCGCTAATTTCTCTACGCAGACTTGGTCATGGGTTGCTGTTTCTGGACTATTGCTTTTTGTGGTTTCGGCTAGCGCCCCAAGTTCAAGTCCAATTCTTTTGATTGCGCTGGGTTTGGTTATCGCCGCAAGAATTCGCAAAGCTGCATTCTTAATTTGGATACCCCTTCCTGCCGCAGCAGTTTTCGGCCCAACAGTTCTTTATTACTTCATAGATATTTTCAAGCCGCTTGGCCTGTTGGCAGACCCCGGGTTGCCTCAGCCAAGTCAACAAGTTCCGCTTTGGCAGCTCATGCTTGGTGGCACCACATTTGGAATTAATCTCCCATTCGTAGGTCAAATATCGGGTTGGGTAGTTATTCCCGTCTTGCTGTTGGCTTTGCTGGCTCTTGTTGGTAAGCGCTGGGCAAGCGCGTTTGTTATTTGGGTGGCGGCAATTGCAACTGTTGCCACGGCTTGGTTAGTAAGCGGTCTTTCTTTTGCAGCAGTAGGAGTTGGTTCAAGCTCTCGTTCGGCTGATTTTGTGAACGGATCTCCAGCCGCACTGCTTGGGCTTTTTGGGCTTTTGGTTTCAGTGTTAGTGGCACTTGCGCTCAACGAAATAACTGCAAGCCCAGTGCGTAAAACTATCGGAGCCTTTTTGGCCCTGGTGACCCTGGCGCCGAGTGCTTTTCTGTTTGCAACTTCAAACCCTGAAATCAAATACACCGATGGCCGAGTGGTTCCATCTATCATCGCGGCCGAGGCGGCGCAGGGTAGCGCGTTGAAGATGTTGGTTATTAACCCTGAAGTTAAATCTGACGGGTCAATTCAGTTTGGTGCCGAGATGGTTTCCGGTGATGGCGTTCAACTTGAAGACGTAAGCCTGAGCTACAGATTTGCGCTTGATAGCGTGAAGCAAACCAGAAGCAAAGAGTATGCAAACGTTTCGCAACTTGTTGCCGACCTAGCCTCGGCGAATGGAACAGATTTGCAATCCAGCATTGATAAAGCTGGAGTGGGTTACATTCTTGTTCCAGATCAAACTTCGGCTATTGCCAGCCAGTTAGCAATTGGCCTTGATTCCGTTAAGGAACTTGAGTCAGTGGGCTCAACTGATTTCGGCAGGCTCTGGAGAGTGCGCGAGCCAAACCAAGAGCTTTTGAATGCAGACCTAAAGCCGGCCTCGCCGTGGTCAATCACCAAGGGCATTCAGTTGGCTATTTTGCTTGGCTTTGTTTTGCTAGCTATTCCAACTACCAATCAGCGTCGTCGCGTATCGGGTGACAGCGAAATTTTTGTTGAGGTTGGTGAAGAGAACTAATGTTCAAGAGAATTTCTATCCTGTTTTTAGTTGTTGGCGCTTTGGTTGCTGGCACATTATTGGCGCCTAACCTAAGTCTTCAAATTGGTACTGTTCCGGCATCTAGTGAGCTTTCGGTAAAAGCACGAGATCTTAGGTTGGCTTGCCCAGGACCGCTTTATAAAGCTGGTGGGGCTAGCGGGGAAACCCTGGGTGAATTTGCTCAAGTTGGCGAAGCAAATTACGCCAGCTCTTTCAACGCAAATGGATTAGCCAGCCTGGAAACTGTAGACGGAGTTTTCACCGTTAGGGCGCAGAGCGAATCAATAAATCAGGGTTCTGAATTACTGAACGCCAGCCAGTACCAGAACGCCTCTGGTGCCACGCTGCAGGGTCTAGCTGCCACAAACTGCCAACTGCCTTCTAATGACCTTTGGCTGCTTGGCGCAGACACCACCACCGGTCGTGAAGCGCTCCTAATTTTGCGAAACACCAGCGAGGTAGACGCAACTGTGAGCCTTGAAATTTTCACCGAGGCAGGTGCAATTGAAGCACCGGGCTTAAACGGAATTGCTGTTGTTGCTGGCAAGTCAACAGTTATTCCACTTTCTGGAGTGGTGCCAAAGACCAAGAGCTTCATGACTCACGTAAGTGCCAAGGGTGGGGCTATCGCCGCGTGGATTCAGCAGCGCACGGTTCGGGGTCTATCAGCCGGCGGGGTTGATTACATTTCGCCTTCAACTCAATTTGCAAAGAACCTTGTTGTGCCGGGCATTTTTATTCGTGGCTCAAAAATTGCCGCCAAACTTATTGAAGCCAACGCCAATTACAAAGACCTAACTCCAATAATTAGAGTGTTCGTTCCAGGCGAGCAACAGGCCACCGTTACGGTTCAGGTAGCCGGAGCCAATGCCAAAACGTTTGGAACGGTGGTGCGTGAAACCATCAAGCCTGGAACGGTGATGGATTTAGAAATTCCTGGACTCAAAGACGGTGACTACGTTGCCGTGGTTTCGGCAGATGTAAATATTCAAGCTTCGGTAAGGTTGTCACGAGTTTCTTCAGGCACAGCACCAGATTTCACTTGGATACCTGCGGCCGAGAAATTTACCGGCAAAAGAAAAATCACCGCTCCTGGTATTGGAATATCTAAACTGTGCGTCTACAACGAAAAGACTGGCGCAATTGAAGTTTCCGTTCTTGCTCCGGGTGCCACGTTCTCGTTTATCGGCAGCCAGAATCCGCTGTACGCAAATCTAATTGTTGACGTTGATGGAACAGTGGCGAATGTATCGGTGTTAGATCAAAAGAATGCCGGCGGAAAAGTGGCCGTTAACGTTCGTTAATCGCGGTAGCGATCAGGAACCAAATCCCACGGGTCTTTGCCAATTAGGTGACCCACGGCTGCAAAAACAAACTCTTCAATATGCATTCGTTCGTGCAGGGCGTCTGTGCGACGATGGTGGCCAAGCCGTTCAATGGGTAAGCGATAAATCACAATGGTCATCTTTTCGCGTTTTACAGCCCAGCGACGAACCCCTTTAGATTCTGAATTAATTGAGGGAGCATCGGCTACCTCCCATTGAAGATCAGCTAGCTCATCTGGCCAGGCGTTTTTCAGGTATTCACAAGTCCCAGAGACTATTTGCTCAAACCCCGAAAGCCTTTTGCCACCCGGCAGCAGGTTGCTGATAAATGCCTGGCGTATGCCGCGACCGTGTCTATCGCGTTCTGTGCCCTTTGGGCGCCCCTGGCTGGCCATAAAGCCAGTGTATTGGCGCAGGTATTTCTGAGCTCATTTTGGCCCAGCGGGGGCTTGGTAAACTTAGCGCAATGAATATTGATTGGGATTCCATCGTCAAGACCTACGATGTGCGCGGGCTGGTAGGCAAGTCTCTAACCACCGATATCGTGAGGGCTCTTGCGGCTGGATTCGTTGACGAACTAGGTGCCGCTGGTAAAGACGTAGTGGTTGGTCACGACATGCGTGACTCTTCGCCAGAATTTGCCGACGCATTTGCCGAAGGCGCTCAAGCTCGTGGGGCAAACGTGGTTTCAATTGGTCTTTGCTCTACCGACGAATCATATTTTGCATCGGGTGTTCTAGATGCACCAGCTGCCATGTTCACCGCTAGCCATAACCCGGCCAGTTATAACGGAATCAAATTCTCAAGAGCTGGCGCTAGGGGCATCAGCTTAGATACCGGCTTGGCGGCAATTCGCGACCGCGCGAAGACCTACTTGCAAAACGGTGTTGACGAGGTTGATCTGCCAGGAACCTACCGCGAACTTCACATCTTGGTTCAGTATGCAAGTTACCTACGTGAACTAGTGGACCTAAATGGCATTCGCCCGTTGAAGGTAGTTGTTGATGCCGGTAATGGCATGGGTGGCATGACGGTTCCTGCGGTGCTTGGTCACGCAAGTGATCTTCAGCAGCTTCCGCTGCAAATTATTCCTATGTATTTTGAGCTTGATGGCACATTTCCAAATCATGAAGCAAACCCTCTGGACCCCAAAAATTTGGTTGACCTGCAGCGAGCAGTTGTTGAACACTCAGCAGACATTGGGTTGGCTTTCGATGGTGACGCCGACCGCTGCTTTGTAATTGATGAAAATGGCGATGCAGTAACACCTTCGGCCGTGGCCGCAATTGTTGCCCGCCGTGAGATTGCAAGAGAAAAAGAGAACAATCCCGGTGCCCCAATCACCGTGCTGCACAACCTACTAACTTCAAAAATTGTTGAAGAGGTAATTGCTACCGACGGCGCCCGACCGGTAAAAACTAAGGTTGGGCACTCGCTGATCAAAGACAAAATGGCTGAGACCAATGCCATCTTTGGCGGCGAGCATTCAGCTCACTATTATTTCCGTGATTTTTGGGGTGCCGACAACGGAATGTTAGCGGCCATGCACGTGTTAGCAGAGTATGGGTCGCAAGATCTGCCACTTTCGCAATTTGCAAAACAGTACAACCCTTATTTCCTAAGTGGCGAAATAAACTCAACAGTCACCGATGTCCCTGCTGCTAAAGCCCGCGTGCAGTCTGCCTTCGCAGATCGCGCCGACTTTGACGAGTTTGATGGCATCACGGCAACAAATAAACAAGAGCTAGGCAAGCCTGCCGATGCTGGTTCATGGTGGTGGTTCAACGTTCGTTCATCGAACACAGAGCCGCTGCTGCGATTAAACGTTGAGGCCTCAACCGAGGCCAAGATGATCCAGATTCGTGATGAGGTACTGAACCTCATTCAGCAGAAAGCCTAAGCAAATGTCACAGACTCTAACTTCATTTGATTTCAAAGTTGCAGACCTATCTCTAGCTCAAGCGGGCAGACACCAGATTCGACTGGCTGAAAATGAGATGCCCGGGCTAATGGCACTTCGTGCCGAGTTCTCGGCAGCGCAGCCACTAAAGGGTGCTCGTATCACCGGTTCTTTGCACATGACCGTGCAGACGGCAATCTTGATTGAGACCCTGGTTGCCTTGGGCGCGCAGGTTCGCTGGGCATCTTGCAATATTTTTTCTACCCAAGACGAGGCCGCAGCGGCAGTTGTGGTTGGGTTGAACGGAACCGTTGAAGAGCCAAAGGGCACTCCGGTATTCGCCTGGAAGGGCGAAAGCCTTGAAGAGTACTGGTGGTGCACCGATCGTATTTTCGACTGGTCATCAGAGGCGCAGGCTGCGGGTGAAAACTACACCGGTCCAAACATGATTCTTGACGACGGCGGTGACGCAACGCTTTTGGTTCACAAGGGTCGTGAATTTGAACTTTCAGGTTCAGTTCCAGCAACTGGTGCTGATGACAGCCAAGAGTATGCGGTGATTCTTGAATTGCTTCGTGAATCATTAAAGAAAGACCCTTCACGTTTCACCCGAATCGCAGCTGAGATAAAGGGTGTCACCGAAGAAACCACCACTGGCGTGCACCGCCTTTATGAGTTCCACAAGCGCGCAGAGCTTTTGTTCCCGGCAATTAACGTGAACGATTCAGTTACAAAGTCAAAGTTTGACAATAAATACGGAATTCGCCACTCGCTACCTGATGGCCTAAACCGCGCAACCGATACCCTAATGGGCGGCAAGACCTGTTTCGTGGCCGGCTACGGTGATGTGGGCAAGGGTTCTGCAGATGCACTTCGCGGCCAGGGTGCGCGAGTGATTGTGAGCGAGGTTGATCCAATCTGTGCACTTCAGGCAGTTATGGATGGCTACCAGGTGGCCACACTTGAATCGGTGATTGAGACTGTAGACATTTTTGTGACTGCAACCGGCAATACTGCCATCATCAAACCTGAGCACCTGATGAGCATGAAACACCAGGCCATCATCGCCAATGTTGGTCACTTTGATGACGAAGTAGACATGGCTGGCATCAACCGAATCCCGGGTGTTGAAAAGATTGAGATCAAGCCTCAGGTGCACGAGTGGCGACTGCCTAACGGAAGATCAGTCTTGATCTTGTCTGAGGGCCGCTTGATGAACCTGGGTAATGCCACCGGGCACCCTAGCTTTGTGATGAGCACTTCTTTTGCTAACCAGGTTTTGGCTCAAATCGAGCTATTTACCAAGACCGATGCCTACCCACTGGGCGTGCACATTTTGCCAAAGAACCTTGACGAAAAAGTTGCCCGTTTGCACTTGGCCGCTCTTGGTGTTGAATTGACTAAGTTGAGCAACGATCAGGCGCGCTACATTGGTGTTCCGGTTGAAGGCCCATACAAGGTAGATCACTACCGCTACTAATAGCTGGCAGGATACGAGGAGCAAATGGCGCACAAGATTTTGGTCGTTGATGACGACAACGCGCTTCGTGAAATGGTTGGAATCGTTCTAGAGTCGGAAGGCTTCGAAGTCTGTTATCACGATGCCGGCAGCGGTGCACTTGATGCTTTTAAAGCTCAAGAACCAGATCTAGTTTTGTTAGATGTAATGCTTCCTGGTAAAGACGGCATTGAGGTCTGCTCAGAAATTAGGGCCAGCGCAGGAACGCCAATCATCATGTTGACGGCCAAGACCGAAAGCGAAGATGTGGTGCGCGGCCTTGAAGCAGGTGCCGATGACTACGTTGTGAAACCTTTTGATCCAACCGTTTTACTTGCACGTATTCGCGCCAGACTGCGCCCACTTTCTAAAGCAGATGGCGAGACAGTGCAGATTGGTCCTTTGACGCTAGATATCGTAGGTCACGAGGTTCGCCGAGGAACAGAGAAACTTCTGCTTACCCCTTTGGAATTCAACCTGTTGCTAACACTTGCCGTGAAGCCAAAGCAGGTATTTACCCGCGAAATGCTTTTGGAAACAGTTTGGGGTTACCACTACAAAGCTGACACCAGATTGGTAAACGTTCACGTTCAGCGTCTTCGCTCGAAAATTGAAGACGATCCAGACAATCCAAAAATTGTCACCACGGTTCGCGGCATCGGTTACAAGGCTGGCCAAGGTTAAATGACAATTCGAGCCGCCATTGATTGGGCGCTCGGTCTCTTTCGCCGATTCCTGCAGGTTCGCGCCGTCTTCACGACCGTAGTGCTTTCTGGAATTGCGCTACTTGTCGTAGGTGGTTTTCTTTCTTACTCAATCGGCAATGGTTTGTATCAAACTCGCGTGTCACAGATTCTTGCGGAATCAGAGCGCGGAGTTGTTGAGGTGCAAAATACATTTGCAGCTTCTACCGTCACCGATGAAATTGCTCTGCAGTCACTTCTAAATTCTGTGGTGCCATCGCTTGAGTCGCAGGGTTCTAGTGACTCAAGAAAAGTTGCGTTGCTTCGCACCCCTGGCCAGGTGGGCTCGCAGATTCTTCAGAGCCCAATTTCGGCAGACCTAGATACGGCAGTAATTCCAATAGATCTAAAGTCGCAAGTCAGAAATGCCACCGGAAAACTTACCTACCAGTCAATTGGATTGCCACAGGCTAATGGTTCTATTCACCCGGCAGTGGTGGTTGGCTCGCCAATTGAAATTCCATTGGCAGGAAAGTATGAGCTCTACCTCGTGTTTGACCTGAACGGTGAACAGCAGACTTTAGATTTTGTGCAGAGCGTTTTGTTCTGGGGAATGCTCATTCTCTTGTTCATGATTGGTGCGGTTAGCTATTTCGTTACCAACTGGCTGGTCAAGCCTGTTCAGGTGGCCGCTGAAGTTTCCGAAGAAATTGCCGAGGGTGCCCTAGACAGGCGCCTTACCGAGCGCGGTGAAGACGTTATTGCTATTTTGGCCAGATCCTTTAATCGAATGGCCGATTCGCTACAAAAGCAAATCACCAAACTTGCCAGCGTTTCTAAAATGCAACAAAGATTTGTGTCTGATGTGTCTCATGAGCTACGAACCCCTCTTACCACCATCAAACTAGCTGGCGATGTAATTTTTGCCAGCCGTGAAAAATTGGAGCCTGCCGCAAAGCGATCTGCCGAGCTGATGCACGATCAAATTGAACGATTTGAGACGCTGCTCAACGACCTACTTGAGATTTCACGCTATGACGCTGGCGCTGTGACCGCTGATCTCGAGATGCAAGACCTAAATGGCGTCGTGGGAATGGCAATTGCTGGCATTGAGCCGTTGGCAATGAGCAAGGGTTCCGAGATCCTGATTGATATTCCTCAGGGGCCAGTCGACGCCGAGATGGATAGCCGACGCATTGAGCGCCTGCTGCGAAACCTATTGGCGAACGCCATCGAACATGGCGAAGGAAAACCGATTCACGTTGCAATTGGTGCAAGTGATTCGGCCGTTGCCGTGACAGTTACTGACGAGGGTGTTGGCATGTCTCGTGCCGAGGTCGATAGGGTCTTTGACAGATTCTG
>ERZ1034365.606-NODE-606-length-19719-cov-2.567101_pt1 | contig 19719 bp, 16 predicted proteins | sample MGYA00520615_ERZ1034365 | MGnify/ENA primary metagenome ERZ1034365 (study PRJEB33736, sample SAMEA104284505) | Azolla filiculoides | biome: Urban; feature: Water surface; material: Ditch water | place: Netherlands | collected 2015-10-28 | depth 0-0.1 m ... | reverse complement strand
ATTGGTCGCGGGGTGTTTGTCCTGCCTGGTCGGGGGTTGAGCTTCGAGGCCCCGAAAGAGCTTTGGGCCGATGTCGTGGCTGCCATCGGCAAAGCTGGATTCAAATCGGAAAGCCTCGTGCAACCCGTGGCACCGGAGGAAGGACGGCAGCGCCTCAAGAATGAAGCCATCCGTCTTGTTGCAGCACTGGTTGTAGCGACGGTAGCTGAGCTCCTCGCATTCGCGGCCCCTGAAACATTTTTCTGGAAAGTGCTTGGGATGGGCGTTGCAGCGATTGCCATCGCCCTTTCTGGATTCTCGGTGTTTCCCAAATGTATTTCATCTCAGCTGAGTGGGAAACTCAACATCAATGCCCTAATGTCGGTTGCCGTTGCCGGTGCCTTCGTTCTCGGCGAATGGCCGGAAGCGGCTATGGTGATGGCGCTCTACGCTCTGGCTGAACTCATTGAGGCACGGGCTGTTGACCGTGCTCGAAACGCCATCAAGAGCCTCCTTGAATTGTCGCCACAGCAAGCCGAGGTGCTTCAGCCAGACGGCGCCTGGATTCAAGTTCCCGCCAAGGAAATTCTGGTGGGTGCCCGGGTCCGGGTCCGCCCTGGCGAGCGCTTCGCATTAGATGGCATCGTCAAAACCGGCAACAGCGCCGTCGACCAGTCACCGGTTACTGGTGAAAGCATGCCCGTGGAGAAGGGCCCGGGTGATGATGTATTCGCGGGCACCATCAACCAAAACGGCGCACTGGAATTCGAAGTGACTGCGCCGTCGAGCGATACCGTACTGGCCCGCATCATTCATGCCGTCGAAGAAGCCCAAGGCTCCCGGGCGCCCACGCAGCGGTTTGTTGACCGGTTCGCCGCCATCTACACCCCGGCCGTATTTGTCTTGGCGATAGGTGTGGCTATCGGTGGCCCCCTGATGCTCGGCTGGACATGGATGGCCAGCCTGTACAAGGCACTGGTCATGCTCGTAATTGCTTGCCCGTGCGCCCTTGTTATCTCGACGCCCGTCACCGTGGTCAGTGGACTGGCTGCTGCTGCCCGGCGAGGTATCCTGATTAAAGGCGGTGCGTACCTTGAGGAGGCTCGCAAGCTGACGACCGTTGCCTTGGACAAGACGGGCACAGTCACCGAAGGCCGGCCCAAGCTCGTCGCCCAAGTTGTTCTTGCTCACGCTCTGCCAGAAACCGAGATTCTGCGTATTGCCAGCGCTCTGGCCGGCCGTTCTGACCATCCGGTATCCAAGGCTGTCGCAGCCGGCCTTGGGGCTTCTGAGCCATTGGACGTCGATGGCTTTGCGGCAGAAGCCGGGCGCGGCGTCCAAGGGAGCGTAGCAGGGCAGGATTATGTCCTCGGCAACCACCGCTGGATTCACGACCGCAATCAATGCTCGACCGAACTGGAAGCCTTGATGTTCGAGCACGAACGTCAGGGACGTACCGTCGCCGTTCTGGCCGACAAGGAGAGAGTCCTGGCCCTGTTTGCGGTGGCAGACACCATCAAAGCCAGCTCCCAGGAGGCCATCCGTGAGTTGTTGGCGCTGGGCGTAACCCCGGTCATGCTGACGGGTGACAATCCGGCGACTGCATCCAGTATCGCTACCCAGGCCGGTATTGCGGAGGTCCGTGCCAATCTACTCCCCCAGGAAAAACTGGATGCCATTCGTGAAATGGCCAGCGAAGGCAAACAGGTTGCCATGGTTGGGGACGGCATCAATGACGCGCCGGCATTGGCAACCGCAAGCATTGGTTTTGCCATGGGTAGTGCGGGTACGCATACCGCCATGGAGGCTGCTGATGTGGTCATCATGAACGATGACCTGCGGCGGGTGCCGGAAACAATCCGCTTGTCGCAGCGTACCCATACCGTGCTCTGGCAGAATATCACCCTGGCCTTGGGCATCAAGCTTGTCTTCTTGGTCCTGGCCGTTTTCGACAACGCCACGATGTGGATGGCGGTCTTCGCCGACATGGGGGCCAGCTTGCTGGTTGTGTTCAACGGACTGCGCCTGCTGAAAGGCGTGAAACAGGCGAAATAACCGTTTTCTGATTGGACTTCGATAAGTGGATATTTTTCGTCTCGCGTTGCTCTTCGCTGTCACGGCAGTTGCCGAAATCGTGGGCTGCTATTTGCCTTGGCTTGTTCTTAAACAGGGGAAGACTGCGCTCTTGCTGATACCGGCAGCGCTTTCGTTGGCGGCGTTCGCCTGGCTATTGACCTTGCATCCGACTGCCGCAGGCAGAACCTATGCTGCCTACGGTGGCATGTACATCGTGGTTGCCTTGATATGGTTACGCGTGGTCGACGGTATTGCCTTGACCCGCTGGGACATACTGGGAGCAGCAATTGCCTTGGTCGGCATGACGGTCATCGCCTTGCAGCCGGAAACGACCTAGTGACCCCTCGCCACAATAATCTGCCCTTAAGCAAGATATAAAACGCCATACGCTATACTCCAGACTTATGCGTCGCTGGATTGCCATCTTCTTCCTGGTGCTGTTTCCGCTGCAAGCCGTTTGGGCTGCGGCGGCGCCGTATTGCGAGCACGAGAAAACACCGGCAACCTTCCATATTGGCCATCACACACATGAGCATCATGGTGCGGGCGATTCGTCAGACAACACTGACAATCAGCTACCCGGCATGGGCGATGGTGATTGCCAAGCATGCCATGCTTTCTGCGGTGCCTTGTACAGCGACGTCCAGCGTACTGAACCTCTGACATTGGCTACTGCGTCGGTGACAACACCGAACTTCGCCCTTCCCACGCCACCTCAGACTCAGCCAGAACGCCCCAACTGGCACGCCTTCGCCTAACGGCGAGGCGGGTTTAGGCACCCCTCATTCCGACTGAACGCCCACTAGGCGTAACTACGTCCTTGCGCGTGGTCTTCACAGACGGCTCCTCGCCGATTCCATCCCCAATGTATTACTGGAGAAGAATCGGATGTACCAAAACAAACTTAATAGGCTACTGCCAGCCCTCGTTTCATCCTGGCTAGTGCTTTCGCCGACTGTCTGGGCGCAGGCTCCGACGATAGTCAGGCAGCCGTCACCAGAAACGGCTCAGACAGAAAAAGCTCCGCTGTCGCTTAAGGAAGCCTTCGAGCTTGCCTGGAGTCGCCAGCCGGAGGCGCGCTCTCAATCCGTCCGTCAGGAGGCGGTAAACGCTGCACGTGCCGCAGCCTCAAGCTGGACAGTCGAACCCGCCGCCCTGGAGCTTCAGGGCAAATCGGACAAGATGGGCTCCAACAGCGGCAGCCGCGAATACGAAATCGGCGTGGCCATTCCCATGTGGTTACCTGGCGAACGTAGCCGTTCTGGCGACCTCGCCGAGGCAACAGCAAAGGCCCTGGATAGTCGGTTCCTGGGTGCCAAACTGCGAGTGACTGAAGTCGTTCGTGAGCGGTGGTGGAACTACTACCGTGCAGAAGGCGAATTGGCGTTGGCCACGGAACGCCAAGCCAACGCTCAGAAGCTCGCAGATGATGTTACCCGACGCTTCAAGGCAGGCGACCTTTCCCGGGCGGACCAGCATCAGGCCAACGGGCTGCTGGCCCAGGCAGAAGCCGGGATGGCCGAGGCGCAAGGTAACCGTGCTATTGCGCTCAATGCAATGCGCAGCCTAATCGGCCAGGCGTTACTGCCCCCTGATACGCAAGCCATCGCCCTTGAGCCGATGCCGGACGCGAAAGCCCTAAATGAGCCGGCAACCCATCCCGCCTTGGTCGAATTGCTGGACCGGGCAACTGTGGCTTGGCGTGCAGCGGAACTGGCGAGTGTGCGGACACGGGCGAATCCTGAAATCCTGATTGCCACGACGCGTACGCGCGCCCAGGCTGGCGCCGATACCGACCAGACCTACACCCTTGGTATCCGCTTTCCCTTTGGCGCCGGCCCTCGTGCCGAGGCACGGCGCGCCACTGCCCGAGCCGAAGCACTGGATGCCGAATCGTCTGCTGAATTGGAGCGAACGCGCATCATCTCCGGCATCGAGTCGGCCCGAGCCCAGGTCCTGGCTGCCCAGAGCCGCCTTAGTGCCGCAGAAAAACGTGCTCGCTTTGCCCAGGAATCCCAGAGCTTCTTCGAAAAGTCATTCCGTTTGGGCGAGACCGACCTGCCGACCCGACTACGTATTGAACTTGAAGCCACTGAGGCCGGACGGCAACTGACCCGGGCACGTATCGACGTTGCCGCCGGGATTTCGGCCCTTCGCCAATCCCTGGGATTGCTCCCCGAATGAGCCCACTGAACAAATTCCAATTGAGAACCACCATGAACATGACCCAACTGAACAAGGCGCTGGCGGGAGTCCTCCTCCTGTGCGCCTTTAGCCTGCCCACCTATGCGGGTGATGGCCACGACCATGGCGAAGCACCGGCAGCTGCCAGCGGTGCGGCATTGCCACGCTTCACTGCTATCTCGGAAACCTACGAGCTGGTCGGCATCCTGAACGACAGGAAGCTATCGCTTTATCTGGACCGTGCTGCCGATAACAGCCCGGCCAAGGATGCGAAGCTCGAGCTTGAACTTGGCGGCAAGGCTGTCCCGGTCAGCAGCGTGGGTGAAGGCGAATTCGAGGCTACGCTCGACACGAAACCAGAATCGGGAGAAATCACCATCACGGCGACCGTCGTGGCCGGTAACGACTCGGACCTCCTGGCCAGCGAGTTGGCCATCCACCCTGAAAATCACGCGGAAGACAGCAAGGCCGGCATTCCCTGGAAACCCTTGGCCGGTGGCGCCGCCCTATTGCTGGCCGTAGCTGGCTTCATTCGCGTTAAGCGCGCACGTCAGTTGGGAGGTGCAGCATGAACGCCTATCGCAACCTGAAGCCCGCTGTCAGTCTTTCCCTAGTGGCCATGTTGTTGGCTCTCTCCGGCAACGCGGCCTACGCAGGTGATGGCCATGACCATGGTGATGCACCGGCCGCAGTGACTAGCAATGGCCCCAAACGTCAGCCAGATGGTCGCGTGTTCCTACCGAAACCAGCCCAGCATCAGTTGGCCATTCGCACACTGACCGTGACCGAGTCCGAACAGCCGAAGGTCTTTGAACTGGCCGGCAAAGTGATGATGGACCCTAACGCAGGTGGCAAGGTCCAGGCGGCTTTGGCCGGTCGGCTTGCGGCCGGGCCGCAAGGGCTTCCGGTGCTCGGACAACGCGTCCGCAAAGGGGACGTTCTGGCCTACGTAGTTCCGACCTCAGGCGCCATTGAGCGCTCGAATCAAGTAGCTCAACAGGCAGAGTTGCAGGCGGCTCGCTCCCTTGCAGAAAAACGTCTGGCACGCCTCAAAGAGCTCTCGGATACGGTGCCACGCAAGGATATTGAAGCCGCGGAGAGCGAGCTAGCCAGCTTGACTGGTCGACTGCAAGCGGTCGGTGCCGGCCTCTCCAACCGGGACGCGTTGGTGGCGCCAGTTTCCGGCGTTATTGCCTCGGCCAATGCCGTGGCCGGTCAGGTACTGGAAGCCCGGGAGCTGGTCTTTGAGGTGGTTGACCCGTCGCGCCTCCAGATTGAGGCACTGGCTTACGATGCTGTCCAAGCCCAAAGTATTGCCAATGCCGCCGTCGCTATCGGTGCTGAACGTATCGACCTCAAGCTTCTGGGGGTTGCCAAGAGCCTGCGCGACCAGGCTTTGCCGATGACCTTCGCCGGCCAGTCGGATGCCTTAGCAAAGCTGGCCGTTGGTCAGCCGGTTAAGGTTTTTGCCCAGACCGCTCAACGCATCAAGGGACTACAGGTTCCGCTCGGTTCGGTGCTCAAGAATCCGGCGAACCAAGCCATTGTCTGGGTCAAGGAGGCACCGGAAGTGTTCGAGCCGCGTCTCGTCACCTATGAACCCCTGGACGGCACCTCAGTGACCATCACCTCCGGCATCAAGGCCGGCGAGCGGGTGGCGACGCAGGGTGCCTCGTTCATCAATCAGGTCCGCTGAGGAGTAGCGCATATGTTCAAGTGGCTACTCGATAACAGCATGGCCAACCGGCTGCTGGTGCTCATCGCCAGTCTCGTGTTGGTCGCCTATGGGGCGTTCACGCTCTCCCGAACCCCCGTTGACGTCTTTCCCGACCTGAACCGACCAACGGTCACCATCATGACCGAATCCGGCGGCATGGCGGCCGAAGAAGTGGAGCAGCTCATCTCGTTCCCCCTGGAAACCACGATGAATGGCCTGCCCGGGGTGGATAGTGTCCGTTCGGTTTCCAGTGCCGGCCTGTCGTTCATCTACGTCACCTTTGACTGGAGCACGGACATCTACCGCGCCCGCCAGATGGTGTCAGAGCGGCTGTCCTCGATGGAGCAGGAGCTACCAAGTAATGTGGTGCCGCGCATGGGGCCCATAAGTTCAGTGATGGGCGAAATCATGCAAGTCGCCATTCCCATCGACATCCAGAAAATGTCGCCCATGGCCGTTCGGGAGTACGCAGACTGGGAGCTGCGCCCACGCTTTATGGCTATCTCCGGCGTTGCCCAGGTGATTCCCATCGGTGGCGAGGTGCGCCAGTTCCAGGTCCAACCCAGCACGGCCCGCATGGCCGAACTGGGCATTACGCATGACCAACTGGAGAATGCGCTGAAAGGTTTCTCCTCGAACACCTCAGGCGGCTTCCTGGAGCTGAACAGCCGTGAATACCTCATCCGCAACATTGGGCGCACCTCGCGGCTGGACGACCTGATGAACCTGGCGCTGACCGCCAGGAATGGTCAGTCGATTCTGCTGCGCCAGATTGCCGAGGTTACGTTTGCCCCGGCCATCAAGCGGGGCGATGCCGGTTTCGAGGGCAAACCGGCCGTGATTCTGGGCATTCAGAAGCAACCGACGGCGGATACCATCAACCTGACGCGAAAGATTGAGTCTGCTCTGGAGGACCTCAAGAAAACGCTGCCGCCCGGCATGGAAGAACCGCGTGTCACTTTCCGGCAGGCGAGTTTCATCGAATCCTCGATTTCAACCCTGCAAGGCAAGCTGATTGGCGCTTCGGTGTTTGTCGCCGTCATCCTGTTTGCCTTCCTCGGCACCCTGCGTCCGACCATCATTGCCCTGACGGCGATACCCGTATCCATCTTCATCACGGCCTTGGTTTTCCACTACTTCGGAATGTCCATCAATACGATGACGCTGGGCGGCCTTGCCATTGCGCTGGCGCTGGTTGTGTTCGTCTTTATCCTGATTCGCCGGATGGTGCTTGATCCACTCGGCAATGCCGTGATACCGACCTTCCGGGCATTGGCCGATGGTCGCTACGACAGCGTGCTTGATATCGGTGGTGAGGACGAAATTGCCCGTGTGATGCAGGCTCTTGAGATCATGCAGAATCGATTGGGTTTTGAAATGGTCGATTCCAAGCGTCAAGCCGATGAAATGATTCGTATCAAGATCGGTCTGGATAATGTGGCGACCAATGTCCGAATCGCGGATAACAATGGCGTTATCCTTTATGCAAATGAAGCCCTGCGTAAAACATTCGTAGATGACGCCGCTGCTTTCCGAAAAAATGATCCAACCTTCGATCCGGAAAAGCTGATTGGTTATGACGTAACGCGCTTATATGATGATCCGCAAGCTGCTTTGCAGCGTTTGCGTAATCTGACGACATCGGCCAAGTCGCAAATGAGCCTCGGCAGCAGGATTTACCGGGTAACCACAACGCCTGTCGTCAATTCAGTCGGAGAACGTCTGGGCTCCGTCGGTGAATGGGTGGATATCACCGATCAATTGACCGCTCAGGAAATGTTGACCAGCGTCATCAGTGAAGCCGTTGATGGTGATTTCTCGGTACGCCTGAGTTTGCATAGTGATGATCCATTCTTTACCCAGATTGAAGGCCTGATAAATCAACTGCTCACGACGGGTGACAACGCCCTCAAGGAGTTGTCAGTCGTACTGACTTCAATCTCAGCCGGTGATCTGACTGCAAATATTTCCGCTGAATATAACGGTGTCTATGGCGAACTGAAGGACGGTATGAACACCACGGTGCACCGTCTGAAAGATGTGGTTCAGCGGATCAAGGATGCAACCGAAGCCATCAATACCGCCGCGAAGGAAATCGCTGCCGGTAACCAGGACCTTTCCGGACGTACCGAAGAGCAGGCCAGCAGTCTTGAAGAAACTGCTTCAAGCATGGAACAGCTGACCAGTACCGTGAAGCACAATGCCGACAACGCCATGCAGGCGAACAAGCTGGCCAATAACGCCCAGCAAGTTGCAGTCAAGGGCGGTGAAGTGGTGGCGCAGGTGGTTGAAACCATGAGTTCGATCCATCAGGCAAGCTCTAAGATTGCTGACATCATCGGCGTGATTGATGGCATTGCATTCCAGACCAACATTCTGGCTTTGAATGCGGCGGTTGAAGCGGCGCGCGCCGGTGAGCAGGGGCGTGGTTTTGCCGTCGTTGCTACTGAAGTGCGTAATCTCGCACAACGCAGCGCTGCAGCAGCCAAGGAAATCAAGGGATTGATTTCTGATTCTGTGGGCCGCGTCGAGTTGGGTAATCGACTGGTTGATCAGGCCGGCAAAACGATGTCGGAAGTGGTGTCGAGCATTCGCCAGGTCGCCAAGATCATGACCGATATTTCAGAAGCCAGTCGCGAGCAAAGTGCCGGGATTGAGCAGGTCAGCCTTGCAGTGAGCCAGATGGATGAAGTGACTCAGCAGAATGCCGCCTTGGTTGAGCAGGCCGCAGCCGCTGCTGAAAGCCTGGAGGAACAGGCGCATCAACTGGCCGAATCGGTCTCTATCTTCAAGCTTGATCAGGGGATGCCGAAACGTCGTCTTGCACCACCGCCCAAGGAAGAAAGTGCTTCACGTCCTGAGCCCAAAGCGGAGCGTCCAAAACCTGCTGCAACACCCGCCTTGCCCGCAACCCTGGATGACGAGTGGGCCGAGTTCTAATTTTATGCGTTGTATTGACCTGATTATCAAAGGACACCCGTGAAGACCAATTTACCTGTGACCCAGAACGAAGTTCATTTAGGTGAACACGAGATCATTGTTTCAACAACTGATCTGAAAGGGCAAATAACTTCGGTCAATCAGACTTTTGTCCAAATCAGCGGTTTTGCCGAGGCTGAGTTGATCGGGCAACCGCATAATCTGGTTCGTCATCCTGACATGCCGGCGGAGGCATTTGCCGATCTTTGGCGCTCACTCAAAGAAGGGCGCCCATGGTCGGGGTTTGTTAAAAATCGTTGCAAAAATGGTGATCATTATTGGGTTGAAGCCAATGCCACGCCGATTTTCAAGGATGGCGTGGTGTCCGGATATATGTCGGTTCGCCGGCGGGCGGGTCGTACTGAAATTGAAGCCTGCGAAGCGGCGTACCGTTTATTCCGTGAAGGACGCGCATCCGGCCTAGCCATCCGAGATGGCGCAGTTGTCAAAGATGGTTTCAGCATTTCAAACTGGATTAAGCAACTGACTATTGCTGCCCGGATTTATATGATCAGTGCGCTGCTGGTCGCTGGCATGATCATCATGGGCCTTCTCGGTATTCGTACAACTGATGATGGCAATGCCCGTCTTCAGACTGTATACGCTGATCGAGTGGTTCCTTTGAAGCAGCTCAAGGAAGTTGCCGATGCCTACGCAGTCAGCATCGTTGATCTGTCGCACAAGGCTCGGGATGGTGCGGTTGATTTCGAGGCCAGTCTGAAGAAGGTTAACGAGGCACAACAGGTCATCAAGACGCAGTGGACTCTGTACGTAAATACGGAGCTCACGGTCGAGGAAAAAGCCCTTGTCGTGCAAGCAGAAGCGTTGATGAAAGCGGGGGATGTGGTCACTGCCCAATTAAAAGAGATTCTGACCAAGAAGGATTTGCCCGCGTTGACAGCTTTTGCTGCGCGCGACCTCTATCCGGCGATTGATCCTATCTCGGATAAAGTCAGCGAGCTGGTTGCTCTGCAACTGCGTGAGGCCGAGTTAAATGTCAAAAAAGCAGGAGAGGAAGCGGCTGCATTCAAGGTCAAACTTTGGGGCTTGATCGTAGTATTCGCTGCGATTGGTATGTTGTTGTCGTCTGCATTGATGAATTCAATTCGTCGTCCAATCAAGCAAGCGGCTGAGTTCTTCCGTGCATTGGGTGAGGGCAGGACTGACGCAAAAATTGACCAGAGTCGTCGCGACGAACTCTCTGCAATTTCTGATGCTGCTCGCGCAATGCAGGTTAAATTTGGTTGTGATCTATCCGAGGCTCGCTCAACAGCGGATGCAATGACGCGCATCAAAATAGCCCTTGATAACGTGTCGACCGGAGTAATGATTGCCGATTGTGAACGGAATATTGTTTACGCCAACGTGGCCGTTCATCAGATATTGAAAGCTGCTGAGTCAGATATTCGCGCAGTTTTAACTAATTTTGATGCTGAAAAACTGATGGGAACCAATATTGATGGTTTCCATAAAAATCCGGCGCATCAAGCTGGCCTATTGGCCAATCTGACGAAAACGCACGTTGCACAATTGCGTATTGGTGAGCGTCACATGGTGGTCACGGCCAATCCTGTGCCAAGGTTGTTGCAAGGTGGTTTCACCTACATCACAAGTGATGTCAACGAGACCTCCCGTTAACACAGGCGCAATGTGGCGCAGGCAGGATGTTAACCATGGCGACTCTGTTCGACGGTTACAACACAACCCGTGAAGCACCGCGGGTGCGCAAGGGCGCTGCCTTTGACGAGATGTTTGCCAAGCTCGATAAGTCGTCTAATCCGCGTGAGCCATACAAAGACCTCTACAACGCGCTGGCACAAATGACGCAAGATGAACTGCGTGGCCGAACCGAAGCCCTAGCCAGTTCCTACCTCGCCCAAGGTGTGACCTTCGACTTCGCTGGCGAGGAACGTCCGTTCCCGCTGGATGCCGTGCCTCGCGTGATCGAAGCGGACGACTGGGCCCGGGTCGAAGCAGGCGTTTCTCAGCGGGTCAAAGTCCTTGAGATGCTGCTGGCGGATGTCTACGGTCCCCAAAATGCGGTGCGCGATGGGGTAATCCCTGCGTCGCTGATCAGCACATCCAGTCACTATCATCGCCAGGCGGCTGGCATCGTCAGCGCCAACGGCGTTCGCATTCACGTCGCGGGTATCGACCTCATTCGAGACGAACATGGAGGGTGGCGCGTACTTGAAGATAACGTCCGCGTGCCCAGCGGGGTGAGTTATGTCATTTCAAACCGTCGTGTGATGGCGCAGACACTGCCCGAGTTATTCGTCGAGATGAGCGTACGTCCTGTCGGGGACTACCCCTACAAACTTCTTCAGGCGCTGGTCGCCTCGGCCCCCGATGGCGTGGATGATCCCACCATCGTCGTGTTGACTCCGGGTGTCTACAACTCGGCCTACTACGAGCACACTCTGTTGGCCCGCCTCATGGGGGTGGAGCTCGTCGAAGGCCGTGACTTGTTCTGCTCAAATGGCCGCGTGTGGATGCGAACCACGGCTGGCCCCAAGCGCGTTGATGTGATTTATCGACGCGTCGATGATGAGTTCCTCGATCCTCTGCAGTTCCGCCCGGATTCGGTGCTGGGTTCACCGGGCATGCTGCTTGCGGCTCGTCTGGGACACGTGACCATCGCCAATGCGGTCGGTAACGGTGTCGCCGACGACAAGTTGATGTACACCTATGTTCCGGAACTCACCAAGTACTACCTCGGCGAAGAGCAGATCATCCCGAATGTGGACACGTGGCGGCTGGAAGAACCCGCTGCTCTGGAGGAAGTTCTGGACCGCCTCGATGAGCTGGTGGTCAAACCCGTGGACGGTTCCGGCGGCAAGGGTCTTGTAGTGGGACCGGACGCCAGCAAAGAAGAACTGGATGCTCTGCGCGAGCGTCTCATTGCAGACCCCCGCGGCTGGATTGCCCAACCGGTGGTTCAGCTCTCAACGATCCCGACCCTGGTAGAAGACGGCATTCGCCCGCGTCACGTCGACCTGCGACCCTTCGCGGTCAACAACGGAGACGAGGTTTATGTGTTGCCGGGTGGCTTGACCCGAGTGGCCTTGCCCGAAGGCCAGTTGGTCGTGAACTCGAGTCAGGGTGGCGGCTCGAAAGACACGTGGGTTGTGGGCGACCCCAGTGAGCGGCCGGCCCGTAACCAGTCGCGTGAACACGTCTCTGTTTCAGACCTGGTGGCTAATCAAACGACACAGGAGAGTTCCGAGGAGCCGGTCAGCAGCGCTACGAGAAGTGTCTACGAATCACGAGCGTCACTTCCCGCATCACGTGAGTTCGATCACGATGAGCAGAAGCGAAACCAGCAACAAGAGCAACAGCAGCAAAGCGGGGAGGTGGCCCCATGCTGAGCCGCATCGCTGAATCACTGTTCTGGATCGGTCGTTACGTCGAGCGCACCGATGGCACTGCCCGCATACTCGACGTGCACCTGCAGCTCCTTCTGGAAGACCCGTGGATCGATGAGGACAGCGCCTGCCGCTCTCTGCTGTCGGTCATGGGCACCGATGTCGCTGCCGATGTGCGAGTTACTCGCGAAGACGTCATCAACGATCTCGCCGTAGACCGCCGCCACCCGGGTTCCATCGCGTACTCCATTGAGGCCGCTCGTGAGAATGCGCGACGCGCTCGTGAGATCATCTCGACTGAAATGTGGGAGACGCTTAACGCCACAAATGCCCGAATCCCCAAGAAGCTTGGTCAAGACAAGACTCACGAATACTTCCGCTGGGTGCGAGAGCGCGCCGCGCTCGCCATTGGCATCGTCGACTCGGCCACGAGCCATGACGAGGCTTGGCAGTTCTTCACTCTGGGCCGTGCGATTGAGCGTGCAGATATGACCGCTCGTCTTTTGGCGACGAGATCGCTAACCGACGCGAGCGGGCCATCCTGGACCACCATTTTGCGCAGCTGCGGCGCCTATGAGGCGTATTTGCGCACCTATCGCGGAGTGCCCTCAACACGTAATGCGGCAGAGTTCCTCATCACCGACCGCATCTTCCCGCGTTCGATTCTGTTCGCTATCACTCGGGCAGAACAGTGTCTGCGCGAAATCGATCCGCGGGCTGGGCGAACAGGCGTGGCCGACGAAGCGCAGCGCTTGCTCGGCCAGATCCGTAGCGAGCTCGAGTATCGCCCCGTCATCGAAATGATGGACAATCTTCCCGAGCACATGGAAGAGATTCAGGCGGTCACGAGCGCGGCCAGCGATGCGATTCGCCTCAAATATTTCCCGACAAGTGCCGTGCCCGTCTGGATTGGAGAAGACTCATGAGCCGTCTCCGCATTGTGCACCGTACTGGGTTCTCCTATGAGAAACCGGCGAACGCCTCGTACAACGAAGCTCGCATGCTGCCCTTCAACAGTGCCGAGCAATTTGTCATCTCAGCGAACCTCGATATCCATCCCGCGTCGGCGCAACACTCGTATGTCGATTACTGGGGAACGATGGTCAGTACGTTCGAGGTGCTCACGCCGCATACTGAACTGTCGGTAACGGCAACGAGTGTGGTTGAAGTACGCCCCGCCCTTCGCGAGGCACCTGACCTCAGCTGGAACGAGCTGAACAAGCTCACCGATAGCTCAACCCACTTCGTCGAGTTCTCAACTCAAACCCCCTTGACAGAGCCACCCCTCGAAGTTGTCGAGTTAGCTCAGAAGATCGTGGCGGAAGAGTCGAGCCCTGCGCGCGCCGCGATGCAGATCTCGAAAGCTATTCACGAAGCAATCGAATACAAAAAGGGTGTGACCGGCGTGCGCACGACCGCAACGCACGCCGGGGAGACAAAGTCTGGTGTCTGTCAAGACATCGCTCACATCACGCTGGGCGCCCTGCGCGCGGTGGGTATCCCTGCGCGATATGTCTCGGGTTACCTGCAGTCCAAGCCGGATGCAGCACTCGGCGAAACGATTGTCGGCGAATCACACGCGTGGGTGGAGTGGTTTACGGGCGATTGGTTTGGTTACGACCCGACGAACATGCTTGAGATTGCTGAGCGCCACGTGCTCATTGCACGAGGCCGAGACTATCGCGATGTTTCTCCCCTGCGTGGTGTGTATGCCGGCGCCGGAGCGAACGGCGTTTTCGTCACAGTCGAAATCACCCGCGAGGCTTAGTTAGCTAGAGGTCGATAACCGGAGGCCGAACTGCCCGCGGAACGTCACCCAACGTGGCAAAGGCTTCAAGAGCCCGAGTGCGGGTGGCCGGTAGATCGACAATCGGTTCGGGGTAGCCGCCAAGCTCGCCCAGTTCATAGTCGCCGAGGTAGCGATGCAGGTAGTCGTGCTGTGGGTCGAACTTCTCAGCTTGGAGCACGGGGTTGAAGACGCGAAAGTAGGGCGCCGCATCGGCCCCGCTACCGGCGACCCACTGCCAACTCGCGGCGTTCGATGCGGGGTCTGCATCGACCAGGGTGTCCCAGAACCAGGCCTCGCCCACGCGCCAATCGATCAGCAGATTCTTGATGAGGAATGACGCGGCAACCATGCGTACCCGATTGTGCATATATCCCGTTTGCCAGAGCTCGCGCATCCCTGCATCGACGAGGGGGATGCCCGTCCGTCCTTGTTGCCAGGCCTCCAGCACCGCCGGATCAGCCTGACCCCAGGGGAAATGATCGAAGCGAGCGTCGAAGTTGACCGTGGCCAGTTCTGGCCAGTGATACAGCAGGTGGTAGCTAAATTCGCGCCAACCCAGCTCCGCCAGGAACTTGGCCGCATTTTCTTGCGTCGTGGCTGAAGCTCCACGACGCTTCTCATCCGTCATATGCCAAATTTGGAATGGACTAATTTCTCCCCAACGCAGATGGGGAGAGAGCTCGCTCGTAGAGTGCTCGGCGGGGAAGTCTCGACCTCGCGCATACCGATCGAGACGTTCACGCAGGAAGCGTTCGAGCGCAGCGTGTGCACCATTTTCTCCAACTGTCCAGCGATGCACGAAGCCGAGAGCCCAATTTGGTGACGTGGGAAGCAGGCCCCAGTGGTCAACGTCATCGGTGGCGGGTTGGGTTTCGGGTGCCAGGATTACGGTCGGTGCAGAGATCGGTTGCCGAGGCGGGTTTGGTGAGTTGAGGCGCGACTTCCAGAAAGGCGTGAACACCGTGTACGGCCCACCGGTACCGGTTCGTACCGTCCAGGGTTCGTAGAGCAAGTTGGCTTGATAGCTAGTCACATCGAGACCGGCAGCACGCGCGTATTCTTTGATGCCAGCGTCGACGTCGCGTTCAGGCTTGCCGTATCGACGGTTCCAAAAGAGTGCGGTCGCACCCGTCTCGCGCATGAGGTTTCGCATCACATCGGCGGCGGCTCCGCGTCGTAGGATCAGTTGCCCACCCAGTCGAGAGACTTTGTCGGCCATCGCTTCGAGGCTGTGGTGCAACCACCACTTGCTCGCGCCACCGAGAGGGCGAATGCCAGGGCTCACCTCATCCAGGATGAAGACGACCAAAATTGGCTCACCCCGATCCACGGCCGCAGTGAGCGCGGGGTTATCTGCCACTCGCAGGTCGTCGCGAAGCCAGACGATCGATGTCATGTACCCACGATAGACGGTGGGGGAGACGGACGAAGGGCCGGCCCCTGGGGCCGGCCCTGTCAGTTACACCAAGAGGATCTGCAATCACATCGCTTGGGAGCTACCACAGCAATAACTCCAGCAATGTGAGAATATAACGAATTGGTAACGGTCGACAAGGGTTTTCGTTAAGAGTTCCCTATGAAATTTCTGAGGGCTTCTAAATTCCTTCACCGGCGATGACGTCGATCTGCAGGATTGTGACATCGGCATGTACGTCGTATCGGTAGCCAACACCGCGTGCGGTTCGAATTATGTCTTCGAATCGGCCGAGCTTGGCGCGCAGGCGACGCACGTGAACATCGATCGTACGGTCGTTGGGAACATCGAGGTCATCTTCCTGCCACAGTGCATGAATAATCTCTTCGCGGCTGACCGTGCGTCCACGGTGCAGTACGAGATATTGCAGAAGTTCAAACTCTTTGAAGGTCAACGGCGCCGCTTGGTAGTCAATGAGCACGCGCTTGCGGGTGATATCGATGACGACGCCGCCGTCACCGTCACTGGGCTCGGGTTCGGCGTCGGTGAACTTGGCAACAGCAGAGGGCTCCTGAAGTGCAAGGCGAACCAAATCCACACCCCGACCGGGCGCGGTGATGGGGGCCAAGGCAACCGCGGCATAGGTTTCTGCGCTGGGCGCGAGATCTGAGACGGTCTTCTTGAGGGCTTCGACAACCTTCGAAAGATCAGTGCCATGGGCTGCGGCTGTGGCCTCATCCAAGCCTACGTAGAGCGCAAAACCACGAGGGCGGTTCTTGGGCGCTTCGGCAGACATAGTTAAATCCTATGCGCGCCTAGGCTAGAGCTAGTCCGAGAGCAGGTGGGAGGGCATCCAACGTGACGATTGGTTACGAACAGCATCGTGCGTGGATGGACGCTGCACTCGAGCAAGCCGCCCTGACCGCGGCAAGTGAAGATGTGCCGGTTGGTGCGGTCATTCTTGATAAAGAGGGCAACATTATTGCCACTGGTTACAACACCAAAGAACGTGACAACAATCCGCTTGGCCACGCAGAAGTTAACGCAATACAGGCCGCAACCAGCATGCTGGGTTCCTGGCGCTTGGAAGACTGCACGCTAGTGGTCACCTTGGAGCCGTGCGTCATGTGTGCCGGAGCAATCTTGGCCGCGCGCATTCCCACCGTAGTTTTCGGCGCATGGGATGAGAAAGCTGGAGCCGCGGGCTCGGTGCACGACTTGTTGCGTGACCGGCGAAACAATCATCGGGTCGAAGTCTTCACCGGAGTGCGTGAGACAGAGTGTGGCTCGCTCTTGACCGACTTCTTTCGCAAAAAGTTCGGCTAACGATCGACCTCAGCGCTAGTCGAGCCCCTTGATTACGACTGCGTCGGTTTGGTCTGAAGCTTTCGAGCTCTTACGCCAGACATCAGGTTCGATGTAAATCACCCGGGCTGCTGGTACAGCTTCGCGCACGCGCTGCTCGATGGTGTCGATGTGCTTAGCCACTTCGCCGAATCTCATTTCAGCGGGGAAGGACAATTTCGCGCCAACCATAAGCTCGTCGGGGCCGAGGTAGAGCGTCTTCATGTGAATGATGTTGTTAGCCTCGCCACCGGCGATGATGGATTTTTCGATGGCCTGAACATCCTCGTAGCTGGCACCCTCACCGACGAGCAGACCCTTGGTCTCGATTCCGAGGATGACGGCAACGACCATCAGCAAGACACCGATGGCGATGGTACCCGCGGCGTCGTAGAAGCTGTCGCCGGTTAGCGCGGTCATTCCCACACCGAGAAAGGCGAGAACCAGGCCGACAAGCGCGGCGGTGTCTTCAAGAAGCACGACGGGAAGTTCAGGAGCTTTCGCGTGACGAATGAATTCAATCCACGAGCTCTGGCCACGAAGTGGGTTCGACTCACGAATGGCGGTGCGCAGCGAGAAGGACTCCAACACAATCGAGATGGTCAGCACGAGAATCGGTAGCCACCACATTTCGAGCGGCTCGGGATGCTGCAGTTTGTGAATACCCTCATAGACCGAGAAGATCCCACCGACGGAGAACAGGATGATTGACACCACGAACGCGTAGACAAAGCGCTCGCGACCGTAGCCAAACGGATGCTTGTTATCGGCAAGCTTGAGAGCCTTCCTGCCACCAAGGAGGAGAAGCAGCTGGTTACCGGAGTCAGCTAGGGAGTGCACCGCCTCAGCAAGTAGCGAGGAGGCACCCGAGAAGAACCATGCGATGAACTTAGTCGCGGCGATGCCGAGGTTGGCCAATAGCGCCGCAATGATTGCCGATTTACCGCCTGATGCACTCATGCACGCCTCCGAAGTTCCCTGGGTTCTCAATCCTAGAATGAGCAGGTGAATACATCGGCGAAGACGACCCTCCCCACCGTTGCCATGCTTGGCGCGGGTTCGATGGGCCGTGCCATACTCGCGGGGCTGCTTGCGCCACATGTGCAGGTGGAGGGCGGCATCCGCGTTACGAACCGATCGGTCGAACAGGCAGCCACGTTCGATAGTGAAGCGCGTGTGACGGCCTGGGCGACCACGATTGATCCAGAGGCGAATCGTTCGGCGGTAGCGGGTGCTCGCATCGTGATTGTCGCGGTGAAGCCAGCGATGGTTCCCGACCTGCTGGACGAGATCTCCAGCACGCTGGAGCCCGGCGCCATTGTGGTCAGCGTTGCCGCCGGTGTCACCACCGAGACAATGCAAGCCCACTTACCCGCGGGTGTCGCGGCGATTCGATCGATGCCGAATACCCCCGCCAAGGTCGGCCTCGGAGTGACCGGGTTGGCGGCCGGCGCAAGCGCGGGCGCAGCAGACCTTGCTCTGGTGACGACGCTGTTCGAGACCGTCGGCGAAGTCGTGCACATCGACGAGTCGATGATGGCCCAGCTGGGTTCCATTTCGGGTTCTGGCCCGGCCTACGTTTTCTACTTGATCGAGAAACTTACCAATGTGGCGCAGGCTCAGGGGTTCACCGCCGAGCAGGCGCAGCTACTCGTTGAGGGCACCTTCCGCGGTGCGGTCGAACTGTTGGCCAGGTCTGAAGATGATGCGGTCGAACTACGTCGTCAGGTGACCAGCCCCAAAGGGACAACTGAGCAGGCCATTGCGGTATTTGACGCAGCCGATATCGAAGCAACCTTTGCACAGGCGACTGAGGCAGCAATCACGCGCTCGCACCAACTTGCTCGCGGCGAGTAATTCGCAGAGCTAACTCAGGGCTGGTTATACCTTGGGAAGTGCTGCGAAGCGCTCGATGTCAGCGACCTGACCTGAGATAAGAATCTCATCGGCCTCGTCAATGTAGCTGTCCGTCGTGGCGTAGGTGAAAGTAGCCCCGGGCTTTTTCACGCCGACTGTGGTCACCTTGTATGTGTCACGGATGTGGGCCTCACCGAGGGTCTTACCCTGAAGTGCCTTGGGTGGGTTCATACGCACAATGGCAAAGTCGGCATCAATCTGCACGTAATCGAGCATGCGGCCCGAGAGCAGGTGAGCCACACGTTCGCCGGCCTCCGCTTCGGGGTAAATCACGTGGTTGGCACCGATGCGCTCGAGAATACGGCCGGGTTCGCTGCTCACAGCCTTGGCCCAAATCTGGGGAACGCCCAGGTCGACAAGGTTGGCGGTGATCAGCACGCTCGCCTCAATCGAACTACCAACCGCGACGATGGCCGACGCAAATTCACCCGCGCCAATCTGCACGAGTGCTTCCTTCGTGGTGACGTCGGCTTGCACAGTGTGGGTGAGCTCATCTGAAAATTGCTGCACCAAGGTCATGCTGGTGTCGACAGCGAGTACTTCGGTATCTAGGGCAACAAGTTGCTTGGCCGCGGCCGCCCCAAAGCGTCCGAGCCCGATGACCAATACGGCGGTGTCGCGTTTTTTAGCCAACAATCGGCCTTTCTTCGGGGCGGTTGAAGAACCGCCCATGTTGGGTGATAGCAAGGGCAGCCGCGAGAGTAACCGTACCAACGCGACCCATGAACATGACAACGGCAAGAACGTAAATTCCGGGGTCCGGCAGGCTTTGGGCTACCCCGGTGGTGAGGCCGACGGTACCGAAGCCCGAGATCACATCAAAGAGCACGTACTCGAAGGGGGCATCTGTCATATTCAAAATGAGCATCGTGGCGACCGCGACGGTGACTGCCCCCCAGAGCAGCACGCTTACTGCTAGACGGAGTACGTCTTCCGGTATGCGCTTCTTAAAGAT
>ERZ1034365.604-NODE-604-length-19734-cov-9.424124_pt1 | contig 19734 bp, 20 predicted proteins | sample MGYA00520615_ERZ1034365 | MGnify/ENA primary metagenome ERZ1034365 (study PRJEB33736, sample SAMEA104284505) | Azolla filiculoides | biome: Urban; feature: Water surface; material: Ditch water | place: Netherlands | collected 2015-10-28 | depth 0-0.1 m ... | reverse complement strand
CGGCGCTTTTTTTGCGGCGTCTATGCCAAGGCCAAGACCGCTGCTCCGCTCGAACCCATGGAAATGCTCGTCAGCCAGTGGATCGACGAACACCCCGAATACCATGCCGAACTGGCGGATGTCGATGCGGCGCTGGCCAGCATGCACCATGTCGATCCCAGCCGCGAAAACGCGTTTTTGCACCTGTCGATGCACCTGTCCATCAGCGAGCAATGTAGCATTGACCAACCACGTGGAATTCGTCAGTCGGTCGAATTGCTCACACACCGACTCAACTCATTGCACGACGCCCACCACCGAGCCATGGACTGCCTGGGCCGGATGGTCCACGAAAGCCAGCGCTCAGGGCGCATGCCTGACGGCGAAGCCTATATCGCGTGCGTACAGCGCCACGCGACCAAAGACTGATCAGATCAAGCCGACATGCGGCTCTTGATGTGCGCCAAGATGTCTGAAACAGCCACCTTGGACGCTTCAGCATCGCGGCGGTGCTGGTATTCAACCAACCCGTCTTTCAGTCCCTTGTCGCCAATGGTGACGCGGTGCGGCACACCGATCAGTTCCCAGTCTGCAAACATCGCTCCGGGGCGCTCGCCACGGTCGTCCAGGATCACGTCCACGCCGTCGGCCAACAAGGCAACGTAGATGCGCTCGGCCTCGTCCTTGACCGCTTCGCTGCGGTCCATACCGATGGGACAGACCACCACCGTGAAAGGTGCAATCGCGTCGGGCCAGATGATGCCGCGCTCGTCGTGGTTTTGCTCGATGGCGGCTGCGGGCAGGCGTGTCACGCCAATGCCGTAGCAACCCATTTCCAAGAACTGAGGCTTGCCGTTTTCGTCCAAGAAGGTGGCGTTCATGGCCTTGGAATACTTGGTGCCCAAATAAAACACATGGCCCACTTCGATGCCGCGCTCAATGGCCAGCTCGCCTTGGCCGTCGGGCGACTTGTCGCCTGCCACCACATTGCGGATGTCGGCCACCAAAGCGGGCTCGGGCAGGTCGCGGCCCCAGTTGACGCCGGTGATGTGAAAGTCTGGCTCATTGGCACCACAAATCCAGTCGGCCATGACGGCCACGTCGCGGTCTGCCACCAGATGCACGGGCTTCTTCAGGTTCAGGGGGCCGAGGTAACCCGGCTTGCAACCGAAGTGCTCTTCGATTTCGGCCAGGGTGGCAAAACGGAAACCGCCTTCCATGCCGGGCAGCTTGCCAACCTTGACTTCGTTCATGTCGTGGTCGCCGCGCAGCAACAAGAGCCAGACTTGCGATTTCACGATCTCGCCCTGCTCGTTCAGGGTGTCGGTGGCCAGCACCAGCGATTTGACGGTGGTGGACAGGGGCACGCTGAGCAAAGCGGCCACGTCTTCGCAGGTGCTCTTGCCGGGTGTGGCGGTTTGGGTCAAGGCTTGCGATGCCGCACCGCGTGGCTGGCTGGGGGCCAGCGCCTCGGCCTTTTCGATGTTGGCGGCGTAGCTGCTGGTGGGGCAATAGACGATGGCGTCTTCGCCGGTGGCTGCGATCACCTGGAACTCTTCGGACAGGTCACCACCGATGGCACCGCTGTCAGCCGCTACGGCGCGGTAGGTCAGGCCAAAGCGGTCAAAGATCTTGCGATAGGCTGCGGCCATCACTTGGTAGCTGGCCTTGGCGCTGACCATATCGCGGTCGAAGCTGTAGGCGTCTTTCATGATGAATTCGCGGCCACGCATCAGGCCAAAGCGAGGACGGCGCTCGTCTCGGAACTTGGTCTGGATTTGGTAGAAGTTTTTGGGCAGCTGTTTGTAGCTGCGCACTTCCTGGCGCACCACGTCGGTCACGACTTCTTCGCTGGTGGGCTGGATCACAAAATCGCGGCCGTGGCGGTCCTTGATGCGCAAAAGTTCCGGCCCCATCTTGTCAAAGCGCCCGGTCTCCTGCCACAGCTCGGCGGGCTGCACCACGGGCATGGTCATCTCGATGGCGCCTGCGCGGTTCATCTCTTCGCGCACGATGGCCTCGACCTTGCGGATCACGCGCAGACCCATGGGCATGTAGTTGTAGATGCCTGCGCCGAGCTTCTTGATCATGCCGGCGCGGGTCATCAGCTGGTGGCTGACCACTTCTGCATCGGCTGGCGCTTCTTTGAGGGTGGAAATGAGGAATTGGGAGGCTTTCATCGCGGCAGACTCAATGGCAGGGGCATCAGGGGAAACATCCAATAGCGGGCGCTGGTGCGGCGTGCATAATGGACACAATTTAAAAATTTGAGGTTGATTATGCTTGACCGTGAAGGCTTTAGGCCGAACGTCGGCATCATTCTGCTCAACCAGAGAAACCAGGTTTTCTGGGGCAAACGCATACGCACCCACAGCTGGCAGTTTCCGCAGGGTGGCATTGACCGGGGCGAAAGCCCTGAACAGGCCATGTTCCGCGAACTGCACGAAGAAGTGGGGCTCCACCCGGAGCATGTGCGCATCGTGGCCCGAACCCGTGACTGGTTGCGCTATGAGGTGCCAGACCGCTTCATCCGAAGGGATGCACGCGGCTTTTACAAGGGCCAGAAACAAATCTGGTTCCTGCTGCAGATGGTCACGCACGACCACCACCTGAACCTGCGCGCCACCGACCACCCGGAGTTTGACGCTTGGCGTTGGAATGACTATTGGGTCCCGCTCGACGTGGTGGTGGAGTTCAAGCGCGGCGTTTATGAAATGGCGCTGACCGAGTTGGCCCGTTTTCTGCCTCGCAATGACCGGCAAAACCGTTATTTACGCGGGGGCAGCCGCGGTCCACGTGAAGCCATGGACCCGGAAAACGGCACCATGGAAATGCAGGCCCCGCCGCACATGGAATTGCCTCCAGGTGCCAGCTTCGACCCCAACCCGCAAGGGTGAACATGACAAAGCCCGCATTTGCGGGCTTTTTTGACTTCAACGACTGAGGATCAGGTTGTCGCGGTGCACCATTTCGGGCTCGGCGGTGTAGCCCAGCAAAGCCTCGTATTCGTGTGAGGGTTTGCGGCAGAGCAAGCGGGCTTCGGCACTGGCGTAGTTGGCCAGGCCCCTGGCAATTTCTGCGCCTTGTTCGTCCCGGATGGCAATCACATCACCCCGTGAAAAATCTCCCGCCACGCCACTCATGCCAATGGGCAAGAGGCTCTTGCCTTCGGTCATCACTTTGTGGGCTGCACCGGCATCAACCGTCACCGAACCCCGCAGTTGCAGGTGATCGGCCATCCATTGTTTGCGGGCTTGCTGTTTGGCGGTCTGAGCCACCAGCAAAGTGCCCATGTTGTCACCTTGACTCAAACGCAGCAGGGCATCGGGCTCACGCCCCCAAGCGATCACGGTGGAGGCGCCAGAGCCGGCTGCACGCTTGGCCGCCAGGATTTTGGTGATCATGCCGCCCTTGCCAATGCTCGAACCCGCACCGCCCGCCATGGCTTCGAGCGCCGGGTCACCGGCACGGGCCTCGTGCACAAAGGTGGCTGCAGGGTCTTTGCGCGGATCAGCGGTGTACAGGCCCTTTTGGTCGGTCAGGATGACCAGTAGATCGGCTTCGATCAGGTTGGCGACCAATGCACCCAAGGTGTCGTTGTCGCCAAACTTGATCTCGTCGTTGACGACCGTGTCATTTTCGTTGATGACCGGCAACACACGGTGCTGCAACAAAGTCAGCAAGGTGGAGCGGGCATTGAGGTAGCGCTCACGATCAGCCAAGTCTGCATGCGTCAACAAGACCTGGGCACTGCCCATGCCGTTTTCGCGCAGCTTGGTTTCGTACATTTGCGCCAGGCCCATTTGGCCCACGGCTGCGGCCGCCTGCAAGGCGGGGACTTCGCTCGGGCGGGTGGTCCAGCCCAGACGCTTCATGCCTTCGGCAATCGCGCCACTGGAGACCATCACCACCTCTTTGCCCTGAGCGCTGAGCAGCGCCATCTGGCGACACCATTCACCAATCGCACCCTCGTCCAAGCCCCGGCCCTCGTTGGTCACCAAGCTGGAGCCCACTTTGACAACGATGCGACGGGCGTCACGCAACAGGGTGGAAACGGCAGGAGAGGTCATGCTCGGGTGTGTGCTTGGCGTTGAAACAGCAGGCGGCAAAATCCGGCGCGAAACGCCGTGTTACTCGGAGTCCGAAGGCATGGCCTTGAACCGTGGATCATCGGCATCGGGCTCTTGCGGCTTGTCCTGCTCCTTGAATCGGGGGTCAATGTCCACAACACCTTGCTCAATGATCTGCTGGGCACGGATGTGCTTGTAGATTTCTTTGATCAGCGGCTCGCAACCTTCGCGTGTCAAGGCCGAAATCTGGAAAACCGGGCCTTTGTAGCGCATGCGCTTGATGAAGTCCTTGACACGGGCTTCACGCTCGTCGGCGGGCACCATGTCCAGCTTGTTGAGCACCAGCCAGCGCGGCTTGTTGTAAAGACCTGGATCGTATTTTTTGAGCTCGGCCACGATGGCTTTGGCTTGTTGCACTGGGTCAACGTTCTCATCAAACGGCGCGAAGTCAACCACATGCAGCAGCAAACGGGTGCGCTGCAAGTGGCGCAAAAACAAGTGCCCCAAGCCTGCGCCTTCGGACGCACCTTCGATCAAACCTGGCACATCGGCCACCACAAAACTTTGCTCAGGGCCCACGCGGACCACGCCCAAATTGGGGTGCAAGGTGGTGAAAGGGTAATCGGCAATCTTGGGGCGGGCGTTGGAGACGGCCGCGATGAAGGTCGACTTGCCCGCGTTGGGCATGCCCAGCAAGCCGACGTCGGCCAGCACCTTCAGCTCCAGCTTGAGTTCTTTCTTTTCACCGAGCCAGCCGGGCGTTTTCTGACGCGGGGCACGGTTGATGGCGCTTTTGAAGCGCATGTTGCCAAAACCACCGTCACCGCCCTTGGCGATCATGATGGTTTCGCCCGGCACCAGCAATTCATAAAGCACTTCGCCGGTTTCGGCGTCAGTGATGATGGTGCCCACGGGCATTTTGAGGGTGACGTCATCTCCGGCAGCACCGAACATGTCGGAGCCCATGCCGTGCTGGCCACGCTTGGCTTCGTGGCGACGCGAATAGCGGTAATCCACCAAGGTATTCAGGTTGATGTCGGCAAAGGCGAACACATGCCCACCACGACCGCCATCGCCCCCGTTGGGGCCACCGAATTCCTTGTACTTTTCATGGCGGAACGAGACGCAGCCGTTCCCGCCGTCACCTGCGGAGATGTCAATATAGGCTTCGTCAACGAACTTCATGAGATTTCCAGTGTAGCTTGGGGCTTGCCGTCAAATTACCAGCGAGCCAAAATGCGAAAAGCCCCGGCTTGCGGGGCTCCTCTTCGCAATGGGCGAGACAGGCTTAAACAGCCGGCGTCACGTTGACCATGTGCTTGCAGAGCTCACCTTTGGTGGAAAACGACACGTGGCCGTCAACCAGGGCAAACAAAGTGTGGTCTTTGCCGATACCGACATTGTTGCCAGCATGGAACTTGGTACCACGTTGACGAACGATGATCGAGCCAGCGCTGATCAGTTCACCACCGAAAGCCTTGACACCCAGCATCTTTGGCTTGGAATCACGACCGTTGCGCGTAGAGCCGCCGCCTTTTTTCTGTGCCATGACCTATTCTCCTCAGGCAGAGATCGCGCCGATTTGCAGTTCGGTGAACTGCTGGCGGTGACCCTGACGTTTCTGATAGTGCTTGCGACGGCGCATCTTGAAGATGTGCACTTTGTCGTGCTTGCCATGCGCCAAAACTGTGGCTTTGACTGTGGCGCCGGACACCAGGGGCGTGCCGATCTTGAGTTCAGCGCCGGTACCGACGGCCAAAACTTGATCAATCACGATTTCCTGGCCAACGTCCGCAGCAATCTGTTCTACTTTAATTTTTTCGCCAGCGACAACACGATACTGTTTGCCACCGGTTTTTATGACCGCGTACATAAATGACCTCTTTGAATGGAAGTTTCCAAGGGCTAATCCCCAAGGAACCGAAGATTCTAGCACGATCCAACCCATCAGGCAAATTCTGCGGCCCCGCCGATCTCTCAAAGCAGGACTGACAAACGCGGTCCCTATAATGTGTGCACATTCAAAACGTGTCCCACCCTCGTCCTTTCCAGACTCGGCCCAGCCGGGTAACCCAGCCGGATATTCCATTTGTCTGCCTCCGATCACAGCACCGCCACCGTTCTAGAACTGGTGGCACCCGACATGGCCGAAGTCGACCGGGTTATCGCCCAGCGACTGGATTCAGGTGTGCCCTTGGTTGGCGAGGTGGCACGTTACATCATTTCAGCTGGCGGCAAACGCCTGCGTCCCGTGCTTTTGCTGTTGACTTGCGGCGCCTTGCGTTTTACCGGGACACAACGCCACAACCTGGCTGCCGTGGTTGAGTTCATTCACACGGCGACCCTGCTGCACGACGATGTGGTGGACGAATCCACACTGCGACGCGGCCGTCCCACGGCCAACGAAAGCTTTGGCAACCCGGCCAGCGTGCTGGTGGGCGACTTTTTGTATTCGCGTGCCTTCCAGATGATGGTGGACGCCGAAAGCATGCGGGTCATGCAAACACTGGCCGATGCCACCAACGTGATCGCCGAGGGCGAAGTGCTGCAACTGATGAACATGCACGACGCCTCACTCGACGAAGAAGGCTATTTGCGGGTGATCCGCTCCAAAACAGCCAAGTTGTTCGAAGCCAGTGCCCGTTTGGGGGCGATTTTGGCAGGCAGCTCGGCCGCTGTTGAGGCGGCTTGCGCTGACTACGGGCAGGCTTTGGGTACGGCGTTTCAAGTCATCGACGACGTGCTCGACTACGACGGGAATGCCGCTGAAATGGGCAAAAACTTGGGGGATGACTTGCGTGAAGGCAAGGCCACCCTGCCGCTGATTTTGGCCATGCAACGCGGCAGCGAGGCCCAGCGCAAGACCGTTCGCGAAGCCATCGAAACCGGCAGCGTCGAGCAGTTGGCTGAGATCGCGGCCATCGTGCGCGAAACCGGCGCATTGGAAGCCACACGCAATGCCGCGGCATCGGAGGCCCAACGCGCCATCGATGCCGCCATGCAACTGCCAGACAACGCACACCGCCAGGCCATGGTGCTGCTGGCCTCTCAATTGCTCAACCGCCGGACCTGATGGTTTTGTCGCTTTTCTTGTGTCGAGGCACTGAGGCCAGCACCAAGTGAGAGGCCCTCATGCTCAATGACCAAGGCTTGTTCTACATCGACGCTCAATCCATCACCGAAGAAAATGAGCGAAAAACGGTGTGGAGTGCCTTGGATTGCAAGAAACCGCAAACCACAGGCGACGGTAAGCCCACCTGTCCATCCACTCACAAGTTCAGCTCAATTACCGTTTGAAAATGGCCCGGGGTTTGCACTTGACTTATTACACCGGCCCGATACTCACGGGCAAAGCGGTGATTCGGCAAGGCATGCTGCACGAATGGCTGGACATTGACCCGTCCTCGCCCATTCAGAAAATCGCACGACGGATCTGTTGAACAGCGCCATTGACGAGCAGGTCATGGCCCTCAATTGACAGCATCCCGCAATCGGATCACCTCTTCGCGCAAGGCATGGGCCCAAGCGCGGCGATCACGGCCTTCGGCATGTTGCAACTCACCAAAATGGACCACCGCCGTGATGCGCGGGGCGGTCAGCGTGCGCCAGATGGAGCCCAACAAAGTGTCATCGCCGATGTAGCAAGGCGCAAAACTCGGCTGCCCACTTTGGGCATCGATGAACTGGAGTGACATCGGCTGCACAGGGGCTTCGGCCTGAATCGCTGACTGAATCAGGTTGGCATGAAAGGGCAGCAAATCGCGACCGTCGCTGGTTGTGCCCTCAGGAAAAACCGCCACAACATCGCCATTTTTCATGGCATCGGCCATGTCCTTGACCATGCGCAGGGCGTCTTTGCGACTGGTGCGTTCAATATAGAGAGTCCCTGCGCCTGTGGCCAAAGTACCCACCAAAGGCCACTCCCGGATGTCTGACTTGGAGACAAAGCGGCAATGCCGGGCCGCATGGATCACGGAAATGTCCAACCATGAAATGTGGTTGGACACGATCAATGCCGGACCATTGAGCACCGGCTTGCCCCGCACCTGAAGGTGAATATTCCAAAGCGCCAAGAACTGCAAAGCCCAAGCTTGCACCCGCATTTCACGCTGCCCGGGGCCGAGCTGGGGAAATCGGACGTAAATCGTCCACATGCCGATCAGCACATGCCACAGGCCGCGCACCAGTTTCCAGATGGCGCTCAGCGTTCGCATGTCACTCCGAAATCGCAAAACAAACGATCAATGCGCATCAAACGCCACATGGCCACCGACCAAGGTGACCACAACGCGGCCAGGCAGCTCGTAACCCGAGAAAGGCGTGCTCTTGCCCTGGCTGCGCAAAGCAGCAGAAGTCACAGGCCAATGGCCTTGGTCTGACAGCAGACAGACGTCGGCCACGCCCCCCACCGCCAACTGGCCCACAGAGCCTTGCAAAGTGCCCAGCGACTTGCCCAGCACACGCGCAGGATCTGCGGTGATACGCGAGATGACCTGGGTCAAGGACAAGCCAGCATCCTGACCCCACTTGAGCGCCAGACTCCAAAGCAATTCCATGCCAGTGGCACCGGGTTCGGCTTCGGCAAATGGCAGGGCTTTGGCATCGGCATCAACCGGGGTGTGGTCAGACACCAATGCATCCAGCGTGCCATCGGCCAGACCCGCATGCAGAGCGTCACGGTCACGCTGCTGGCGCAGCACAGGCGTCAGGCGCGCGCGGCTGTCAAAGTAGCCCATGTCGGCATCGGTCAGGTGCAGCGAATTGATGCTCACGTCAGCGGTGATGGGCAAGCCCTCGGCTTTGGCCTGACGCACCAGCGCCACGCCCGCTGCACTGCTGATGCGGCACAGGTGCACACGGGCTTGCGTGGACCGGACCAGTTCAAAAATGGTGTGCAAGGCGATCGTCTCGGCCGCCACCGACACACCCGACAAACCCATGCGCGTGGCCAGCGGTCCGCTGGCGGCCACGCCCTTGCCCAGGTGCAGCTCTTGTGGGCGCAGCCACACGGCATAGCCAAAGGTGCTGGCGTATTGCAAGGCGCGTTGCAGCACCTGGGTGCTGGCGATCGGCACCTCGGCCTGGCTGAAGCCCACGCAACCGGCGGCCGTGAGCTGGCCCATTTCGGTCAGCACATCGCCTTTGAGGCCCACGGTGAGTGCACCCAAAGGCAGCACACGGGCCTGGTGCAGTTTTTCGGCGCGGTAGCGCAGCATCTCGACCAGACCCGGCTCGTCGAGCACCGGATCGGTGTCGGGCGGGCAAACCAAGCTGGTCACACCCCCAGCGACAGCCGCAGCCATTTCGCTCTCGAGCATGCCCGCGTGCTCCTGGCCGGGCTCGCGCAGCCGCATCGACAGGTCGACCAGGCCCGGCGCGACGATGCAGCCGCTGGCGTCGATGACGCGGTTCGGGGTGAAATCGGCCGGGATCTGGCCGATGCCGACGATGCGGCCGGCCGCGATGGCGATGTCGGCCAGGCGGTCGGTGCCGCTGGCGGGGTCGATCAGGCGACCGCCCTGGATCAGGGTTTTCATATGCAGTCCTTGTCTGTGGCGGTTCAGGCCATGTTGCCGGCGACGATGCCCATCACGGCCATCCGCACGGCGATGCCGAAGGTCACCTGCGGCAGCACCACGCTCTGGCCGCCATCGACCACGCTCGAGTCGATCTCGACGCCGCGGTTGATCGGGCCCGGGTGCATCACGATCGCATCGGGCTTGGCCCATTGCATGCGCTCGGGCGTGACGCCGAAGCTCTTGAAGTATTCGTGGCTCGAAGGCAGCAGCGCGCCGCTCATGCGCTCGTTCTGCAAGCGCAGCGTGATCACGACATCGGCGTCCTTGATGCCTTCCTCGAGCGTGTGGCAGACCCGCACCCCCATGTCGGCGAACTCGGCCGGCACCAGCGTGCGCGGGCCGACCACGCGCAGGTCGGGGCAGCCCAGCGTGGTCAGCGCATGGATGTCGGAGCGCGCGACGCGCGAGTGCAGCACGTCGCCGACGATCGCCACCGACAGGTTGGTGAAGTCCTTCTTGTAATGGCGGATCGTGTACATGTCGAGCAGGCCCTGGGTCGGGTGCGCGTGGCGGCCGTCACCGGCGTTGACGACATGGACATGGGGCGCGACATGCTGCGCGATCAGGTAGGGCGCGCCCGACTCGCCGTGGCGCACGACGAAGATGTCGGCCGCCATCGCCGACAGGTTGGCGATGGTGTCGAGCAGCGACTCGCCCTTGGCGGTCGAGCTGCGCGCGATGTCGAGGTTGAACACGTCCGCCGACAGGCGCTTGGCCGCGATCTCGAAGGTGGTGCGGGTGCGGGTGCTGTTCTCGAAGAACAGGTTGAACACGCTTTTTCCGCGCAGCAGCGGCACCTTCTTGACCTCGCGGTCGCCGAGGCTGACGAAGTTGCCGGCGGTGTCGAGGATCTGGGTCAGGATCTCGCGCGACAGGCCTTCGGTCGAGAGCAGGTGGATCAGCTCGCCGTTCTTGTTGAGCTGGGGATTGCGTTTTTTCATGTCAGGCCTCCGCGTTCTTGTCTTGCACCACAAAGCTGAAATGGCCTTGCGCGTCGCGCGCGAGCTCGAACGACTGGCTGACCGGCAGCGTCAGGCGCACGGCGGCGAAGTCGGCCTGCATCGGCAGCTCGCGCCCGCCGCGGTCGACCAGCACCGCCAGCTGCACGCTGGCCGGGCGACCGTAGTCGAACAGCTCGTTGATCACGGCGCGGATGGTGCGGCCGGTGTAGAGCACATCGTCGATCAGCAGCACCCGGGTGCCATCGACATCGAAGGGGAGCCGGGTCTGCTCGCTGCTCGCGCTCAAGCCGCGCTGCTTGTAGTCGTCGCGGTGCATCGCCGACGAGATCACGCCGATCTCGCCCTCCAGGCCGAGCTCGCGCTGCAGGCGCGCGGCCAGCCAGGCGCCGCCCGAGGTCACGCCGACCAGCCTGAGCGGGCCCGCGCTCATCGCGATCAGGCCCTTGACGCCGCGCAACAGCTCGGCGTAGAGCGCTTCGGCATCTAAATGAATGAAACTCAAGGCAAACTCCTCAAAAATTGTTCCAGGATGATGCAGGCCGAAGCCGCATCGGCGTCCTTGGCGCCCAGGCTGTGCGCCTCGGTCGTGCTGTAGCGCTCGTCGACCTCGTGGACGGCCAGGTTGAAGCGCCCGCGCAACTGGCGCGCGAACTTGAGCGCACGCGCGGTGTTCTCGTGCGCGGCACCGTCCGGGTGGAACGGCACGCCGACCACCAGCGCGTCGGGCTGCCATTCCTTGATGCGGGCGGCCACCTGCAGGAAGCGCGCGTCGCTGCCCTCGGCCTTGATCGTGGCCTGCGGGGTGGCGGTGCGCGTGATGCGGTTGCCGCTGGCGACGCCGGTGCGCTTGGCGCCGAAGTCGAAGGCCAGGAAGCTCATCTGGCCGGGCGGCACGACCGGTATCGGCAGGCCGCTCATGCCCGCCCCGCTCCGGGCGCCAGCATCCAGGACTCGAGTCCCAGCAAGGCCATGGCCTTGTCGTAGCGCTGCTCGATCGGGGTGTCGAAGATCACGGCCGGATCGGCAGCCACGGTCAGCCAGCTGTTCTCGGCCAGTTCGGACTCGAGCTGGCCTTCGCCCCAGGACGAATAGCCGAGCGAGACCATGACCTTGCGCGGGCCGGCACCCGAGGACAGCGCCTCGAGCACGTCGCGCGAGGTCGTCATCTCGAGCCCGCCTTCGATGCGCAGGCTGGAGGCATAGGCCGAGGGCGTCTCCGGCGGCGCGTCCTCCGGCTCGCCTTCGGGCGGCGCCGGCTCGGTCAACAAGGAGGGCGAAACCACGCGCTCGAGGCTGCCAAGCGCCTCGCGGATCGCCTCGCGCAGGGCGGGAGGCGTCTCGTCGCTGCCGAAGGCCTTGGCCTCGCCCATCGCCTCGTGCAGCACGAAGCCGCGCTCGGTCTGGATCGGGCCGCCACGCATCAGTGGCGCGCCCTTGAGGTCTTCGCGGCGCAGCTGCAGGTCGAGCCGATCGAACAATTCCCCGAGTCCGATATCGGCCGGCTTGTTGATGATCAGGCCCAGGGCGCCGCGCGCGCTATGCTCGCACAGATAAACCACGCTCTTGCCAAAGAGTTCGTCGTTCAGCCCGGGCATGGCGATCAGGAAATGATGGGTCAAGTTAATAGGGGCGGTATCCGAACTCATGGCTGCGAATTCTAAGCGGCGCGACATGACCATGACTCCCAAGAAATATGACAGCGGACTGATTTGGTTCCGGCGCGACCTGCGCGCGAGCGACCAGGCCGCGCTCTACCATGCGCTGAAGGACTGCAAAAAGGTCTGGTGTGCCTTCGTCTTCGACACCGACATCCTGCAACCGCTGCTCGAGCGCGGCCTGAAGGCCGACCGTCGGGTCGAGTTCATCCACGAGTCGCTGCTCGACCTCGACGAACAGCTGCGCGGGCTGGGCCGCGCCAACGGCATCGAGGGCGTCGGCCTGATCGTGCGCCACGGCCCGGCCGGCGACGAGATCACCCGGCTCGCGACCGAGCTCGGCGTGCAGGCGGTCTACGCCAACCACGACGACGAGCCCGCCGCGCGTCAGCGCGACCAGCGCGTGCTCGGTGCGCTGGCCCATGCCGGCATCATGCTGCACCTGCACAAGGACCACGCGATCTTCGAGCGCCACGAGCTCGTGACCCTCAACGGCCGGCCCTACGGCGTCTTCACGCCCTACAAGAATGCCTGGCTCAGGAAGATCACCCCCTTCTACCTCAAGCCCTACTCGGTCGAGCGCCATGCCGGCGCGCTCGCGCCCTGCCCCGCCGCGCACAAGACGGGCGTGCCGGCGCTGGCCGAGATCGGCTTCGAGCCGACCAACCTGCGCACGCTCAAGATCCGCACCGGCAGCCGTGGCGCCCAGGGCCTGTTCGAGGATTTCCTGACCCGGATCGAGCGCTACCAGCAGGCACGCGACTTCCCTGCAGTCAAGGGTCCGAGCTACCTCAGCGTGCACCTGCGCTTTGGCACCATCAGCATCCGCCAGCTCGCCGGCGTCGCGCACCCGATGCACCTGCAAGGCCTGGTGGGCGCCAGCACCTGGCTGTCCGAGCTGATCTGGCGCGACTTCTACCTGCAGATCCTGGCCAATTTCCCGCAGGTGGCCAGCGGCTCGTTCAAGCCCGAGTACGACGCGATCAAGTGGGAGCATGGCAAGCAGGCCGACGAACAGTTCCAGGCCTGGTGCGAGGGCCGCACCGGCTATCCGCTGGTCGACGCCGCGATGCGCCAGCTGAACCAGACCGGCTACATGCACAACCGTCTCCGCATGGTCACGGCCAGCTTCCTGTGCAAGGATCTCGGCATCGACTGGCAACGCGGCGAAGCCTATTTCGCCGACCGGCTGATCGACTTCGACCTGGCCGCCAACAACGGCGGCTGGCAATGGGCGAGCTCGAGCGGCTGCGACGCCCAACCCTATTTCCGCATCTTCAACCCGGTCAGCCAGAGCGAGAAATTCGACCCGCAGGGCAAGTTCATCCGGCGCTATGTCCCGGAGCTCAGCCCACTGCCCGACGCGGCGCTGCATGCGCCCTGGCTGGCGGGCGCGCTCGAGCTGGCAGCCGCCGGCCTGGCGCTGGGCCGGGACTATCCGCGCCCGATCGTCGACCACGCCCAGGCGCGCGAGCAGACGCTGGCGCGCTACGCGGTGGTCAGGAAGTCCTGACGGCAGCGGCTCGCGTCAGAGCTCGACCAGCTCGAAATCCTCCTTGCGCGCGCCGCAATCGGGACAGGTCCAGTTCATCGGCACGTCCTTCCAGCGGGTGCCGGGGACCAGGCCGCTGTCGGGATCGCCCTGCTCCTCGTGGTAGATCCAGCCGCAGATCAGGCACATCCAGCTCTTGTACTCGTCCATGGGTTCAATCAGCGTCTTATAGAATGAACTGATTCTATCGGGGCCTCCCCCGACTACCCTTGTTGATGACCCACTCCTCCGAACTGCCGTCCGATCCCGAGTCCAGCGACGACGTCCAGGGCCTGCCCTGCGTCATGACTTTCAATGCCAACGACCCCAGCGGAGCCGGCGGCCTGGCAGCCGATGTGGCCGCCATGGTCAGCGCCTCCTGTCATGTGCTGCCAGTGCTGACCACGGTGCTGATCGGCGACACCCGCAGCGTGCAGCACCATGTGGCGATCGACGAGGAGACGATCGAGGAACAGGCACGCTGCGCGCTCGAGGACATGGCGGTGCAGGCCTTCAAGGTCGGCTATGCCGGCAGCCCCGAGAACCTCGGCGCGATCGCGCGCGTGCTGTCCGACTACGACGGCGTGCCCGTGATCGCCTACATGCCCGACCTGTCCTGGTGCGAGGAATCCGCGCTCGAGGACTACCTCGACGCCTGCGCCGGCCTGCTGCTGCCCCACACCACCGTGCTGGTCGGCAACCACAGCACGCTGTGTCGCTGGCTGCTGCCGGACTGGGACGAGGAGCGCGCACCGAACGCGCGCGAGATCGCGCGCGCCGCGTCCCAGCTCGGCCCGCCCTACACGCTGGTGACCGGCTTCAACGCGCCCGACCAGTTGATTGAAAACCACCTGGCCTCGCCCGAGATCGTGCTCGCGAGCGCGCGCTACGAGCGCTTCGAGGCCAGCTTCAGCGGTGCCGGCGAGACGCTGTCGGCCGCGCTCTGCGCCCTGCTCGGCGCCGAGAGCGAGCTGGTCGACGCCTGCGCCGAAGCCATGACCTATCTCGACCGCAGCCTCGGCGCGGGTTTCCGGCCCGGCATGGGGCGGGCTGTGCCCGACCGGTTGTTCTGGGCCCACGAGTCCGAGGGCCAGGCAGGCCAGGGCCCCGATCCGGACAGCCCCGAGGCCGATGCCGGTCACGACCTGCTGACCACCCTTTCCAGCGATGCCACGCCGCACTGAGCGCGGCTTCTTACTCCTCACGCCATGACCGACCGCAACCAGACCCTGTTCGAACGCGCCAAGACCCTGATCCCGGGCGGCGTCAACTCCCCCGTGCGCGCCTTCAAGGCCGTTGGCGGTACGCCGCGCTTCGTGCAGCGGGCCCAGGGTGCCTATTTCTGGGACGCCAACGACCAGCGCTACATCGACTACATCGGCTCTTGGGGCCCGATGATCCTGGGCCACGGCCACCCGGCCGTGCTCGAGGCGGTGCAGCAGGCCGCGCTCGAGGGCTTTTCCTTCGGCGCGCCGACCGAGCGCGAGATCGAACTGGCCGAGGAACTGGTCAAGCTGGTGCCGAGCCTCGAGATGGTGCGCCTGGTCAGCTCGGGCACCGAGGCCGGCATGAGCGCGATCCGGCTGGCGCGCGGCGCCACCGGGCGCAAGAAGATCATCAAGTTCGAGGGCTGCTACCACGGCCATGCCGATGCGCTGCTGGTCAAGGCCGGCTCAGGGCTCGCCACCTTCGGCAACCCGACCAGCGCCGGCGTGCCGCCCGAGGTGGTGCAGGACACGCTGGTGCTCGAATACAACAACCTCGAGCAGCTCGAAGCCGCCTTCGCCGAGCATGGTGCGGCCGTCGCCTGCCTGATGATCGAGCCGATCGCCGGCAACATGAACTTCGTGCGCGCCTCGGTGCCCTTCATGAAGCGCTGCCGCGAGCTCTGCACGCGACATGGCGCGCTGCTGGTGTTCGACGAGGTCATGACCGGCTTGCGCGTCGGCCTGGGCAGCGCCCAGGGCCATTACGCCAGCCTGATCCCGGGCTTCGAGCCCGACATGACCGTGCTCGGCAAGGTGATCGGCGGCGGCATGCCGCTGGCGGCCTTTGGCGGCAAGCGCGCGGTGATGGAGCTGCTGGCGCCGCTCGGCGCGGTCTACCAGGCCGGCACGCTGTCGGGCAACCCGGTCGCGACCGCCTGCGGCCTGGCCACGTTGCGCGAGCTGCAAAAACCCGGCTTCTACGAGGCGCTGTCGGCCCGCACCCAGCGCCTGGTCGCCGGCCTGACCGAGGCAGCCCATGCCGCCGGCCTGCCGTTCTGCGGCGACAGTCTGGGTGGCATGTTCGGCTTCTTCTTCTTCGACCAGCTGCCGCAGAACTACGCCAGCGTCATGAGCACCGACGGCGCGCGCTTCAACCGCTTCTATCACGGCATGCTCGAGCGCGGCATCTACTTCGCGCCGGCGCTGTACGAGGCCGGCTTCGTGAGCGCCGCCCACACCGACGCCGACATCGAGGCCACGGTCGCGGCCGCGCGCGAGGTGTTCGCCCAGCTCTGAGCTAGAATCTCGAGCTTGTCAGGAGAGAGTCTTGCCGGGTCGTCAGACCCGCGAGGCCGCCGAAGGCGCAGGAGACCGGCTGCCAAGCAGGTCCTGAACGCTCAGGCAAAAGGACTGACAAGCGCCGGCTGCAAGGCCGGCGTCACCCCCTGGAGAGAGCCGCGCCCCGAGCGCGGCCACCGAAGGAGCAAACGTCTGTGCCCCATGGGGCTGGCGTGAATCTCTCAGGTAAAGCGGACAGGTGGGCAGTACATACGCCGTAGCGGTCCCGGACCGTACGGCGTATGCTTCACGCTGCTGAAAACTGCCTCAAACCGCCATGTCCGACCACAATTCACTGCTGACCACCCCGCTCAACGCCCTGCACCTCGAACTCGGCGCGCGCATGGTGCCCTTCGCCGGCTACTCGATGCCGGTGCAATACCCGGCCGGCCTGATGGCCGAGCATGCCCACACGCGCCATGCCGCCGGCCTGTTCGATGTCTCGCACATGGGCCAGCTGCGCCTGGTCGGCCCCGATGCGGCGGCCGCCTTCGAGAGCCTGATGCCGGTCGACGTGATCGGACTCGGCGTCAACAAGCAGCGCTACGGCCTGCTGCTGACCGATGAAGGCACGATCATCGACGACCTGATGTTCGTCAACCGCGACTACGCCAACGGCGGCGACCTGTTCGTGATCGTCAACGGCGCCTGCAAGGCCGGCGACATCGCGCATATCCAGGCCAGGATCGGCCAGCGCTGCGAAGTCATCCCTTGCCCCGAACGCGCGCTGCTGGCGCTGCAAGGCCCGCAGGCCGTGACCGCGCTGCAGCGCCTCATTCCCGGCGTCGAGCAGCTGGTGTTCATGACCGGTGGCGCTTATCGCTGGAACGGTGCCGAGCTCTACATCACCCGCAGCGGCTACACCGGCGAGGACGGCTTCGAGATCTCGGTCCACCAAGCCCAAGCCGACGCGCTGGCGCGCGCCCTGCTGGCGCAGCCCGAAGTCAAGCCGATCGGTCTGGGCGCACGCAACTCGCTGCGCCTCGAAGCCGGCCTGTGCCTGTACGGCAACGACATCGACACCACGACCACCCCGGTCGAGGCGGCACTGAACTGGGCGCTGCAGAAGGTGCGCCGCAGCGGTGGCGAGCGCGCCGGCGGCTTCCCGGGCGCCGACAAGGTGCTGGGCCAGCTCGACGGCAGCCAGCCGCTGACGCGCAAGCGTGTCGGCCTGATCGCCAAGGACCGGGTGCCGGTGCGCGAGCATGTCGAGCTGCAGAACGCCCAAGGTCAGCGCATCGGCGAAGTCACCAGCGGCCTGATCGGCCCGACCATCAACCAGCCGATCGCGATCGGCTATGTCGAGCCGGCCTACGCCGCGCTCGGCACCCAGGTCAATGCCATCGTGCGCGGCAAGGCCGTGGCGATGGAAGTCGCGGCCATGCCCTTCGTGCCGAACCGCTACTACCGCGGCTGATCTTCTTCGACAATTGGCTACCGCGCAGGCGGTATCCCCCACCCCCCTTTTTCATCTGGAGCCCCCATGAGCCTGAAATACACCCCCGACCACGAATGGCTGAACGTCGAAGGCGACGTCGCAGTCGTCGGCATCACCCACCACGCCCAGGATGCCCTGGGTGATGTGGTGTTCGTCGAGCTGCCCGAGGTCGGCACGACCTTCGCCGCCAAGGATGTGGCTGGCGTGGTCGAGTCGGTCAAGGCCGCCGCGGATGTCTACATGCCGGTCAACGGCGAAATCATCGAAGTCAACGAAGCGCTGCGCGACGACCCCTCGCTGGCCAACAGCGACCCGCTGGGCGCCGGCTGGTTCTTCAAGGTCAAGCTGTCCAACCTGGCTGAGCTCGACGGCCTGCTGGACGAGACCGCCTACGGCGATCTGACCCAGTAAGTCGCTGCCTTCCTGCCACCGTCGACTGCGGCGGTGGCTTTCCTTTTTCTTGCCCGGAATCCCCCCGCCATGTCGACGCCCACCGCCCGCCCCCTGGCCGACCTCGAAAACGCCAGCGAATTCATCGCACGCCACATCGGCGTCTCTGCTGCCGACGAAACCCACATGCTGTCCGTGATCGGCGAGGCCTCGCGCCGCGACCTGATCGACAGCATCGTGCCGCGCTCGATCGCGCGTGGCAGCCGCATGGCGCTGCCCGACGCGATCACCGAGGCGCAGGCGCTGGCCGACCTGAAGGCGATTGCCGGCAAGAACAAGATCTTCAAGAGCTACATCGGCCAGGGCTACCACGGCACCCACACCCCGGGCGTGATCCTGCGCAACATCCTGGAAAACCCGGCCTGGTACACCGCCTACACGCCGTATCAGGCCGAGATCAGCCAGGGCCGCATGGAGGCGCTGGTCAACTTCCAGACCATGGTGACCGACCTGACCGGCATGGCGATCGCCAACGCCTCGATGCTCGACGAGTCGACCGCCGCCGCCGAAGCCATGACGCTGGCCAAGCGCTCGGTCAAGGCCAAGGGCAATGTCTTCATCGTCGGTGGCGACTGCCACCCGCAGACGATCGAGGTGATCCGGACCCGCGCCGCGACGATGGACATCACGGTCAGAATAGCCGCAACCGAAGCCGAGTGGAACGCCGCGATCGCTGGCGATGACTACTTCGCCGCCCTCAACCAGTACCCGGGCAGCAGCGGCTGGCTGTGCGACTGGACCGAGTCGGCCCAGACCATCCACGGCAAGAACGCCGCGCTGATCCTGGCCGCCGACCTGCTGGCGCTGACCCTGCTGAAGGCCCCCGGCGAGATGGGCGCCGACATCGTCATCGGCACCACGCAGCGCTTCGGCATGCCGATGGGCGCCGGCGGCCCGCACGCCGCCTACATGGCCTGCCGCGACGAGTACAAGCGCTCGATGCCGGGCCGCCTGGTCGGCATCAGCGTCGACGTGCACGGCAACCCGGCCTACCGGCTGGCGCTGCAGACGCGCGAGCAGCATATCCGCCGCGAGAAGGCCACCTCCAACATCTGCACCGCGCAGGTGCTGCCGGCCGTCGTCGCCAGCATGTACGCGGTCTACCACGGCCCGCAAGGCCTCAAGCGCATCGCCGAGCGCGTCGCCAGCTACACCGCGATCCTGGCCCAGGGCCTGCAGACGCTCGGCTACCAGTTGGTGCACCATACCGCCTTCGACACGCTGACCGTCAAGACCGCCAGCGCCGGCGCCGCCCACGCCCTGGTCCAGCATGCCGCCGCCAACGGCATCAACCTGCGCCAGCTGCGCAACGACTGCGTCGGCCTCTCGCTCGACGAGACCACCACGCGCGCGGACATCACCCAGCTCTGGTCGCTGTTCGCCCCAGCAGGCCAGGCCCTGCCGCAGGTCGATGGCTTCGCCACCGGTGCCTTGGCCATGATCCCGGCCGCGCAGCGCCGCAACAGCCCCAACCAGAGCCCCCCGGTCTTCAACCGCAACCCCAGCGAGCCACGCAAGCAGCGC
>ERZ1034365.603-NODE-603-length-19744-cov-5.231810_pt1 | contig 19744 bp, 16 predicted proteins | sample MGYA00520615_ERZ1034365 | MGnify/ENA primary metagenome ERZ1034365 (study PRJEB33736, sample SAMEA104284505) | Azolla filiculoides | biome: Urban; feature: Water surface; material: Ditch water | place: Netherlands | collected 2015-10-28 | depth 0-0.1 m ... | reverse complement strand
TTATTGTGCACTTTTTTGAAATAGCGACAAAACGACACTTCGGTAAGTCCAACCAAAGAGGCTACTTCCGAAAGTTGGATTTTAGACTGCACATTGTTTTTGACATACGCCTGGATAATGCTTATTCTATCGCTGTCCTCGGTGGTGATATTGGTTTTAAAACTTGATGACGACAAAAGCGTGAATTCTTTTTTACTGGACAATTCATTCAACAATTCCACAAAACGAATTAGCTTTTCGAATGGTGGAAAATCGACTAAAGCCAAGAGTTTTTCTTCCATTTTAGCTGCAGCATTGACTGGAAATTTGATGCCTCTGGCAGACAATTCGAGCATTTTTTTGATGGTGTAAAATTCCGGTTTTTGCATCCAATCCTTGCCCAATAAATCTTCGTTCCATTGGATAATCACGGCTTCCACTTTTGAAGTTTGCGCTCCAACCGTCTTCCAAGAATGAGGCAAATTGGTGCCCACCAACACAAAATCGCCTTTGCTAAAATTATGAATGCTGTCGCCCACATAGCGCATTCCGCTGCTGCTGACGATATAAGTCAGTTCGTATTGCGGATGAAAATGCCACGAAGCTGGAAATTCATTGTCCTGAAAAAACGAAACTCGCAACGAATGTTCTTTATTATTCATTACATTTCTGTATTCTGCTTTCATCGGAAACTATTCAATTATTGACGAAAACAAAAATAGACTTTTTTACACATCATAAAGAGATAATAATACTTTTTAATGCTAAAATAATGCACGATTTAGATAATTGAGTTAATAATCATAACTTGGAATACTCTTAATTTTACCTAGAATTATTTGCGAAACAGAATAGAATAAAAAACCTCATTATATGAACAATACAGAATTACAAATACAGGAAATCGAACTATTCAAATTAGTCAGTGTTTTAAAGAAACCCATATCCGATGCCACGCATACGCTCAGCGAAATTTCGTTTGTGGTGTTGCGCTTGAAACTCCGCAACGGAATTGTGGGGGAATCCTATTTATTGTCCTTCCAATATTCGCCGGAAGCCATCAAAGGCGCTTTGAAAGATTGTATGGATGCCGTGATTGGACATTCGGTAAACGAAACGGGATTGGTGTTTGACAAACTGAACCATTTGCACGAATATTTTGGTCAAAATGGATTGTTGCGTTGGGTTCAAGGTGCCATCAATATTGCGATGTGGGACGCTTGGGGCAAAGCTTTGCAACAACCACTTTGGAAATTATGGGGAACCCACAAAGAAAAAGTTTCCTTGTACGGTTCCGGTGGCTGGATTTCCTATTCCATTGACGAATTGATTGAAGAAGTGACCAATTATGTGGACCGTGGTTTCAAAGCCGTAAAAATAAAAGTAGGTTCTCCGAATTGGAAAACCGATGTGGAGCGTTTGAAAAAAGTGAGAGCAGCCGTTGGAGATAACGTCAACATTATGATTGATGCCAATCAGGGAATGAAATTGCCCGAAGCCATCCAATTGGCGAAAGCCGCAAACGATTTGAACATTTATTGGTTTGAAGAGCCTTTGCACCACGAAAACTTTGATGGCTACCAAACTTTGAAAAATCAAACGGGAATTTCTTTGGCAATGGGAGAAAGAGAATTCAACACCCAACCGCTTATCGAATTAATCAAACGCAAAGCCATTGATATTTGGCAACCCGATATTTTGAGAATTGGCGGTGTTGAAGCTTGGAGAGAAAGCGCATCCATTGCGGCTGGATTTCACATTCCGGTTTTGCCCCATTATTACAAAGATTATGACGTGCCGTTGTTGTGTACCATTCCCAATGGCGTTGGCGCAGAATCTTTTGACTGGATTGATGATTATATCGATAATCCGATGTTGGTAAAAGATGGTTTTGCTTATCCACACCAACAACCGGGCTGGGGATTTAATTTTATTGACGAATATTTGAAAAAAATATAATTTATGGGACAAGAAGCTTTTTCACTCGAAGGAAAAACAGCACTCATTACGGGTGGCGGAACTGGAATTGGTTTGGGCATTGCCAAAGAATTCATCAATGCCAAAGCCAAAGTAATCATCACAGGACGCCGAGAAGACGTCTTGAAAAATGCTTGCGAAACATTAGGCGAAAATGCCCATTATGTTGTAAGTGATTTGAGTATCCTTAATGCTATTCCAACATTGGTAACAGACATCGAATCTAAATTTGGAGCAATTGACATATTGGTGAACAACGCCGGAATCCATTTGAAAAAATGGGCACAAGAAACCACCGATGAAGAATTTTTGAAAATCATTCAAACCAATTTGTTGAGTGTTTTTGCATTGACCCGTGAAGTGGCCAAAGGGATGTTGGAAAGAAAAAGCGGTTCGATTATTCTTATCAGTTCGATGGCGGGATTGTTTGGTATTGATAGAGTTTCGGCTTATGGAACTTCGAAAACTGCATTGATTGGCTTGATGAACAACTTGGTTACCGAATACTCTCGTGACAATGTGAGAATCAATTGCATTGCTCCGGGTTGGATTAGATCAGATATGTTTTTGAATGCCATCAACCAAGATCAGGAACGCAAACAAAAAATCACCAATCGAATCGCCTTGCCCGACTTTGGGAAACCCGAAGATATTGGCAATGCAGCCGTTTATCTCAGTTCGCAAGCCGGTCGATATGTAACTGGAGTTGTTTTGCCCGTTGATGGTGGCGCATCGGTTAATTTTTGATTGGATAAGCGATAAATCTCCAGAAAAAAATGTCATTTCCTAATTTTTCAAGGAGATACCGATAAAAAATTCACAACAGCTAATTAATTTTTAATACAACACACCCTTGTTTTTTAATCAAATACACCCTGTATAATCAGGACAGTACAGGATAGTTTTGTTTCAGCATTTAATCAAATTTACAATCTTGATTTTTTTCGAATGTGTAGAAAATTTCTTGGTGAATATTAATCCAAATTACAATTAAATGTCTTGCAAAACCTTATTGTTTTCAATTTTAACTCTAGTATTAACCTCAACAATTTTTGCCCAGAATCCAGTAGTAAAAATTGATTTTGACCAAGCTGGAAGACAAACTTCAGAGGTAACAGAACCTGAATATACTCCCTGGGTTGTTTCAACATCTCCAAGTAGTTTTACAACAAATGGAGTCACATTTAAAGTCACTAGACAAGGACTTAAAGGCGATGCATTGGGAACAAACTGGTATAAGGCAGGTATTCAATCTCCTTACTACGCCAAATTAGTATGCGATGGCCTTACTGTAAAAGGCACAACAGCAAATGAAGGCGGTCAAATAGAACTTCGAATTAGTGGTTTAGCCACTGGTACGCATACTTTGCTTGCTTTTTTAAATGTAACAGATAGCGAAACATTTACCTATAGCCCCATTGATATTTCTGTGAATGGTAACTTAGTTCTAGATAATGTAATTCCAAGCGTAAAGGCAGTAAAAACTGCTGATGCAAAATCAGTTTATTTAACTTTTCAAGCAACAGCAGGAACTGATGTCGTGGTTTTATTTGCAGCAGAAACTTCGGGTACTGAAAATATTAAAAATGTAATGTTAAACGGTTTTGAGTTAAACACACCCAATATTTTTAACCAAGCCACTAACCCAATTCCGGCTCACAACGACGAACACGTTGAATTAAATTCAGGAAGTACACAATTAGGTTGGACTCCCGCAATTAACTCTGTATCGCACAATATTTATTTCGGAACTGATGTAGCCGCAGTAACAGCAGCGACTACTGCTTCTCCAGAATACAAAGGAAACCAACCAAAAGCCAATGCCTCATTTCTATTAAACGGACTTTACACTGGATCAACATACTATTGGAGAGTGGATGAAGTTTTAGCTGATAATTCAATAGAAAAAGGTAATATCTGGCGTTTTCGTCCAGCCCAATTGGCGTTTCCTGGCGCAGAAGGTTATGGACGTTTTGCCCGTGGAGGAAGAGGCGGAAAAGTAATCGCAGTAACCAATTTGAATGATAGTGGCCCAGGTAGTTTGCGTGAAGCGGTTACTAATGATATTGGTCCAAGAACCATTATTTTTAACACCTCAGGAATTATTCAACTGAATTCTCGATTGGTTTTGAGTCAACCTTATGTAACGATTGCAGGACAAACTGCACCAGGAAAAGGAATTTGTATTCGCACCGCTCCTTTTGGAATTACAGGGAATGATGCTATTGTTCAAAATGTAAGAGTACGCTTGGGCGGCGGTACCACTTTTGACGGAATGGGATTAACAGGTGCTAATCATAGCATTATCGACCATTGCTCTATCAGTTGGACTATTGACGAAGCTTTTAGTTCACGTTCAGGAAAAAACTTAACCTTGCAAAGAACCTTGATTTCTGAAGCTTTAAATGCTGCTGGACATCAAAATTATCCTGCAGGAACCGAGCACGGTTATGCTGCAACCATTGGAGGTGATATTGGAAGTTTTCACCACAATCTATTAGCACATTGTTACGGACGGAATTGGAGTTTAGGTGGCGGATTAGATGCTAATAATTTCTTTGCTGGCAGAATGGACATCACCAATAACGTCGTTTACAATTGGGGTTCTAGAACTACCGATGGAGGAACTAAAGAACTCAATTTTGTTGGTAATTATTACAAACCAGGTCCAGGTACTGAATTAAAACAATATGCATTGAATATGGATCACGAAGACAACTTTGCAGGAATGCAAAGAGCGTATTTCAACGGCAATGTTATGCCTGGCTATTTTGATGAATCAAATCAAGAAGCAGGGAGAAGATCCAGAGTATCAAATGGCATTACAATTAGCTATGAAACGTTTGTAACCACACCCTTTTTCCCTTCTTATGTAACTACACAATCAGCAGGAAATGCTTATAAAATTGTACTTTCAGATGTAGGTTGTACACAACCAGAATTTGACGATCACGATCAAAGAATGATTACTGAAACTTTAGGCGGAACCTATTCAGCCGTAGGAAGTGTAACTGGTAAAAAAGGATTTCCAGACAACGAATCGGATGTAGGAGGATATGAAAACTATCCTGTTGTCAACAGAGTTGCTAACTGGGACACTGATAATGACGGATTGCCAAACTGGTGGGAAACTATCAAAGGAACCAATGTAAATTCAGGAACTGGAGATTTCTCTGATTCCAATACCGATGCAAATTTAGACGGTTACACGAATTTAGACGAATACTTACAATGGATGGCGTTGCCACATTATGAATCGCCAACGGGTGCTAAAGTAAGCGTGAATATCCAAAAACTTTCCAGAGGATTTACAAGTGGAGTGAATTACTCTGTTGCTAATGCAGTGAACGGAACAACCGCTTTAGTTGCTGATGTTGTTGAATTTACTCCAAATGCTAATGGTCTAGGTTCTTTTGAATTCACAGTAACTGATAATACTGGAGGAACGATGACCCGCAAAGTGAATATTGTTAACGGATATAGCTTATTATCAACAGCAGAAAATACTTTATCTAACACAGGAATTAGCGTTTGGCCTGTGCCCAATAACGGTTCTTTTTCAGTATTGATGACAAATGATGTTGCAAAAGCTGCATTTACAATTTATGACATTTTAGGAAAAGAAATTAAAAAAGGAACACTTAACAGCAATGTGCAGGAAAATATCAACTTGCAAGCCAAAGGTATTTTCATCCTAAAAGTTTCTGATGCAACTACAAAAAAAGTATTGCACACCCAAAAAATAATTGTACAATAAGTTTTTTTCTTACTTTTGATATAAATGGCAACTTTTTTAGGTTGCCATTTATGTTAAAAAAATATTTTCTCCAGTTTTATACTCGAGTTACTAATTCTCTCATTTTTGAGATTTTTTGGAATTAAAACAAACAGTTTTTCGTGCAATTCGAGTTTGACCTTTTATGGGCGAATGCACTCCAAAACAACAACATTCCCAACCATTAGCATAAATAACGTACATTTGCACAAAATTTACGTTTTATGACCACTTTCGAACAATTCAATCTTCCCAAATCTGTACAAAAAGCAATCGACGATTTAGGATTTACCACACCAACTCCCATTCAGGAAAAAACTTTTTCCGTGATAATGTCAGGACGCGATATGATGGGAATTGCACAAACAGGAACAGGTAAAACGTTTGCCTATTTATTGCCAATACTGAAATTATACAAGTTCTCTCCTACTCATACACCAAAAATCGTAATACTTGTTCCAACTCGCGAACTGGTGGTTCAGGTGGTGGAAGAAGTAGAAAAACTAACCAAATATATGTCTGTTCGTACCGTTGGTATTTTTGGTGGGGTAAACATCAATACTCAAAAAACTGTTGTTTATACTGGTTGTGATATTCTAGTAGGAACTCCGGGACGTGTAATGGATTTGACCTTGGACAATGTAATCCGTTTTGAGGATATGCAAAAATTGGTTATCGATGAGTTCGACGAAATGTTGAATTTAGGTTTCCGTACTCAATTGACCGCAATTTTAGCAATGATGCCTAAAAAACGTCAAAACATTTTATTTTCGGCCACAATGACGGATGAAGTGGATACAGTTTTGAACGATTATTTCGATTATCCAGAAGAAGTTACGCTTTCGCCATCGGGAACTCCATTGGAAAACATCAAGCAAATTACCTATCAAGTTCCTAACTTCAATACCAAAATCAATTTGTTGAAACATTTGTTACAGACAAATGAAGATATGAGCCGTATTTTGGTTTTTGTGAACAACAAGAAGATTTCGGATATGGTTCACACCCGAATCGAGGAAGATTTTGAAGGGCAATTTGGAGTGATTCACTCTAATAAATCTCAAAATTACCGTTTGAGCACGATGGCAGAGTTTCAAGAAGGCAACCTTCGTGGATTAATCACCACCGACATTATGGCGAGAGGTTTGGATATTTCGAATATCACGCACGTTATCAACTTTGAAATGCCAGAACTTCCTGAATTGTATATGCACCGTATTGGTCGTACTGGTCGTGCCGATGCTACAGGAACAGCCATCAGTTTTTACACCTCTCGCGAGGATGAAGCTAAATTTGCCATTGAATTATTGATGGATATGGAATTAGACATTGAAGATTTTCCAGAAAATGTAGAAATTTCAGATAAGCTAATCGAACCTGAAAAAGTGCGTCAGCCAATGAAGTTTGTCAAAAAACAAAAACTAGAAGGAGATGGTGCATTCCACGAAAAAAGTAAAAAGAATAAGAAAGTCAATTTGGGAGGTCCTGGAGTAACCAAAAAGAAAACACACGGTTCTGTCAATAGAAATATGTTGAAAAACCAAGCCAAAAAACGAAAGGATAAAAAGTAAGAAAGATAGCCAGAGATTCACAGATTTAAAAATTGATTTAAAAATCTGTGAATCTGTGGCTAAAAAACTAAATCTTCGTAAATACCAAACAAACCGGTGAACACAATGCTACTTTCTTCCCTGTATTTGTAAGTATCCCTGTTTTTGAATCTCTTTTAAAAATCACAATATCATTCGTATATTGATGACCAACTAAAAGGAAATTTCCTGTTGGGTCAATCGCAAAATTACGAGGACCTTTTCCTAAAGTGCTCGTTCTTTGCACGAATTCTAATTTTCCGTTTTTCAAAATCTTGAAAGCCGAAATGTCATTGGCTGTTCCTCGATTGGTGGCATACAAAAATTTTCCGTCTGGCGAAATGTGAATGTCTGCTGCTCCAATATCTCCTTTAAATTCTGAAGCAACTACCGAAGTTTCGCTTATTTTTTTCAAAATTCCGTCGGCATAACTAAAGGAAGTTACAGTTCCGTCTAATTCTTGCAACAAATAGACATATTTCCCGTCTTTACTAAATATCAAATGTCTTGGTCCACTTCCAGGTTTTACGGCAACAGCATTTTTCAAAACCAAAACATCGTTTGTAGCATTGGGATTATATTGGTACAAATACACTTTGTCGGTTCCTAAATCATTGGCCAAAACATATTTCTTGTCTGGCGAAAAATACACCATATGAGCGTGAGGTGCTTCTTGCCGACTAGCGTTGATGCTATTTCCTGTGTGTTGCACCACTTGCTTTACTTCTCCAATGCTACCATCACTTTTCTTACCCAAAACCGAAATACTACCACTAGAATAATTGGCTGTAATCACGTTTTTGTCATCATTGATGATGTAACACGGATTTAATCCGTTTGGATTTTGATAATTTATTAAATCTAATTTTCCGCTTTTTGAATTAAATCCAAAAGCACTAACCGAACTTTTTTTATCGTTTTCACTTACCGAATAAACAAATTTATTGTCATTGGAAACCGTTAAATAACTGGGGTTGAAAATATTTTCGGTATTGTTTTTAAGACTAAAATCCCCAGTTTTAGAATCGAATTCGTAAACGTAAATTCCTTTGCTTTCACAAGTTTTAGTATAAGTCCCAACAATTAAATTGAATTTTTTTCCTTGTGCTTGGATTGTTGTTAAAGCGAAAATGGAAAGAATAGTAACATAAATGTTTTTCATAATTATCAAATCTATTTGGCTAAGATAATCTAAATTCCAACAAAATCTAAAACCCAATTTCAGAAATATAAAATCAAAATACTATCTTTGAAAAATGCAATTCAAACATCCAGAAATTCTCTATTTTCTTTTCTTGTTGGTGATACCAATTCTGGTTCATTTGTTCCAATTGCGACGTTTTAAGAAGGAATATTTCACGAATGTGCGTTTCCTGAAAGAACTTTCCATCCAAACCAGAAAGAGTTCCAAAATCAAAAAATGGTTGCTTTTAGCTACACGATTATTGCTCTTAACCTCAATTATCATTGCCTTTGCCCAACCTTTTTTCAAAGCCAAAGACAGCAAAAACAGTTCCAACGAAATGTATATTGTTTTGGACAATTCCTTTTCGATGCAAGCCAAAGGTCAAAAAGGCGAACTACTAAAAAGAGCCGTTCAGGAATTACTCGAAAACACTCCCGAAAACCAAACTTTTTCACTGATTACCAATTCAGAAACATTTTGGAATACCGATATCAAATCCATTCGAACAGAATTACAAAACCTAAAATACAGCGCTTTACCATTTCAATTAGAAAGTGCAATGGCAAAAATAAAATCCAGAAAATCCGCTTTTAACAAAGATGTTGTCGTGATTACGGATGCCATTGGATTAGAATCCAAACAACTGAAAAGTATTGACAGCAATTTCAATACCTATTTCATTATTCCAGAAGCCGAACAAAAAAACAACGCTTCCATTGACAGTGTTTTTATTCACCAAACTTTGGACGATTTCTATGAAATTGGTTTGAAATTGTCTGCTTTTGGCGAAAAAGACGCAGCACTTCCAGTCGCTTTATACAATCAAAACAAGCTAATTGCAAAGACTTTGACGAAACTGGAAACCAAGGAAAAAACAATCTATTTTACCATTCCAAAGAAAGATTTTCACGGTTACGCATCCATTACCGACAACGGCTTGGAATACGACAACAACTTGTATTTCAGCATTTCGAAACCTAAAAAAAACAACATCATCAGCATTGGAACATCTGAAAAATCTAATTTTCTGTCCCGAATTTACACCAATGACGAATTCAATTTCAACAATTTTGCAATTGAAACTTTGGATTACAATGCCCTTGAAAAACAAAATACTATTGTCCTAAACGAACTAGACGAAATTCCGCAAGCCTTGCAAACTACTTTGAAATCATTCGTGGAAAAAGGCGGAAACCTCGTTCTTATTCCATCGGCGAAAGCTTCAACAACGAATCTCAATTCATTTTTGAAAATCTTTGGAAACCTCCAATTCAAATCTTTGGAAAACAAGGAAAAATTGGTCACTAAAATCAACTTCAATCATCCATTATTTAGCGGAGTTTTCGAGAATAAAATCAACAATTTCCAATATCCAAAAACAAAAAATTCCTTTGCGATAGCGAGTTCCAATCCTGCGGTTTTGTATTATGAAGATCAATCTGCATTTTTGACTTCTATCAGCAATCCAATTTCAGCCGTCTATGTTTTTACTGCTCCAATTAATTTAGAAAATTCTAATTTTCAACAATCACCTTTGATTGTTCCTGTTTTTTACAAAATGGGAATAAATAGTCAAAACAACGGCGTGAATGCTTTGACTATTGGCAATAATAATCCATTCTTGGTTGACGCCACTTTGTCAAAAGACGAAATTCTGAAAGTTCAAAACGATGGGGAGACTTTTATTCCGGTACAACAAATGGAGAACGATAAAGTAAAATTGACTTTCAACGATTTTCCAGAACAAGCTGGAAATTTTGGAATTTACAACCAAAACGAACGTTTGCAAAACATCAGTTTCAACTACAACAGAACCGAAAGCGATTTGGCACAAGCCAATAAAGAAGCACTTTCTGATTATAAAACCATAGATTCCATCGACACTGTTTTCAACAGCTTACAAACCGACCGAACCGACAGTCAAATTTGGAAATGGTTTGTTATATTTGCATTGCTTTTTCTGGTAACCGAAATGGCAATTATACGATTCGTAAAATAAAACGAAATTCAAATAATTAAATATTATTATGAGCACAATCATCCGGGAAGCCAAAATTATCGATTCCGAAAGTCCTTTTCACAATCAAACCGTTGATATTTTAATTGTTGATGGCAGCATCAAAAAAATTGGAACTTCGCTTCCCAATACAGAAAATGCCGAGGAAGTAAAACTCGACAATTTACACATTTCCCAAGGTTGGTTTGACAGCAGTGTTTCGCTTGGCGAACCTGGTTTTGAAGACCGAGAAACCATTGCAAACGGCTTGAATGTTGCGGCAAAAAGCGGTTTCACGGCCATTGCTTTGCAACCCAACTCCTACCCGATTATCGACAATCAATCGCAAATTAATTTTGTAAAAAACAAAGCCAATGGTTTTGCTACCGAACTTTTCCCGATTGGCGCCTTGACCAAAGGAAGCGAAGGAAAAGATATGGCGGAATTATTCGATATGAAAAATGCTGGAGCAGTCGCATTTGGAGATTACAACAAGAGTATGGACAATGCCAATTTGCTAAAAATAGCTTTGCAATACGTTCAGGATTTTGATGGATTGGTTATTGCTTTCGCCCAAGATTCAAACATCAAAGGAAATGGAGTTGCTAATGAAGGTATCGTATCTACAAGATTGGGATTGAAAGGAATTCCAAATCTAGCAGAAGAATTGCAAATCGCCAGAAACCTATTTCTACTCGAATACACTGGCGGAAAGTTACATATTCCAACCATTTCAACTGCAAAATCAGTAGCGTTAATCAAGGAAGCCAAAGCCAAAGGATTAAACGTGATTTGTAGCGTTGCCGTGCATCATTTGGTTTTAACCGACGAAAAACTGGAAAATTTTGACACTAGATGCAAAGTTTCACCACCATTGCGAACAGAAACTGACAGACAAGCCTTGATTACCGGAATTTTGGACAATACCATTGATATGATTACAACCGATCATAATCCGATTGATATTGAACATAAAAAAATGGAATTTGATTTGGCCAAAAACGGAACAATCGGTTTGGAAAGTGCTTTTGGAGCCTTGTTGACTGTATTGCCTTTGGAAAAAGTAATCGAAAAAATGACTTCTGGAAAAACAATTTTTGGAATCGAAAAACAAGCTATTGCCGAAGGAAAAATCGCTAACATCAGCTTATTCAATCCTGAAGGAAAAAGCATTTTTACCAACGAAAACATCTTGTCAAAATCTAAAAACTCCGCTTTTCTGGGAACTGAATTGAAAGGAAAAGTATATGGAATTTATAATCAGGGAAAATTAGTTTTATAATTACCAAACCTCAAAGATTTAAATCAAAAAATATGGAAAATAACAATTTCGAACAAGGAAAAAACATTGCTATTGTGAGCTACATAACCATTATTGGTGCGATTGTAGCTATTTTTATGAACCAAGACAAGAAAAATAGTTTTGCCGCTTTTCATATTCGTCAAGCATTGGGAATATTTGTTTCGTTTTTTTTAATTGGCTATTTTATCGGTTATTTTGATAGTTGGATGATTTCTTCTGCCTTTTATATTTTTTATTTTATACTGTGGGTTTATGGGTTTCTTGGAGCGTTGCAAGGTCAGATGAAACTGATTCCTTTATTAGGAGAACAATTCCAAAAAATATTTAAAAATATCGAATAATAATATGAATCTATCTTTAGAATATCTAATAAAAGAACCCAAAATAAAACACGACAAAAATCCACTTATAGTCTTAATTCACGGTTATGGCAGCAACGAACAGGATTTATTTTCGTTTGCTACTGAACTGCCGGATGAATATTATATCGTTTCGGCTCGTGCGCCTTATGACATTCAATACGGAAGTTACGCTTGGTATGCCATCAACTTTGATGCCGACCAAAACAAGTTTTCGGACAACGAGCAAGCCAAAACTTCGAGAGATTTAATTGCCCAATTTATTGATGAATTTACAGCAAATTATCCAATTGATTATCAAAATGTAACCTTAATTGGCTTTAGCCAAGGAGCTATTTTGAGTTATGCAGTGGCGCTTTCGCATCCTGAAAAAGTGCAAAGAGTCGTGGCAATGAGTGGTTATGTCAACCCGGAAATTATAGAAGAAAATTATCTAAAAAACTCCTTTTCGAATCTTAAAATATTCACTTCCCACGGAACAGTTGACCAAGTAATTCCTGTGGAATGGGGACGAAAAGCAAAACCTTTCTTAGAAAATTTAGGAATCAATTCGACGTATAAAGAATACCCAATTGGTCACGGGGTTTCTCCACAGAATTTTTATGATTTCAAGAATTGGCTACTTTAAGGAAGTAGGCAGTGGTCAGTTTTTAGTGATCAGTTGAGCACTGAACACTAAAAAACTGAATACTGAACACTCTATTTCTGGTACAATAAAGATTGAAAAGTTTCGAAAGAAACCGTTTCGTCATCATTGACAAAATATTTAATCAATACTTCTCCCCAATATTCTCCGTCGCTAAAATCAGCTATAATCCAACGGTGATTCAATATTTTCACTTTGTTGATAATAAATTTATTGGCTCCAATTTGATCTTGACCTGTGTATGGATTTCCTTTTGGATTTTCGTTCAAATCCATTAATTTTTCGGTTACAACAGGAATCAACTTTTCGACTTGAATCGTTTTTGTGGCATTATCGGGATTGAAATAGTTTTGGGCATTTTCATTATTTTCTAACGAAAAATAATTGGCATCAACCAGTTTAGCATTAGCATTGTCAACATTCTTCTTCAATTTTGCTTCCATTTTGGCTGTTTTATTATTTTCAAAAGCCAATTCTTTACTGAAATACATATAGGTAAAAACATTTAGCAATAAAAGAATAATAAAAAGGTACAGTAATAATGATTTTTTCATTTCAAGGTAATATTTAAATAGTAATTTCTAAATTATCGTAAGCTAAATAAACGTTTTTAGGCAGCTTTTGTTGTACTTGTTCGTGAAACCCCATAATATGGCTAATATGGGTGAGGTAAGCCTTTTCGGGTTGAATTAAATTTATAAAATCCAAGGCTTCACTCAAATTAAAATGGCTATGATGAGGCTCTTCTCGCAAAGCATTTACAACCAAAACTTTCAAATTTTTAAGTTTTGAAATTTCACTTTCAGCTATCGTTTTTACATCTGTCAAATAAGCAAAATCGTCAATTCGATAACCAAAAACAGGAAGTTTTCCGTGCATAACATTAATTGGAATCACAGTTTTATTTCCTATTTGAAAAGGATGATTATTAACAACTTCAATGGGGTGAACCGAAGGCGCCCCTGGATATTTATTTTCGATTTGAAAAATATAATCAAATCGAAGTTTTAAATTATCAAGAACGCGCTGATGCCCATAAATTGGGATGTCGCCTTGTTTGAAAAAAAAGGGACGAATGTCATCCAATCCTGCGGTATGATCGGAATGTTCGTGAGTATAAAGAATTCCATCCAGTTTTTGACAATTAGAAACTAACATTTGTTGCCTAAAATCTGGTCCACAATCAATTACATAAGAATGATTTTCCCAATGAATCCAAACCGAAACCCTAAGTCTTTTATCTTTTAAATCTGTACTTCGACAAACTGAATGATTACTACCAATTACTGGAATTCCTTGAGAAGTACCTGTACCTAAAAAATATACAATCATTTAATATAACATTTGTTAATAATTGTACAAAAATAGCAATAAATCTCTTCATTTAGAAACATTTTTTATTAACTTTGCACCAAAACAGCGATTTCTTTATGAAAAGAGACACCGAAATTAAATTGAAAGGTGACAAAGTCATCGAACAAATTCCTTCTTTAAAGGACAAAGCGCTTCGTATCAATTTGAATGAAAATATATACGGAACTTTTTCTGAAATTGGTGCTGGTCAAGAAACCGTAAGGCATTTCTTTAGAGCTGGAGGATCGTCAGGAACAATTGCAAAAGCAATGTCAGCCTACGACAAAGATTTTAGCGATGCAATTTACGGGGTCGAAGAAGACGGACGCTATGTTACAGAAAGCCGTCTCAAAAAAATTCTGACCCACGAAGCTGGTTTAATCGAAAAACGATTGAGCAGAAAAACGCATCCCAATAAAATATTTTTCAGTTATGCCAATACCGTTGCTACCATTGACTTTGCGAAGCAATTCAAAGGACATGGCTGGGTTGGAATAAAATATCAATTAGAGCCTGAAGAAGAATATAATGAGATCATTCTACACATTCGATTTAAAGAAACCGATGTTCGTTTGCAACAAGAAACCCTTGGTATTCTTGGCGTAAATTTAATTTATGGTGCATTTTATAAGTACAATAATCCTAAACATTTATTGCGCTATTTGTATGATCACCTTGATAAAGACCAACTCGAAATAGACACTATCAACTTTTCTGGTCCTCGTTTTGCAAATGTTGACAATCGTTTAATGAGTTTGCAATTAGTTAAAAACGGAATGACTGATGCCGTAATTTTCGACCCCGAAGGCAAAAATATATTACCCGCAGCAATTTTGTACAAAAAAAATATACTTGCGATTCGTGGAAGTTTCCGTCCCGTAACAAAGGTGAATATGGATATGTACGAGGAATCGTTGAAGATGTTTTTGAATGAGCAAAAAGTTAATCCAGATAACACGTTAGTCATCTTCGAAATTACATTGTCCAACTTACGTTCTGATGGTGAAATCGATGAAAAAGATTTTATGGATAGAGCTCAATTGCTATGTTCATTAGGACAAACAGTAATGATTTCGAATTTTCAAGAATATTATAAAGTGGTTGAATATTTCGCAAAATATTCCAAAGCAAGAATGGGATTGGCGATGGGTGTAAATAATTTAGTTGAAATTTTTGACGAAAAATATTATCGTCACCTAAGTGGTGGCATCCTAGAAGCGTTTGGGAAATTATTTTATCGAGATTTGAAAGTATATTTGTATCCAATGATAGACGAAAATGGAGAAATTCTAAATTCTGAAACATTAAAAATACATCCTAGAATGAAAGAATTATATAAATTCTTCAAATACAACGGAAAAGTGGTTGATATTGAAAACTACAACCCTAAAAATCTAGTGGTCTTTTCTAGAGAAGTTCTAAAAATGATTGGAGAAAGCAAACTTGGCTGGGAATCTATGTTGCCTGAAGGTGTTGCAAAGATCATCAAGAAAAAGAAATTATTTGGTTATGACCCCAATATGCTTTTGGAAAAAAAATAGTCAAAAAAATTGCCATAAAAAAGCCAAGAAAGTAAATTTTCTTGGCTTTTTCTTTAGGTTAAATCTTTCTTATTTTAGAATTTGAGCAGCGTGGTCTTTGGTTTTCACATCAGAAATGACATCTTCAATGATTCCATTTTCATCAATGACAAAAGTAGTTCTATGAATGCCATCATACTCTCTTCCCATAAATTTTTTGGGGCCCCAAACACCAAAAGCTTCAATAACTTCTTTTTCTTCGTCAGCCAATAATGGAAACGGAAAATCGTATTTATCCTTGAACTTCGCTTGCGCTTTAGCCGAATCAGCACTTACACCTAGAAGTGCATAATTATTGGCTTTGAAACGTTCAAAATTATCTCTTAAATCGCAGGCTTCGGCTGTACAACCTGGCGTACTGGCTTTTGGATAGAAAAAAACAACTAATTTTTTTCCTCTATAATCTTCTAATTGATGAGGTTTTCCGTCTTGATCTACTCCAAAAAATGCTGGGGCCTGATCTCCTTTTTTTAGTGTTGTCATAATTTGGATTTATAAGTTTAGGTGTTTAAAAGTTTAGTTATTAAATTGTACCCAAAAATAAACTAAAATGACCAAACAAGAACGGGTAACATTTGTTATAAATACGTTAAAAGAATTGTATCCCGAGATTCCAATTCCTTTAGACCATAAAGACCCATACACGTTATTGGTTGCCGTTTTACTTTCGGCACAATGTACCGATGTTCGGGTGAATCAAATTACACCTTTGCTTTTTGCCAAAGCCGATAACCCTTATGACATGGTCAAAATGTCGGTCGAAGAAATCAAGGAAATCATCCGTCCGTGTGGCTTGTCACCAATGAAATCAAAAGGAATTCACGGTTTATCCCAAATTTTGATTGAAAAACACGGTGGTGAAGTGCCGCAAAGCTTTGAATATTTAGAAGAATTACCAGCCGTCGGCCATAAAACAGCTAGCGTCGTGATGTCGCAAGCCTTTGGTGTTCCTGCTTTTCCAGTAGATACACACATTCACCGATTGATGTACCGATGGAATTTGTCAAACGGAAAAAATGTAGTCCAAACAGAAAAAGATGCCAAACGTATTTTTCCAGAAGAAACTTGGAATGATTTACATCTTCAAATGATTTGGTACGGAAGAGAATATTCGCCAGCTCGCGGTTGGGATTTAGAGAAAGACATCATTACCAGAACTATTGGAAAAAAATCTGTTTTGGAGGAATACCACAAAAAAACGTCCCGATGATTTCGGGACGTTTCCTTAATTAGCAATGATTTCGAAACTTTTGTCATTTACTTTAATCACATTCAGTGCTTTGGAGTAATTTAACAAAAAAGAAATGGTTTCTTTTTTAGGTTTCATTGTAGGGGTAACTAATTCTTTTTTAGAGTAAATTTTTGCCATATAGTAATAAATTTTAGTTTTTTATTACAACGCAAGAATTTATAATATAGTATCAATTCGTTAAAATAATTTGATGTTTGTCTATCACTTTTCGCATATTCATCAGCGCATAACGCATTCTGCCCAAGGCGGTATTGATGCTAACACCCGTCGTTTCAGATATTTCTTTAAAACTCATGTCTTGATACATTCTCATAACTAATACTTCTTTTTGATCGTCAGGAAGTTCGTCAATTAGTTTTTTTAAATCCATTTCTACTTGATCGCGAATGATCTTGCTTTCTACAGTAAGAGAATCGTCAGACATAATGGAAAAAATAGAAAATTCCTCGGTTTCTCTGAACATTGGCATTTTTTTGTTTTTCCGGAAATGGTCAATAATTAAATTGTGGGCAATTCGCATCACCCAAGGCAAGAATTTACCTTCTTCGTTATAAGAGTTTGATTTTAAAGTTCGGATAACTTTAATAAAAGTGTCTTGAAATATATCGTTCGAAATATCTCTATCTGCGATTTTTGAATAGATAAAGCCGAAGATTTTAGATTGATGTCTATTGATTAATACAGTCAAAGCATTTTCGTCACCTTGAATATATTTGGTTACCAATAAAGCGTCTGGGAGTTCGATACTAGCCATAGTTTATACCTTTTAGTGTTCTTAATAAAATTGGAGCAATTTTTTCTAAAAAGTAGTTCTATTGTATAGGCTAATGTTTTTTTGTGTTTGTATATGGGTCAAATTTAACAAATAATTATCCTAATATACAATTATAACCTGAAAATTTAACATAAATCAGGAAAAATAATCTCAAAAGAGCATACTATATTTTCGCTAAAGCCGTTTAGCTAGCCTAAAAAATGAATTCCAAATCTAAAATTTGTGATTTGTTCAATACCAATTCTCATTTTAAAATTGATTACTTTTGTGAAAATTCAATTTTCCTATGCCAATTGACCTTTCTACACTCGATCCAAAGCAAAATATCATTATCAAAGGTGCACAAGTTCACAACCTCAAGAATGTGGATGTGGCGATTCCTAGAAACAAATTAGTAGTGATTACTGGACTTTCGGGTTCTGGAAAATCGTCTTTGGCTTTCGATACTTTGTATGCCGAAGGGCAACGCCGTTATGTAGAAAGTTTGTCTTCCTATGCTAGACAATTTTTGGGGAGATTAGACAAACCAAAAGTAGAATACATCAAAGGAATTGCTCCTGCGATTGCTATTGAACAAAAAGTAAATACAACTAATGCCCGTTCTACCGTAGGAACTTCTACCGAGATTTACGATTATATGAAATTGTTGTTTGCTAGAATTGGCAGAACTTTTTCACCCATTTCTGGACAAGAAGTTAAAAAAAATACGGTTTCAGATGTTATTAAAGATGTAAAAGATTTTGAAGCAGACAGCAAATGGTTGCTTCTTGCTCCAATTAATTTGGAAGAAGGAAGGGCTTTGGAAGACAAACTAAAAGCTTTGCTCAATCAAGGTTTTTCGAGAATATTGGTCAATAACGAAACCCTTCGTTTGGATGATTTAGAAAGTCATTCGTTAGACAACAAAGACATCCTATTAATCATTGATAGAATTGTAGTTAAGGACGAAGAAGAATTCTACAATCGCCTTGCCGATGCGGTGCAAACTGCCTTTTATGAAGGAAAAGGAATTTGTTATTTACAGGAATTAAACACGCACAAACGTTTTTCTTATAGTAATAATTTCGAATTGGACGGTATTAGTTTCTTGGAACCCAATGTTCATTTGTTCAGTTTCAACAATCCGTATGGCGCTTGTCCGGTTTGCGAAGGCTACGGAAATATTATTGGAATTGACGAAGAATTAGTGATTCCGAACACAGCATTATCCATTTTTGAAAATGCCATTTTTCCTTGGCGTGGCGAAAGTATGAGCTGGTTTCGGGACGAATTGGTAAATAACGCTTATAAATTTGATTTTCCGATTCACAAACCTTATTTTGAACTTTCGGAAGCGCAAAAGGAGTTAATTTGGACAGGAAACAGTTACTTTCAAGGTTTGAATGATTTCTTCAAAGAATTAGAAGATAAAAATTATAAAATCCAAAATCGGGTAATGCTTTCCCGTTATCGTGGCAAAACCAAGTGTAATTCTTGTAAAGGAAAACGCTTAAGAATCGAAGCTTCGTATGTAAAAATCAATTCTAAAACCGTTTCAGATTTGGTTGATTTGCCGATTAAACATTTGGTTACGTTCTTCAAAAACATCGATTTGGATGTCTATGAGCAACAAATTGCCAAACGATTATTAGTCGAAATCAACAACCGTTTATCGTTTTTGACCGAAGTAGGTTTGGATTATTTGACTCTAAATAGAAACTCGGCAACCCTTTCCGGTGGTGAATCGCAACGTATCAATCTGGCGACTTCGCTTGGTAGTAGTTTGGTGGGTTCGATGTATATTTTGGACGAACCGAGTATTGGTTTACATCCAAAAGACACCGAACGTTTGATTAAAGTTTTGCAATCGTTACGGGATTTGGGCAACACCGTTATCGTGGTCGAACACGACGAAGACATTATGAAAGCTGCCGATATGATTATTGATATTGGTCCCGAAGCAGGAACTTTTGGTGGAGAATTGGTCGCTCAAGG
>ERZ1034365.601-NODE-601-length-19792-cov-3.714076_pt1 | contig 19792 bp, 18 predicted proteins | sample MGYA00520615_ERZ1034365 | MGnify/ENA primary metagenome ERZ1034365 (study PRJEB33736, sample SAMEA104284505) | Azolla filiculoides | biome: Urban; feature: Water surface; material: Ditch water | place: Netherlands | collected 2015-10-28 | depth 0-0.1 m ... | reverse complement strand
GTCCACCCTTTTTGAAGCCGCCGACGTGCTTTTTGCCATCACGCTCTTCGTTGGCGTCTTTCTGATTGGTGTTGGCGAGGCCAACGGTCTCTTTGAAGCCGCCACGGGGGGCTCGGGACAGGTTGCCCTTAGCCTCTTCGCCATCAACCTTGCCGCCCGTCTTGAAGGCGCGGCGAGAGATGGGGCGCATGCCCGTTTTGACGTCCGCATCCAGTTTTTCATCCGGGGTCCAGTCTGAGCTGTCGACCTTGCCGCCGGAGCTGTTGATCAGGCTCTGGGCCTTCTCATTCCGCTTTGCACGAAGTGCTTTGAAATCCATTTCACGATCCTCTGAGAGTTACCCGGCGTCCCGGTCGTGACCGAGAGAATACAACGAAGTCATCGACAATGCACGCGAGATCGGTTTGGTGGTATTTCCGTGCTTCAGCCAGTGCTTAAACTGACCCATCGGCATCTCCACAACTTTCTTCATCCGATCTCGGCCCTTGCCATCACTGAAGCCGCCCATGTAGGCATGCTCGGCCTCGGACTTGGTGCGATACCCCAGCATCACCTTGTGCTCATCGAATTTTCCGCTGCGGTGGTCGTGTTGATCCACCACGAATACGCGGTCCGACTGGTGGTCCGGCCCGATGCAGACGTCCACATGGTCACCGTCCGCACCCTCAGTGCGCTTGATGTAGCCGTAATCGTACGGCAGCTTGACCGACCACTTGTGGCCGCCCGGCCCGGTGCCGCTGCGCGTCTGTCCCCTGCGCGTTTCAATGCTGATCGGCAGCCCTTGGAAGCTGATGTGCTCCTTGCGGTAGTTTCCAGCGTCCTTCTGGGCGTCAGTGGGTTGGACCGCACCACCAGCTTTGAAGCCGTAGTCCTTCTGGCGCTCCATGCCTGTCATAATGCTGTCCAACATGCGCTGGTTGACGGGCTGGGTCTGCTTTTGCTCCTCAAACATCTTTCGTACGGTATTACGGCCAGACGGCTGGTCAGAGTATGGGTGAACGATCAGGCCCGGTTTGGCCCAGTCTTTGCGGCTGGTCATCTGCTCCATGACATCTGGCATCGCGTATTGGCGCTGCACCAATGGTACATCTCCAAGGTATTTTCCGGGTGATGCCTCTTGATAAGTCAGGTGCTTGAATGCCTTTTCCTCCGCCGGACCTTGGTTTGGGTGGAATTCTACGATCCTGTGACCCATCATGTTTCCGGGGGCTTTGAGGACATCCGGATCGGTGATGGCGGCGCGAGTTATGCCGACATTCGGAAATCCCTTCTTCACCATGCCAGCCAAGTCCATCCTCTCGACGACGGCCTTCCGGTGGATGCCGGGGAGCGTCTTGGCAAATTCCGATGCCTCCTTCGGCTTGAGGATGCCCGGCCAGCCCTTCATTGTCTCAGCAAACTTCGGACGATCATTCTTATCCGGCGCGTGCATTCCGGCCTTCAGCATGTCGTCAAACTCTTTGGCGTCGGCCTTGCTGATCGCGCCCTTATCCACCTGCGCCATCAGGGCATCGAACATGTGATGTGCTTGGTCGGCGCTCTTCGGGCTCATCGGGGCGTAAGCGCCATAGACCGGGCCTTTTTTCGCGGCCTCGCTGATGATGCGGTTGAATGACGTCGTGTGGGACGGGGAGTTCGCCCAGACCGCGCCGGGGTTCGGCTCAAGCATGTATTTCGGGCCAGCTTGCAGGTCTACCGGCCACTTCAGCCTCTTGCCATTGATGTGCGTCAGGCGGCCAAGGTTTGATCTGTCACCACCCACGTTGATGATGGTGCCGCCCAGCCCGCTTTCAGCCAGCGCCAGCTCCTCGTCGTTCAGCGGCCGCAGGGCATTGGCTTCATCGCGCCGCCCCACGGTGATGCCGACGATCTTCATCCCAGCCTTGCGGGCTTCGTTCACCAGGCCATTGACATAGCCGCGCCCGAAAAGCTCGCCAAAGAGGACGAACACGTCGCCCGGGCGAAAGAGGTTGTGTTGCGGAAGTTCGTGCAAAGAGATCGGTGTGTTCATGTGCCTATTATTGCGTTGGGCTGGCGGTAAGGGCCAGACGTTCAGTCGTTCAGACCTTCACACACGGCCAGGCAGGGCTTGCAACCAGGCGCCCCCCCTTTTTCAGGCGCTGGGCTGCCACCGGGTGCGACACCAGGACCAGGTGGGCCGCACCGGTCTTGCCATTGCAGGGTGGGTTTGTATTCCGGGCTTGCACCGTTGCCGCCTGGTTTTGGGTCAGGGCGGCGCCATCCGTCACTCGGTCTCGGCGTAGCGCTTTTCAAAGTTCCACACGTCTTCAAAGCCCATCAGGCGCGTCAGGTCGGCAAAGTCATACAGGGGCGTGCGGCCCTGGGCCGATGAGCCGGTGTCCTTGAACTGCTGGTACACCTGGGCCATCGCCTGCACCCCTGCCAGCAAGGCGGTGACCGGGAAGATGGCGATCTTGTAGCCCAGCGCCTCCAGTTCGGGGCGGGTCAGCACCGGGGTGCGGCCTTTTTCGACCATGTTGGCCACGAGGGGCAGGTCAAAGCGCTGGCCGATGCGGCGCATTTCCTCTTCGGATTCGGGCGACTCGACAAACAGGATGTCAGCACCCGCCTTGGCATACGCCTCGGCCCGGCGCAGTGCTTCGTCCAGGCCGAGTGTGGTGCGGGCGTCGGTCCGGGCAATGATCAGAAAATCTTTCGACGCACGCGCGTCCACCGCTACCTGGATCTTGCGCACCATGTCGGCCATGGGAATGACCCTGCGGCCCGGGGTGTGGCCACATTTTTTGGGGAATTCCTGGTCTTCGATCTGAATGGCTGCCGCGCCAGCCGCTTCGTAGCCCCGGATGGTGTGGCGCATGTTCAGCAGGCCGCCGTAGCCGGTGTCGGCATCGGCGATCAAGGGAGTTCGGGCCATGCCCGCCATGGCCGTGACGCGGCCCACCATGTCGCTGTAGGTGGCCAGGCCGGCATCGGGCAAGCCCATGTGCGAAGCCACCGTGCCATAGCCGGTCATGTACAGGGCATCAAAACCGAAGCTGTCGGCCAGCCGCAGGGACACCATGTCAAACACACCGGGGGCGACCACCAGCCCGGCCTGGTTCAAACGCGCACGCAGCGCAGAAGTTTTGGAGTGCATGGAACAGCGCTTGTTCAAGAGTGATTAAATCGACTGGATCCGAATACTCTACTGCAGCAGAAGAAACCCCATGGACCTTCATCTTCGCGACAAGCACATCCTGATCACCGGCGGCAGCAAAGGCATTGGCCTGGCCTGCGCCCATGGCTTTTTGGCCGAGGGCGCCCGCGTCACGCTGGTCTCGCGCCAGCCCGGTCACCTGGAACACGCGCAGCAACAACTGCACACGGCCTTTCCAGATGCACGCATCTACACCGTGGCCGCCGATTTGCGCGACGCCACCGAGGCCCTGAAGGCACTCGACGCGGCCGAAGCTGCGCTCGGCCCCGTGGATGTGCTGGTCAATTACGCAGGCGCCGCCAAGCGCACGCCCGCACCGGAACTGACATCCGAGTCCTTTGCCGATGCCATGCAGGCCAAGTACTTCACCACCATCCACATGCTCACACCGACCATCCAGCGCATGGCCGCGCGCGGCCAGGGGGCCGTGGTCAATGTGGTGGGCAACGGCGGCAAAGTGGCCAGTCCGATCCACCTGCCGGGTGGCGCGGCCAATGCGGCCCTGATGCTGGTGAGCGCGGGTCTGGCGGCAGCCTACGGCCCGCAGGGCATTCGGGTGAATGCCGTCAACCCCGGCCTCACGCTGACCGGTCGCCTGCACGAAGGCTTTGCCGCAGACGCCCGCCTCAAGGGCCTCAGCCCGGACGAAGTCATGGCGCAATCGGTGGCCAGGATTCCGCTGGGACGCATGGCCGAGCCCGAGGAAATTGCCAACGCCGTGCTATTTCTGGCCTCGCCCAAGGCCAGTTATGTCACCGGAATTTGCATGAGCATGGATGGGGCGCTGCACCCGATCGTGGTGTGACCGCATTCCCGCGCACCCAAGCCCAGACCCACGCACAGGCTTTCAACCCTTCGACGTCCCCGCGACAGGCGTCTGTGCCCTGCAGATCCATCACCCAAATGACCTGCTGAAGCCTCAATACGCCTTGAAATTCGCATTGATGCGCTGCTGGATGTAGTCGCCGGCCGTGATTGGCGGGTACTTGTGGCCGGGGCCTTCGATGACCTGGTCCTTGTTGGCCTGGGCGAAGAAGGCGATGCTGTAGCGCGAGCCCTGGTATTCGTCGGGCAGGGGGTTGCGCACGCGGTGGAAGTTGGAGGGCAGCTGGTCGTCGCTCCAGCGCATCAGCATGTCGCCGATGTTGCAGGTGATGACGTCGTCGGCGGGCACCACGGTGCTCCAGGCCTGCGCATCCATTTCTTTGCCCGGGCAGACCTGCAGGCCGCCTTGCCCCTTGCGCTGGAACAGCAGCGTCAGGCAGTTGAAGTCGGTATGGGCTCCGGCACGCCAAAGGCCCAGGTGCGCCTGCTGTGCCGGGTCCACCGCGAAGTAATGCAGCAGACGCAGCGTGCTCTGGTAGGCCGGCGTTGCAGGGTCGTGGGCGCGAGTGAAGAACTCGGCGTCAAACCCCAGTTTCACGGCGAAGCACGACAGGATCTGCATGGCCAGCGCGTGGCACCGGGACTCGAAAGCGAGCATGGCATCGTGGAAGCCCGGCAGTTCTTCCTCGGCAGGCCACAGGCCGGCCATGTGGGGGCGGGTGATCTGGTAGGACTCTTTCTGGTCGGCCGTGCCGGTGGACGGACGCACCTGCGCGCGGCTTTCCCAGCCGGAGTTCAGCGCCTTCTTCAGCGGGTGGCGGGCCTTGATTTCAGCGGACAAGGCAAAGAAGCTGGCGGTGCGGTCGAAGGCCTCCTGCACATGCGCGAGGTCGATGCCGTGGTGGCGCACCTGGAAAAAGCCGACTTCAACGACGGCGGCCCAGAGCTCTTCAGTGATCTGCGCCTTGCGCCGGGCGAAGTCCGACAGGTCGATGCAGCGGACCTCGCGCGCGGCGGTGTCGGAGCCGGTCGCGCCCATGCGCGATTCCTTGTTGAGTTCGGTCAGGCCGTAGGGGGCGGCGGTGTGTGCGGTCATGGTGGTTCTCCGGAAAAAACAGGACGTTGGTTCAAAACCGTCCGGCATGACAACCCCAGAGCGCAGCGCCATCACAGAGGAAGGCGCAACCCCTGAAGTCCTCGCGGAGGCTCACACCAGGGCGTGAGACCCGTCAGCACGGACGTCAAGAGCAATTCCCGGCCAGCCGGTGCAACAAGTGCCTGCACGCGGCGGGATGAACGCTTCTACTCTTGCCGGCCATCATGCAGGCTTCGTGCCAGTCCTGCAAGCGGCCGGGCCGTCGCATTTCGCACTGACATGGCGCGGTTCGTGCCGCCCCTTGGTGCACAGCGCGCCGGACCGGGCCGTCAGGGCATGGCACGGTTCCTGCAAAAGGCACCACAAGGAGTAGAAGCGTTCAGCGGCCCACCGCCCGGAAATTGCTCCCGGAGTCCACTGCAGTGGCGGCGTCAGGGTGCGCCCCGGTCCTTGCCCTGGCGTGCGCGCCTGTTCCCCGCGCCCTGCAGCGTGTTTCCATCGTCCGGTGCCCACCAACAGGTGGCGCCGGGTTTTGCCAAACCTGCCCCGGAGTGCTTCACCATGCATCGTCGTTCCCTTCTTCGCGCCACGGGCGCCGCCACCCTGCTGGCCGCCACGCCCTTTGTGCGGGCACAGTCGTCCCTGCACAAGTTCAAGTTCAACCTCGGCTGGAAGGTCGAGGCCTCGGGCGCGGGCTTTCTGCTGGCGCTGCAGCGCGGCTACTACCGCGACGCCGGGCTGGACGTGACCATCGACACCGGCAACGGCTCGGCCGCCGCCATCAGCCTGGTTGGCAGCAACGCCTACGACGCCGCCTCGGCCGACTTGTCCACCATGATCGAGTTCAACACCGCCAACCCTGCCGCCAAGCTGCAGGCGGTGGCCATCCAGTACGACCTGAACCCCAACGCGGTGATGGTGCGCCGCGACGGCCCGATCAAGAAACCGGCCGACCTGGTGGGCAAGAGCCTGCTGGGCCAGCCCTTCAACGCCTCACGCAAGCTGTTTCCGGCCTTCGCCAAGGCGCAGGGGTTCGACCCCACCACCGTGAAGTGGGACAACGTCACGCCCGACATCGGCGACACGCGTTTTGTGAAGGGCGACTTCGACGGCGTGGCCTATTTCTATTTCACCGGCCTGCTCAACCTCAAGGGCCGCGGCATGGGCGCGGACCAGCTCACCGTGTTCCGCTACTCCGACTACGGCATGAAGTCCTACGGCAACGGGCTGGTGGCGAGTTCAAAAAGCCAGCAGGAGTCGCCCGATGCGATGCGCGCCTTCGTCAAGGCCACGACGCGCGGCTGGGTGGACGTGATCGCCGACCCGAAGGCTGGCGCCGCCGCCGTCAAGACCCGCGAGCCGCTGGCCAACGAGGAACTCGAATTCGAGCGCCTGAAGCTGATGGTGGACGGCTCCATGAAAACGGCCGACACCCGCGCCAACGGCTGGGGCGCTGCCACCCCCGCGCGGTTGCAGGCCACGCTGGATGAAACCGTGGCGGCGCTGGGCCTCAAGGGCGGGCTGACAGTGGCCGACATCTGGACCGACCGCTTCCTGCCCGGCGCGGCCGACCGCAAGCTCAAGGGCTGAGCGCCACACCCGCGAACAAGGCAGGAGGTCGCACCATGGGCATTCCGATCCTGGACCTGACCGACGCGCTGACGCCGGGCAGCCCGCGCAGCGCCGAGGTGGCCGCGCAGCTGCGCGAGGCCGGCCTGGCCTCGGGCTTTTTCTACGCCACGCACCACAGCGTGGACCCCGCGCTGATCGCGCGCCAGTTCGCACTGGCAGCACAGTTCTTTGACCTGCCGCTGGCGGACAAGACGGCGATCTCGCTGAAAAACTCCCCCGCCATGCGCGGCTACGAGGCCCTGGGCGAGCAGACGCTGGACGCTGCCGCCAGCCCTGACCTGAAAGAGAGCTTCTACTGCGGTGTGCCCTGCCCGCCCGAGCACCCGTATGTGCAGCGCGGCTACACCTCGTACGGCGCGAACCAGTGGCCGGCGGCGCTGCCGGGCATGGCCGCGCAGTGCGAGACCTACATCGCCGCGCTACGTGCGCTGGCCCAGCGCCTGATGCAGCTGATGGCCCTGTCGCTGGACCTGCCCGAGAGCTACTTCGACCACACGCACGACAACCCGATGATCACGCTGCGCCTGCTGCGCTACCCGCCGCACCCGGAAGGTGCGGACGCGCTGACCTTTGGCGCGGGTGCGCACACCGACTGGGGCGCGATCACCCTGCTGGCGCAGGACGCCCACGGCGGGCTGGAAGTCTGCCTGCCCGACGGCAGCTGGGTGGCCGCGCCGCCGCACCCCGGCGCCTTCGTCGTGAACCTGGGCGACATGATTCCGCGCTGGACCAACGGCCGTTACCACTCCAACCCGCACCGCGTGCGCAACGTGCACAGCGGCGGGGCGTTCCGGCACTCGCTGCCCTTTTTCTACAGCCCCGACTACGAGGCCCGCGTGGAACCGGTGGCGACCTGCGTGCCGGCGGGCCAGACGCCGGCGTTCACGCCCTGCACCGTGGGCGAGCACCTGCGCGAGATGTACCAGAAGACCTACGGCCAGAAAGCCTGCGTTTCAGTGACGGCACCCGTATGAAACTCTTCGTCAACCTGTTCTGCCGCGACATCGAGGCCCAGCTGGCTTTCTACCAGGCCCTGCTGGGCCTGCCGGAAGCCGAACACAGCCGCTCGCCCATCTACCGGGCCATCGAGACCGACAGCTTCCAGTTCGGCTTTCACGCACCGCCCGCCTACGGCCTGCTGAGCCTGGGCGACCGCACGCCGCAGCCGCAGCCGCAGCAGCCTGCACCGGTCACCGGTTATGCCACCTTCATGCTGGCCACCCCGCAGGACGTGGACACCGCCGCCCGGCGTGTGGTGGCGCTGGGCGGTCGCGTCATCAAACCACCTTACGCCAGCTATTACCGCCAGTGGCAGGCCGTGCTGGCCGACCCCGAAGACCAGGTATTTCGCGTCAGCACCAGCGGCCTGCCCGATGGCGCCGTGGCTGCGGCCCGGCCAGTCTGAAACGGCCACCAGGCCGCCCCGCAGGCCCGGAAACTGAAAATTTGAATCAAAATGGCCTATACCCAGCGTGAATTGGTCATAGTTTGCTACGTTTATTGAAATACACCACCGAGACCCGCATGACTGAAAGCCCCGCCCCACTTCACACGGCCACCGTACTCCCGCCCACACTGCTGTCCGAGGCCGATGGCCGCTACCTGCGCCAGGCCATTGACTGGTCGCGCACCGCCCGTGCGCGCGGCAACCGGCCGTTTGGCGCGGTGGTGGTGTCGGCCGATGGCGACGTGCTGGGCGAGGCCTTCTGCAACACCACCGAAACCGGTGACTGCACCGGCCACGCAGAGACCAATGTGGTCCGCCTGCTCAGCCCGCGCGTGGACCGCGCGGTGCTGGCGCAGGCCACGCTGTACTCGTCGGCCGAACCCTGCGTGATGTGCGCAGGCGCGATCTTCTGGTCGGGCATCGGGCGCGTGGTGTTTGGCATTGACGCGGTGCGGCTGCGGGTGTTCCGGGGCGAGCTGGGCGAGCAGCGCGATGCGGAACTGTCGTGCCGCGACGTGTTTGCTGCCTCGCCCCATGCCATCGAATGCATCGGTCCGGCGCTGATCGACGAGGCCGGCGCGCCCCACGAAGGGTTCTGGAAGCGCTGAAACCCCCAACGCGCCGCAGCCTAGAATCGGGCGGCAACGGGCTCCCGCCCCCTCCGCACGCATCATGACCCTGGCGCACACCGACACTCCCCCCGCCCGCCACAAGCCCGGGCGCGAGCGCATCCAGGCCGCCATCCGCGATGCCGCCATCACCGAGTTCAGCCTGCACGGCTTCAAGGGCGCCTCCACCCAGGGCATTGCAGCCCGCGCCGGGCTGACCAAGCCGCAGCTGCACTACTACATCCACGGCAAGGAAGAGCTGTACGAGGAACTGCTGTCGTCGGTGCTGCAGGGCTGGTCGGAGGCTTTCAGTTTTGATGCCGACTCCAACGACCCGGGCCAGGTGCTGCGCCAGTACGTGCGCAAGAAACTGGACTACGCGCTGGACAACCCCGGCCTGTCGCGCATCTTCACCACCGAACTGCTGGGCGGCGGCCCCAACCTGGGCAAGTACTGGCCCATTGCGCTGCGCTCGACCGAGCAGAAGTCCGCCGTGATCCGCCGCTGGATCGCCGAAGGCCGCATGCGACCGCTGGAGCCCCGGCTGCTGTTGATGCAGATCTGGGGCATGACCCAGCACTACGCCGACTACAGCGTGCAGGTGCGCGTGATGCTGGGCCTGGCCCCGGACGCCCCCATCGACCGCGAGCCGATCGCGCGCGAACTCACCACTTTTGTGCTGCTGGGCTGCGGCCTCGCACCAGACTAAAGCCCCAACGGCCCTTGCTGGGGCACGGTAGCGTCGACACAACCCCTGCAAACGTTCTACACACTGGCACAGCCTTTGCATTTGATTTGACCAATCGATCAAATCAAATGGTCAAAGAGGATTCCTGCCATGCGTGTGCTCGTGATTTACTGCCACCCGGTTGAGACCAGCTACAACGCCGCGCTGCACCAGCAGGTGGTGTACAGCCTGAAAACGGCCGGCCATGAGGTGGACGACTGCGACCTCTACGCCGAAGACTTCAACCCCGTGATGTCGCGCGCCGAGCGCCTGGGTTACCACGAGGTGCCGCAAAACCGCGGGCCCGTGCAGCGGTATGTCGAACGGCTGCAGTGGGCCGAGGCGCTGGTGTTCTGCTTTCCCACCTGGTGCTTCGGCATGCCCGCCATGCTCAAGGGCTTTTTCGACCGCGTGTTGATGCCCGGCGTGGCCTTCGACATCAGCGACCCGAACAACGTCAAGCCGGCGCTCACACACATCCAGCGCATCTCGGCGGTGGTGACCTACGGCCGCCCGCGCTGGACCGCGCTGCTCATGGGTGACCCGCCGCGCAAGTCCATCACGCGTTACCTGCGCCTGCTCACCGGCGGACACGCCCGGGTGGACTACCACGCCTACTACCACATGAACGTCGCCACCCAGCCACGCCTGGAGGCCTTCAAGGCCCGCGTCGGCCAGGCCATGGCGCGTTTTGCCTGAAGGCCCCGGCATGAACAACACAAGCACCGGACCCACGCGCATCACCCGCGCCCGCCTGCCGCAATGGCTGCTGCCCAGCGGCTGGCCGCAGACGGCCGATGGCCCGGCCCTGGCCGATCTGCGTCTGGCTGCTGGCCGCATTGAAAGCCTCGCGCCGCATGACGCCGCCGCCCCCGTGCCCCCCGGCACGGCCTGGGACCTGGCCGGCGCGCTGGTGCTGCCGGGGCTGGTGGATGCGCACACCCACATCGACAAGACCTTCACCCTGCCGCGCATGGGCACGGTGCAGCCCGGCCTGCTGGGCGCCATCGAAGCCATGATGGCCGACCGCGTGACCTGGACGCCCGACGACGTGCGCCAGCGTGCCTCGCGCGCCCTGCAATGGGCTTATCAAGCCGGCACCACGCACCTGCGCACCCATTGCGACTGGTGGGAGCCCGCGACGCAGCCCGTGGCCTGGGCCGTGCTGCGCGCGCTGGCCGATGAATGGGCCGGCCGCATCACGCTGGAGCGCGTGAGCCTGATCCCGCTGCACCTCTATGCCGACCGGGCCACCGCCTTTGCGCTGGCCGCGCAGGTGGCCGCCAGCGGCCCCGGCGCGCTGCTGGGCGGCTTTGTGCATTCGACCAACTGGGACCCGTCCGCGCTGCGCCACCTGCTGGAGGCCGCCGCGCACCACGGCCTGGACGTGGACCTGCATGTGGACGAAGAACTCAACCCCGCCGCCCAGGGCCTGGCCACCACCGCAACCCTGCTGCGCGAGTTGGACTTTGCCGGCCAGGTGGTGTGCGGCCACGCCTGCGCGCTGGCAGCACAGGACGGCGCCCAGGCCCTGGCCACGCTGGACGCCGTGGCGCAGGCCCCGATCACCCTGGTCACGCTGCCCGTGACCAACCTGCTGCTGCAGGACGCCACCACCGGCCGCACGCCGCGCACCCGCGGGCTCACGCTGGTCAAGGAAGCCCGCGCACGCGGCATTCCCGTGCTGATCGCCAGCGACAACGTGCAGGACCCGTTCTGCCCGGTCGGCAGCTTCGACCCGCTCGAAGCCCTGATGCTGGGCGTGCCCGCCGCGCAACTCGACGCGCCTTTCGACATCTGGTCCGAAGCCCTGTGCCGCACCGACTGGCTGCGCCGTGGCCCGGCCGCGCTGCCGCTGGCGGCCGGCGCGCCGGCCGACCTCGTCGTCTTCACCGCCGCCGACCGCTGGGGCTTTCCCTCGCGCACGCAGTCGCGTGTGGTGCTGCGCAACGGCTTGCCCCTGCACGGTCAGGTGCCCGCCGCCTGGACGCAGGCTGTATCCACCGCCGGGAGTCCCGCATGAGCACACCTTCGACACCCGCCCCCGGCATCGCCCAGCCGCTGGCACGCTACGCCGCCTGGCGCCGCGCAGGCGACTTCGTCTTTCTGTCCGGCGTGATCGCGGTGGACCCGGCCGCCGGGCGCATCGTCAAGGGCTATGCCGACATTCCCGATGACGCGGCCACCTTGATCGGGCGCACGGGCGAGTTCTCCACCGACATCAAGGAAGGGCCCATCCTGGCGCAGAGCTGGGCCGTGCTGGACAGCATCCGCCGCACCATCGAAGCCGCTGGCGGCCAGATGAGCGACGTGTTCAAGCTGGTGCAGTACTTCAAAAACCTGGACCATTTCCCGCACTACAGCCGGGTGCGCAAGCTGTTTTTCCCCGGCGAGCCGCCGGCGTCCACCGTGGTCGAGGTCAGCGCGATGCTGCCCACGGCCGACATCCTGATCGAAGTCGAAGCCACCGCCTGGCTGCCCCTGCGCTGAACCCCCACCAGACCCCCAACGCCACGCCCCCACAGGAACACCCCCATGCTGCACGGCTACACCCCGCCTCACCGCTACCTGCCCTACCTGAGCTGGACCGAAATCGCCGAGCTGCCCGACCGCGAAAACACCGTGATCGTGCTGCCCACGGGCGCCACCGAGCAGCACGGCCCGCACCTGCCCTGCGCGGTGGACACCGTCATCAGCGCCGGCGTCGTGGGCCATGCGCTGGCACGCCTGCCCGAGTCAGTGCCGGCCTACGCCATGGCGCCCATCACCTACGGCAAGTCGGAGGAGCACCTGCACTTCCCCGGCACCATGACACTGAGCGGCGAAACGCTGCTGGCCACGATGAACGAGATCGGCGAGTCGGTGTACCGCGCCGGCTTTCGCAAGCTGCTGATCGTCAACGGCCACGGCGGCCAGCCGCAGGTGATGGAGATGGCCGCACGCGAGCTGCGCCTGCGCCACGGCGACTTCATCGTGGTGCCCAGCTTCACCTGGCGCGTGCCGCATGTGGCGGGCCAGTACCTGTCGGAGCGCGAGAAAAAGCTCGCCATGCACGCCGGCCACGCCGAAACCGCGCTGATGCTGGCGCTGGCCCCCGACACCGTGCACATGGACCGCGCCGTGACCAACTACCCGCCTGAATTCCCCTCGAAGCTGCTCTCACCCGACGGCCGCCCCGCATGCGCCTGGAGCGCGCGCGACTTCGGCCCCAGCGGCATCATCGGCGACCCCCTGCCGGCCACGCCTGCGCAGGGCCAGGCCATCCTCGACTCGCTGGCCGACAGCTGGGCGCAGGCCATCGCCGAACTGCACACGCTGCGCTGGGCCGCCCGCGCCGAGCCGACCTGGGGCCGCGCCGCACACACCGGCCACGTCCAGCAGGGCCTGGCCTGAAACCTGCAGAGCCACACCGAGTTCGCCCCCTTTCACCCTTTTGATTCACCCATCCTTTCCACGGAGTAATGCCATGACAAAGCCCACCGCCCCCCTGTCGAACACATCCCGCGCGGCCCGCCTGGCGCGCCCTGTCGGTGCGGCCCTGCTGGGCCTGAGCGCCCTGGGTGCCGCCCAGGCGCAGGAGAAGTTCACCTACATGACCAACTGGTACGCGCAGGCCGAGCACGGCGGCTTCTACCAGGCGGTGGCCACCGGCCTGTACAAGAAAGCCGGCCTGGACGTCACCATCAAGATGGGCGGCCCGCAGGTCAACATCGTGCAGATGATGGCCGCCGGCCAAGGCGACTGCGTGATGGGCTCCAGCGACCTGCAGATGGTGCAGGTGCGTGAAGGCGGCGTACCCGTCACCACCGTGGCGGCCGTGTTCCAGAAAGACCCGCAGGTGCTGATCGCCCACGACGACGTGAAGAAATTCGAAGACCTCAAGGGCAAGACCATCCTGATCGCCTCGTCAGCCCAGCGCGGCTACTGGCCGTGGCTGAAGACCAAGTTCGGCTTCACCGACGCGCAGACCCGCCCCTACACCTTCAACATCCAGCCCTTTGTGGCCGACAACAACGTGGCGCAGCAGGGCTACCTGACCTCCGAGCCCTACGCCATCCAGAAGGCCGGCGTGAAGGCCACCACGCTGATGTTCAGCGACTTCGGCTTCCCCGCCTACGCCACCACCGTGTCGTGCATGGACAAGACTGTCAAGGACCGCAGCAAGGTCGTGGCAGCCTTCGTCAAGGCCTCGATGGAAGGCTGGAAGAGCTACCTCGCCGACCCGGCCCCCGGCAACGTGCTCATCAAGAAGGACAACCCCAACATGACCGACGACCAGCTGGCCTACAGCGTGGCCAAGCTCAAGGAGATGGGCATGGTCACCAGCGGCGATGCGGCCAAACTGGGCATCGGCATCATGACCGAGGCACGCATCAAGGCCAGCTACGACTTCCTGGTCGCCTCCAAGCTCATCGACCCCGCCAAGGTCAAACCGGCTGACGCCTACACCACCGAGTTCGTCAAGGACCTCAAGGTCCTGCCCTGAACCTGCACGAAGCCCCCTGCCCCGCGCGGGCGGGGGCCTCACCCGCCTGTCCCTCCGAACCGAAAGGCCCGCATGCGCCATCCAGAACCTGAAACCCCGGGGCCCGGCACCGAGGCGGTGCCCGCCATCGAGGTGCTCTCCGCAGAAAAGACCTACCCCAACGGCACCCAGGCGCTGCTGCCCGTGGACCTGAAGATCGAGGAAGGCGAGTTCATCACCCTGCTCGGCCCCTCGGGCTGCGGCAAGAGCACGCTGCTGAAGATGGTGGCCGGCCTGCTGGCCCCCAGCGACGGCCGCCTGCTGCTGTGGCGCAAGCCGGTGGACCGGCTCAGCGAGACCGGCCGCAAGATGGCCTTCGTGTTCCAGTCGCCCACGCTCATGCCCTGGGCCAGCGTGCAGACCAACGTGCGCCTGCCGCTGGACTTGGCCGGCGTGCCCCGCGCCAAGGCCGACGCCCGCGTGGCAGACGCACTGGCGCTGGTGGGCCTGTCGAAGTTCGCCGGCGCGCTGCCCCGTGCCCTGTCGGGCGGCATGCAGATGCGCGTGTCAATCGCCCGCGGGCTGGTGGTGCAGCCCGACCTGCTGCTGATGGACGAGCCCTTCGGCGCGCTCGACGAGATCACGCGCCACAAGCTCGACGCCGACCTGCTGGATCTGTGGCGGCGCAAGAAGCTCACCGTCATCTTTGTCACCCACTCGATCCACGAGGCCGTGTTCCTGTCCAGCCGCGTGATCATGATGGCCGCACGCCCCGGCCGCGTGGTGGAGACCTTCCGCATCGACGCGCCCTACCCGCGCACCGCCGACTTCATGGTCTCGCCCGAATTCGCCCACTACGCGCGCCAGCTGCAGCACAGCCTGCTGCAGGCCAGCGCCAGCACCGAGGAGGTATCGCCATGAGCCCGTCCGCGACGCCCGCGCGCCCCACGCCCTGGCTGGCACGCCCGCAAGTGCAGCGCGTGGTTTACCCGCTGCTGGTCGGCCTGGTGCTGGTGGCCATCTGGCAGGGCCTGGTCACGGGCCTGGAGCTGCCGCCCTACCTCGTGCCCTCGCCAGCGCTGATGGTCAAGACCCTGTTCACCGACTGGGCCGCGCTGGGCCTGGCGCTGTGGGTCACGGTCAAGATCACCTTGCTGGCCTTCGTGGCTGCCACCGTCACCGGCGTGCTGATCTCCTTCCTGTTCGTGCAGAGCAAGGGCATCGAGACCGCGCTGTTCCCCTACGCCGTGCTGCTGCAGGTCACGCCCATCGTGGCCGTGGCGCCGCTGATCATCATCTGGGTCAAGGACCCGGTCGCCTCCATGGTGATCTGCGCCGCGCTGGTCGCGCTGTTTCCGATCATCAGCAACACCACGCTGGGCCTGCGCAGCGTGGAGCCCGACCTGCTCAGCTACTTCAAGCTCAACCGCGCCAGCCGCACGCAGGTGCTGGTGCGCCTGCGCATCCCCAGCGCGCTGCCCTACTTCTTCGGCGGTCTGCGCATCTCCAGCGGGCTGTCGCTGATCGGCGCGGTGGTGGCGGAGTTTGTGGCCGGCACCGGCGGCAGCGGGGCCGGGCTGGCCTACCAGATCCTGCAGGCGGGCTTTCAGCTCAACATCCCGCGCATGTTCGCCGCGCTGCTGCTGATTTCGCTGACGGGTGTCGCGCTGTTCGTGCTCATGGCCTGGCTGTCGCGCCTGGCGCTGGGCAGCTGGCACGCCAGCGAAAACACACACGACTGACCCTTCCACACCCTGGCCCCGAGGCCCCCCGACACGGGCGGCCGGGGCGAGCTTCGCCTTCCCACATCCTCGAAAGCCCCACCATGACCACAACACCCGCTTCCGCCCTCCAGCTTGCCGAACAACTGCCTCAGCTGGACTGGATCACCGACCCGCAACGCGTCGGCCGCCTCTCGCAGGACTTCGCCTGGTTCAGCCCGGTGCTGAAAGCCGCGCTGGGCGGCAAACACGGCGACATCGCCGTGCGCCCGCGCACCGAAGACGAGATCCGCCAGGTGGTCAGCGCCTGCGCCACGGCCGGCATCCCGCTCACGGTGCGCGGTACCGGCACCGGCAACTACGGCCAGTCCACCCCGCTGCACGGCGGCGTGATCCTGGACCTGAGCGCCTACAACGCCTTCGGCTGGGTGCGCGGCGGCGTGGGCCGGGCGCAGGCCGGCATCCGCCTGGCGGAATTCGACACCCAGGCCCGCGTGCACGGCCAGGAGCTGCGCTGGCTGCCATCGACCTTTCGCAGTGCCACACTCGGCGGCCTGTTCGGCGGCGGCTTCGGCGGCGCCGGCTCCATCAACCACGGCCCGCTGGCCGCCCCCGGCAACGTGCTGGGGGTGCGCGTGATGAGCGTGGAGCCCGAGCCCCGGATCGTGGAACTGCGCGGCACGGACGCCATGCACCTGCACCACACCTACGGCACCAACGGCATCGTGCTGGAGCTGGAAGTGGCGCTGACACCGGCCACGCCCTGGAGCGAATGCATCGCCACCTTCACCGACTTCGACGCCGCGCTGGCGTTTGCCGACCGCTTCGGCGCCGCACCGGGCCTGCTGAAAAAGGAAGTCTGCTTTCTGGCCGCGCCCCTCCCCGACCACCTGAGCACGCTGGCCGAATACCTGCCCACGGGCTGCCACGCAGTGCTGCTGATCGTCGCCCCGCATGCCGAAGAAGGCCTGCGCGAGATGGTGGCCGCGCACGGCGGCGCCATCAGCTACCGCAAGAGCTTTGATGAGGTGCAAAAGAGCAACCGCACCCTGCTCGAATACACCTGGAACCACACCACGCTGCACGCGCTGAAGGTGGACAAGAACCTGACCTACATCCAGAGCGGCTTCGACCCCGCGCGCCGACTGGAGCAGGTCAAGGCCTTGGAAAAAGCCCTGGCCGGCGAAGTCATGATGCACCTGGAGTTCCTGCGCACCAAGGAAGGCGTCTTCAACTGCAGCGGCCTGCAACTGATCCGCTACAGCACCGAAGCCCGACTGAACGAGATCATGCAGATCTACCGCGACCACGGCGTGCAGATCAACAACCCGCACGTCTACATCGTCGAAGACGGCAAGCAGAACAACCTCGACCCCGCCGTGGTGCAGACCAAGGAACGCTTCGACCCGCAAGGCCTGCTCAACCCCGGCAAACTGCGCAGCTGGGCGACGCGCGAGGCGCGCACGGTCGAAGCTTGGGTGCCGCAGGCGGCCTGAGCGCGGCTGGCGAGGTGCCGCTGGCGACTGCACCGGAACAAGCAGGCATCTGCGATGCATGATTCTGGAATAAATGACCCGATCCCCAGCGTGATATGGTTATTGTTTGCTATTGTTTTTAATTTATTTGACCGGCTGCGCGTTCCGGACTTCTGGGCGAGTCCATGGCCGTTCCTGCGGCGCAGCGGGTGCAGCAGGAGCAACGGATGGCGCAGGACAGACCTGGGCAATCCGGCACAAGCTTATGCACCAAACGTCTTAGGCGAAAAACGTGTTTTGATCCTCTGAATGCTTCGTGGTGCAAGACGGGGGCACTTCCTAGACTCGGCGTCATCTTGAGTCCTGAGAAACAACACCCCATGTACCGATCACCCCCCTCTGGCCGCCGCCAGCTTCTGACCCTGGCCGCTTCGCTGGTGCTGGCTTCCCCGGCTGTCCTGCAAAATGCGCTGGCCGCCGAGCCCGATTTCCCGAACAAGCCGATCACGCTGGTGGTGCCCTACCCGCCTGGCGGCACCAATGACAACGTGGCACGGCTGCTGGCGGAAAAAGTTGCCGCGCGGGCCGGTCAGCGCATCATCATTGACTACAAGCCCGGTGCCGGCGGCACGATCGGCGCGCAGTACGTCGCCAAGGCCAAGCCCGATGGCTACACCCTGCTGAATGCGTCGATCGGCAATCTGGCGATCGCGCCGCAGCTCATGCCCGTCGCGTTTGACCCGTTCAAGTCGTTCCAGTCGATTGCCTATGTGGGCAGCGGCATCACCACGTTCGCAGTGCGCCCGGACTTTCCTGCCAGGAACCTGCAGGAGCTGGTGGCCTACGCGAAGAAGCATCCGATCTCGCTGGGCACCTCCGGCGTCGGCACGCCCGGCCACCTGGCCGGTGAATACTTCCAGCAGATCACGGGCATCCAGCTGCAGCATGTGCCCTACAAGGGCAGCGCGGCAGCCGTCAACGACGCCATCGGTGGCCACGTCGATCTGGTGATCGACCCTTTGAGCACCTCTTTTGTACGCTCGGGAAAACTCAAGGCACTGGCCTACTTCGGCGCGGACACGACGCCCGAAGGCGTGCACGGCGTGAAATCTGTGGCCGAGCAGGGCTTCAGGCAGTGGGACAACGCCTTTGGCGGATCTTTCCTATGGACCGCGCCCGCGGGCATTCCCGAGCCGGTGCGCAGCAAGCTGACCCAGTGGGTGCTGGAAGCGCTGGCCGAGCCCGAGTTGCAAAAGGCCCTGATCCATGTCCAGGTCAACCCGGCCCCCAGAGACGCGGAAGGTGCAGCGGCGGTCGTGCGCAAGATGCACGGCGTTGCGCAGGGCGTGTTTGGCAGGCCGCAGCCAGTCGCCCTGACGAAGTCACCAACCGCCCAACCCTGAGCGTTTTCCACGCCAGACTGCCTTGTTTGCACGGCACGGGCACTGCCGCAGGCGAACCGCCTGCTGGCGTGCCACGCCATCTGTTCGATCGTTCAATCGATAGAGAGCCCTTGAAATCATGCATTTGGGATTGTTTTTGCTTGCGGCGGGCCATCACGCTGGCGGCTGGCGTTTCCCTGGCGCGGAATCTGGCACGGAGAATTTCGAGCTGATCAGCCGCATTGCGCGTACAGCCGAAGACGCGAAGTTCGACATGGTGTTCTTCGGTGACCGCCTGGTCACCAGCAAGGATTCGCACCCGTCGATGATCACGCGCCCCGACCCGCTGATCGTGTTGGCCATGCTGGCCGCACAGACCCGCCGCATCGGGCTGGCGGCGACGGCCTCCACCACGTACAGCGACCCCTTCACATTGGCACGCGCGTTTGCCTCGGTGGACTTGTTGAGCCGGGGCCGGGCCGCGTGGAACATCGTCACGACCGTGCAGGACGGGTCCGGCAATTTCAGCCGCCAACACCATCCGGAACCGGAGGAGCGCTATGCCATCGCGCAGGAGTTTGTCGAGGTGGTTCAGGGGCTCTGGCGCTCATGGGACGCCGCCCCCTATGTCCGGGACAAGGAACGCGGGATCTACGTGGACACCGACAAGCTCCACACGCTGAACCACGTCGGCACCTACTTCCAGGTGAAAGGGCCGTTGAACGTCACGCGCAGCGCGCAGGGCGAACCCGTGCTGATCCAGGCAGGCTCGTCAGGGCCGGGGCAGCAGCTGGGCGCCCGGTACGCAGAAGTGATCTTCACCGCGCAGCAGGATCTGCAGGCGGCGCAGGACTTTTACACGGCCCTGAAACAGCAGGTGCGCGCCGCAGGGCGTGACGCCGCGCAGGTCAAGGTCATGCCAGGCCTCATGCCCATCGTCGGCGCCACCAGCGCCGAGGCGCGCGACAAGCTCGCCCAGCTGCAGGCATTCACGGACCAGAGCAAGGCCCACTACATGCTGTCGGCGGAACTGGACTTTGACCTGACCGGCTACGACCTGGACGCGCCGGTGCCGGCTTTGCCGGTGGACGGAACGACCTTCAGCCGGCGCAAGCTGTTGCTGAAACTTGCCAGCGACAAACAGCTGACGCTGCGCCAGCTCTACCACCATGTGGCCAGCAGCCGCGGGCATCAGGTGGTGGCCGGCACGGCAGAGCAGATCGCCGACCACATGCA
>ERZ1034365.599-NODE-599-length-19809-cov-3.329211_pt1 | contig 19809 bp, 20 predicted proteins | sample MGYA00520615_ERZ1034365 | MGnify/ENA primary metagenome ERZ1034365 (study PRJEB33736, sample SAMEA104284505) | Azolla filiculoides | biome: Urban; feature: Water surface; material: Ditch water | place: Netherlands | collected 2015-10-28 | depth 0-0.1 m ... | reverse complement strand
GTGGATTTCCGGCATCACCCATTCAGTGCATAAGGCGGAGCGGCGACTGCTGGCAACATTACGCCATCGGCCGCGCTGGAAAGCTTTGCCTAGCGCCCCCGATGTAGAACCATCCCAGCCAGATCGCTTGCGGACCACCCGATCAGCTGACCTCGAACCCCATGTTTACCTTGCCGCGTGGCACCCCAGTGCAGCGCCAATTCCCATGAGCACCCTCCCCTCTCGCCCCACCCTGGTCATCTACCACGGCGACTGCCCGGACGGCTTCGGCGCCGCCTACGCCGCCTGGCTCGCGCTCGGCGAATCGGCCGACTACCTGTCCTGCAAGCACGGCGACCCGGCACCCGACGTCAGCGGGCGCCAGGTCTACATCCTCGACTTCTCGTTTGCGCCCGCAGTGCTCGAGCAGATGCGCGCGCAGGCCGACTCGATCACGCTGCTCGACCACCACAAGACGGCGCAGGACCAGCTGAGCTGCCTGAGCTGCGGGCCGAAGTTCTCGCTGCTGTTCGACCTGCAGAAATCGGGCGCGCGGCTGGCCTGGGAGCATTTCCACCCCGGCCAGGCCTTGCCCTACCTGATCGCGCGCATCGAGGACCGCGACCTCTGGAACTGGAAGTTCGAGGACAGCCGCGAATTGCTGGCGGTGCTCGACACGCGCGGCTTCGACTTCCAGGCCTGGCACGCGCTGCGGCTGCAGGCCGATGATCCGGCAACGCGCCAGGCGCTGATCGAACAGGGCCGCGCCCTGCGCCGCCAGTACGAGGGCCTGGTCGCCAGCGTGGCCAAGGGGGCGTTCGAGCTCACGCTGCTCGGGCAGCAGACGCTGGCGGTCAACGCCGTCAGCGAATTCACCAGCGAGCTCGGCAACATCCTGGCCCTGCGCACCGGCAGCTTCGCCGTGGTGTTCAAGATCGACAGCCCCGAGTTCGTCAAGGTCAGCCTGCGCTCGCTGCGCAGCTTCGATGTGTCGCCGATCGCGCTGCGCTTTGGCGGAGGCGGCCATCCCCAGGCCAGCGCCTTCAGGCTGCCGATCAGCAAATTTGCCGACTTCCTGGCCGGAACGCTCGAGTAAAACCGCCCCCCGGCAGCCACAGCAACGGCATCACGGCCCCAGGTCGAGCCGGGCTTCGACCCGGGATAAGCCCCAGCCATGACAAGGCTCGCGCCAGCAGGCATGCTGGCGGGACCTTGAACATTCAGCCAGGAGCTCGCATGCCACAGCCAGACCCTCGTCCGACCGCCGCCGACTTCGATCAGGAGCTGCTGATCCTGTTCGATGCCTATGTGCATGGCGACATCGACCGCCGTGGCTTCCTCGAGCGCGCGCGGCGCTTCGCGGTCGGCGGCCTGACGGCGGCCGGCCTGCTCGCCGCGCTGAGCCCGGACTTCGCCCGCGCCCAGGTCGCCCCCGATGCCAGCGGCCTGCGCGTTGATAGGATCGCCATCGATTCGCCACAGGGCTACGGCAGCCTGCCGGGCTATCTGTGCCGACCAGAAAAAACCAGCGGGCTGCTGCCGGCCGTGCTGGTGGTGCACGAGAACCGCGGGTTGAATCCGCATATCGAGGATGTCACGCGCCGGCTGGCGCTCGAAGGTTATCTGGCGCTGGCGCCCGACGCGCTCGGGCCCCTGGGTGGCTATCCCGGCGACGAAGACAAGGCGCGCGCCCTGTTCGGCCAGCTCGACCAGGACCGGACCCTGCAAGACATGCTGGCAGCCGCGCAGGCGCTGCTGCGCCACCCGGAGTCGAACGGCCGGCTCGGCGTGGTCGGCTTCTGCTGGGGCGGCGGCATCGCGCATTCACTGGCGACGCGCCTGCCCGAACTGGCCGCCGCCGTGCCTTTCTATGGCAACCACCCGCCGGCCAGCGAGGCGGTGCGGGTCAAGGCGCCGCTGCTGATCCATTTCGCCGACCAGGACGAGCGCATCAACGCGGCCTGGCCGGCCTACGAGGCCGCGCTCAAAGCCGCTGGCGCGCGCTTCGAGGCGCAGCGCTACCCCGGCACCCAGCATGGCTTTCACAACGACACGACGCCGCGCTACGATGCCACGGCCGCGCGCCTGGCCTGGTCGCGCACGCTCGACTTCCTGGCCCGGCAGCTCAAGGCCTGAACTCCGGGCTCGCGCTGTTATCGCGGCCTGATAAGCTGGGCGGGTCGAACCTTAGTCGTTCCCGCCTGGAGGAAAATGGCCATGCCAAACCAGCCCAAGCTGGCAGATGATGCGCTGGCTCAATGGGCCCGCCGGATCAAGAACACGCTGGCAGATCTGAATGCCCGCATTGCCCGGCTGTCGATTTTTTTGCAGCTACCGCTCGATAGCGAGGCCGAAGTGCAAAAGATCATCAACCGGGAGCACCCGCTATTTCTGCTGCATGACACTCAGCGGGCAGGCCAAGTCCATCCGGCCGACGAACGAGGCAACCAGCACCGGCAGGCCCATGCGCTGGAGGAGTTGCGCGGCCTGATGGTGCTGCGCTGCGACCTGATGGCCAAGCTGCTGGAAAACTTGGGACTGGAGCTGACCGAACAGATCGCCAACCAGGCCGAGGACCATCTCGACCGGCTGGGCTTCAAGCCGGGCGCGGATGGCTTTCGCCTGCTGCCGCGCACGGAACCCTAGCCATTCAAGTCCTTGAGGCCGGGAGAGTTTTCAACGCTCCGATCCGACCGCTGCGGGCGAGCCGTCGAGTGCCCGGATGGCCATCCGGTAGCCGGCTTCGATCAACTGAGTCAGGGACTTGTCCGAGAAGTCATAGCCGCTCGCGGCCGGATCGCCCGGCAGGCTCTCGCGCACGATGCGGGTGATCTGCAACGGCGCCTGGGCCTTGCCCGGATAGAGGTCGACGATGTAGACCCGCTTGCCGGCCGAGCCGCAGCGCTCGATCACCTGCTCGAGCGGCGAGTTGCTGACGATGCCGCCGTCCCAGAAATGCCGGCCTTCGACCGTGGTCCAGGGAAACGCTGGCGGCAGGCTGGCGCTGACCAGGACATGGTCGGCCAGTTCCGGCGACAAGGTACCGAGCTCGCGCCAGAAGGCCTGCAACTGCTGCGCCGCGTGGTCCGGATTGCCCGCGATGATCGCGCTGCTGATGGCGCCGATCGACACGCCGGCCACGATGTCGGGTCGGATGCCGTCCGCCTCGCAGTCGATGCCGCTGCCGTGCAGGAATTGGGTGTTGGGCCTGACCCCCACTCCCAGCAGCACCAGGTCGCAGCCCAGGGTCAGGCCGCCGCGGGTCGTCACGCCTTCGACCGCCGCCAGGGATCTCGAGCCGCTGCGCCGACGCACCGGTGGCGAGCAGCAACTGGCCATAAGCGATCGCCTCCTGCGCCCCGACGCACAGCCGCTGGCGCGAGGGCTGGACCGAGGTCACCATGGCTCCGAGCCTGACTTCGATGCCGAGCTTGTCGTAGCCAGCCGCGTCCAGTACCCAGCGCGCCGGCTCGGCCGACTCGCTCGACAGGAAGGTCTTGGACAGCGAACTCCGGTAATAGGGCAACTGCGGCTCGGCGGCCAGCAGCAGCACGCTGCCCTGGCCCCCTTCGGCGCGCAGGGTCTGGGCCGCGCTGGCCGCGGCAACCCCGCCGCCGACGATCACATGGTCATAGCGCTTCATCTTCGAATGCCTCGTCTGGGATACAGGGCCAGGATAGCTGGCCAGCCGCCCGGGCGGACCCAGTCAAAAACTGGCCGACTTGGCGTTGCGCAGCCGCCGACGCTCGAAACGCTTGAGCACGACATAGGTCCCGAGCCCGACCAGCGCCGAGCCCACGATGAAGCCGCCGTAGGCCACCGGCCAGGGCAGGCCTGAGGTCATCATCGAGAACTCCGACATGCCGCCGATACCGGCCAGCACGTTGATCGGCATGAAGACCACGCTGAGGATGGTCAGCTGGTTGACGCGCTTGTTCTGGTTGATGTTGATGAAGCCGATCGTCGCATCCATCAGGAAGTTGATCTTGTCGAACAGGAAGGCGGTGTGGCTGTTGAGCGAGTCGATGTTGCGGAGGATCTGCTTGGCATCCTCCATCTGCGGCGCGGTCAGCAGACGGCCGCGCATCAGGAAGTTCAGCGCGCGCTGCGTGTCGAGGATGTTGGAGCGGATGCGACCGTTCTGGTCCTCCTCCTCGGCGATGTCGGACAGGATCGAGGCCGCCTGCTCGTCGCTGACCGACTCGTTGAGCACCAGCTTGCCGACCTTGGCCAGGATGGCATAACTGTTCTCGAGCGAATCGGCCGAGCATTCGACATCGGCGCCGTAGAGGTCGAGCAGCACGTCGACCGCATCGGTCACATAGCCCGGCTGGGTTCTGGCCAGCCGGCGCTGGAGCCGGAACACCGGCAGGTCCTCCTCGCGCAGCGAGAACAATATGCCCCGGTGCAGCACGAAAGCCACCGGCACGCTGCGCGAGTCGCCGGCACGGTCGAGCAGGAAGTTCGAGTGCAGGTGGATGGCATCGTTGTCCTCGATGTGGAAGCGGGCGCTGACCTCGAGATCGGTCACGTCGAGCGGGTCGGGCAGTTCGACGCCGAAATGGGCTCCGATGTAGGCGCGCTGCGCCTTGCTGGCATGGATCAGGTCGACCCAGACCGGACGCACGCCGTCGAGGTCGCGCTTGCCGGCGTAAGGCATCTGGCGCAGCTTGCCGTCAACCAGCTCGAAGATGCTGATCTTGCTGCCCTCGATGTCGGGCTCGCGCCCGCCGGCCAGCTCCTGGCGTCTCTCGTCCGACAGCTCCCACAGGATGTCGTTGATGCGCGCCTCCGGGATGCGCTGCCAGAGCTCGCTGGCCTGCTCGAGCGGGAGTCCGTCCAGGACCTCGCCGAGCTCGACGGCGGTCTGGCTCTTGATCGCGTTCGACATCTCGGCCTCGTGCTGCTTGTGCACCAGCACCTCGGCCACCTCGTGACGCGACATCTTCTGGTTGCGGACGACCTGATCGACCAGCCGTTGCTTTTCCAGCATTTCCTTGAATTTTTCTATCGACATGGCTGGTGACTCATGGGAGGGTGCATGGAGGCAGTGGCGCGGTATGAAGCGGGACCACCCTTTGGTCCCAGTCCGGATTATCGGTGCCCAGCCTGGGACATCGCACCAGCTTGCTACAGTAGCAGGCGTTTATGACAAGCAACATCGGCGCCTGCACGCCTGCACGCCATCGTCGACAATACTCAGGATATCCCAGCCGCCATCCCGCATGACCGACCGTTCCAACCTGCCGCCCACCCACCCTGTCCCGTCACCATCGGTGCTCGCCCTGACCGCCCCGGTCGCCATGGGCTATATCCCGCTCGGCGCCGTGTTCGGCTTCCTGTTCGTGCAGGCCGGCGGGCACTGGTCGCTGGCCTGGCTCTCGAGCCTGCTGGTCTATGCCGGGGCCGCGCAGTACATGATGATCCCGATGCTGGCTGCCGGCATGCCAGTGGCCGCGATCGCGCTCGCCACCCTGGTGATCAACCTGCGCCATGTCTTCTACGGCCTGTCGCTGCTCGAACGGCTGCCGCGCGGGCGACTGGTGCGTGCCTACATGGCCTTCGCGCTGACCGACGAGACCTACTCGATCCTGACCACGCTGCCGGCCAGCACCCCCGCGCGCCAGATGGCGCTGCTGGCCCTGCTCAACCATGGCTGGTGGATGCTGGGCACGGCGCTCGGGGCGCTGATCGGCAGCCAGGCCCGCCTCACGCTGGCCGGCCTGGACTTCGTGCTCGCCGCGCTGTTCGCGGTGCTGACGGTCGAGCAATGGCGCAGCCGGCGCAATGCCACTCCAGTCTGGGTCGCGCTGGCGGCCTACGCACTGGCCTATCCGATCGCGCCCCAGCATGCGCTGGTGCTGGCGATCGCCCTGAGTCTGGCCGCCGGCTTCTGGCTGGCAGAAAAGTCCCACGCCGATGATTGATCCTTATTACACCATCGCCGTCATCGCCCTGATGGCGCTGATCACCTTTGCGCTGCGCGCCCTGCCCTTTGTCGCCTCGCGCTGGCTGCAAAGCCACCCGGTCGTGCGCAGGCTCGGACGCTTCCTGCCGCTGGCCATCATGACCCTGCTGCTGTTGCACACGCTGGTGGGCTCGGCGCGCGAACATGCGACCGGCCCCTGGCCCGAACTGGTCTGCGCCGGCTTGGCGGCAGCGCTGCAATGGCGCAGCCGCAACCCGCTGCTGAGCATCCTCGCCGGCACCGGTCTCTATGTGCTGCTGCGCAACCTCGGCGCGAACTGAGCGCTGGCGGCTTGACGGGTGAGCATACCGCCCGACAACAGCACCAGGCCGCGCGGCCAGCGGCTGCCGGCCATCGACCTCAAGCGCTGCACCGGCTGCGGCTGGTGCGTGGCGGCCTGCCCACTCGACCTGCTCTCGCTCGAGCGCACGGGCTGGAAGAAGCATTCGGTGCTGAACGAGGCCGAACGCTGCACCGGCTGCGCCTACTGCGCGATCCGCTGCCCGTTTGGCGTCATCACGATGCAGGAACCTGCTGCCGAGTAGCCGCCTGGACAACTGGGCCCGGGGACGAGCCGGTCTACGAGGCTGAGCAGGCTCAGCCCTCGACCACCAGCGTGGTCTCGAGCACATCGCCGCCTGCAGGATCGAGCGTGGTCAAGGTCAGGCCAGCGGCCGCCGAGACTTCGTCGTCATCCGGCCAATCGAGATCCTCGGGTGGGCCGTCGTACTCGGCCACGAGCTTGTAGAGCTCGCCGATCACGCTCTCGTCACCGGCATAACCCTGGTGCTGGAGCGTGAAATTGATGCCACTCTTGGTGATCACGATGTCGTCCATGAAGCCCTCCTCGGGGTTGGTCTTGCCTTGCTGTGCCGATGGTCGGACATGCAAAGGCTGGCGTCAAGGGCGGAGCAATCGCTGCAAACGATCATTTCAATCAAATGAGGAGGGGCATCTTATGCACATACCAAGAAGCAAAAACAGCACTCCACCCCCTTGCGACACCGCTCTGTCACAATTGAATGCACAGTTTGCAAGCAACTGATTTAATTGGATTTTTTATATTGCCTGTTTTATGGGCAAACCACTTCCAGACCCTTTTTCTCGAGGGATGGAGCCAAAGGCCCACGACTTGCCCACAATGTTATCCACAGAAATTCTGGGCAACTCTAGAAATTCTTGAAAAATCAATGACTTGGCAAAATCTTTAAACTCGGCTCGCCAACCTGGGCCGGACGCTGCGCGCAGGGGAAATCCGGCGGGCTCGAAAAGCCTGGCCGATCCGCCACCGCATCAAAGTCCAACGACATGGCTGGCCCTGCAGCGAGGTCTATAATGATTCGACTCTGGCGCCTGATCCACAGGTGCTCATCAAGCAACCGCGAACCGATCCAGACTAGCCATGGCCAACGAGCTGATCAAACAAGTTACCGACGCAACCTTCGAAACCGAAGTCCTCAATGCCGGCTCGCCGGTGCTGGTCGACTTCTGGGCCGAATGGTGCGGTCCCTGCAAGATGATCGCTCCGATCCTCGACGAAGTCGCTACCAGCTACAGCAGCAAGCTGCAGGTCGCGAAGATGAACGTCGACGACAACCGCGAAGTCCCGGCCAAGTTCGGCATCCGTGGCATCCCGACGCTGATGCTGTTCAAGGATGGTCAGCTCGCCGCCACCAAGGTCGGCGCACTGAGCAAGGCCCAGCTGACGGCCTTCATCGACCAGCAACTGGCCTGACACAAGATCCAGCCGCTCCGGTGCAAGGCCGGGGCGGTTTCCTGTCATAATGGCCCATCACAGCGCCGGACAGGCCCTCCCCCTTTCGATGTGACGCGCCAGCTCAGCCGCGTCGACATCCACCCCCCATCACTTACACGACTCCCGCTGCGGAGTAACGTCCATGCATCTGAACGAACTCAAGGCACTGCACGTGTCTGAAGTGCTCAAGCAAGCCGAAGCCCTGGAAATCGAGAACACCGGGCGCATGCGCAAGCAGGAGCTGATGTTTGCGATCATCAAGAAGCGCGCCAAGACCGGCGAGCTGGTCTTCGCCGACGGCGTGCTCGAAGTCTTGCCCGATGGCTTTGGTTTCCTGCGCGCGATGGACACCAGCTTCACCGCCAGCACCGACGACATCTACATCTCGCCGAGCCAGATCCGCCGCTTCAACCTGCACACCGGCGACATGATCGAGGGCGAGGTCCGGATTCCGAAGGACGGCGAACGCTATTTCGCGCTCAACAAGCTCGACAAGATCAACGGCCTGCCGCCCGAGCAGAACAAGCACAAGATCATGTTCGAGAACCTGACGCCGCTGTTCCCGAAGGAACAGATGAAGCTCGAGCGCGAGATGAAGGGCGAGGAGAACGTGACCGGCCGCGTGATCGACATCATCGCGCCGATCGGCAAGGGCCAGCGCGCGCTGATCGTCGCGCCCCCGAAGAGCGGCAAGACCGTGATGATGCAGCATATCTGCCACGCCATCACCACGAACTACCCGGAAGTCGAGCTGATGGTGCTGCTGGTCGACGAGCGCCCCGAGGAAGTGACCGAGATGCAGCGTACCGTGCGCGGTGACGTGATCGCCTCGACCTTCGATGAACCGGCCGCGCGCCATGTGCACGTGGCCGAGATGGTGATCGAGCGCGCCAAGCGCCTGGTCGAGCTCAAGAAGGACGTGGTGATCCTGCTCGACTCGATCACGCGCCTGGCGCGCGCCTACAACAACGTCCTGCCTTCCTCGGGCAAGGTGCTGACCGGCGGTGTCGACGCCAACGCGCTGCAGCGCCCCAAGCGCTTCTTCGGCGCCGCGCGCAATGTCGAGGAAGGCGGCTCGCTGACCATCATCGCCACCGCGCTGGTCGATACCGGCAGCCGCATGGACGAGGTGATCTTCGAGGAATTCAAGGGCACCGGCAACTGCGAGATCCACCTCGACCGCCGCCTGTACGAGAAGCGCGTCTTCCCCTCGATCCAGCTCAACCGCAGCGGCACCCGCCGCGAGGAACTGCTGCTGCAGCCCGAGATCCTGCAAAAGACCCGCATCCTGCGCCAGTTCATGTACAACATGGACGAGATCGAGTCGATGGAGATGGTGCTCAAGAGCATGAAGCAGACCAAGAACAACCACGAGTTCTTCGACCTCATGCGCCGCGGCGGTTGAGGCTATAATCCGAGGCTTTTGGCGGAAAGTTCATCTGGAATAGGCCGGATGCGGCTGCCGCCGCTGAACATATTTACTAGGAAATGCGATGAAAGAAGGCATTCACCCCAACTACCGCGACGTCTGCTTCGTGGACCTGTCCAACGGTTTCAAGTTCGTGACCCGCTCCTGCGCCAACACGAAAGAGATGATCGACATGGAAGACGGCCGCAAGCTGCCGCTGTTCAAGCTGGATACCTCGAGCGAATCGCACCCCTTCTACACCGGTACCCAGAAGTCGGTCGACAGCATGGGTGGTCGCGTGGAGAAGTTCCGCAACCGCTTCGGCCGCACCACCGCCAAGTAATTCTTGGTCGCTTGCGAGCACGAAAGAAAGCAGCCTCAGGGCTGCTTTTTTTTATACTGGAGCCACGGTGTTTGACCTGCATTCCCCTACCCCCGCGATCGTCTCTCAGCTGGCGGCACGCAGGCTGCCGCGCTGGATCCTGCTGCTGCTCGGACTGATCTACGTGCTGCCCGGCCTGCTGGGCCGTCAGCCCTGGAGCGGCCCGGACCTGGCGGCCTTCGGCGTCATGCTCGATATGACGCAAGGCTCGGGCGACTGGCTGCACCCGCAGGTGCTGGGCGAGCGTGCCGCGGTACAGGCCTGGCTGCCCTACTGGCTCGGCGCCGCCAGCATCAAGCTGCTGCCCTTCCTGCCCGCCGACCTGGCCGCGCGCCTGCCCTACGGGCTGCTGCTCGCGCTGGCACTGAACTGCACCTGGATGGCGACCTACCACCTGGCCCGCCTGCCCAACGCGCAGCCGGTGGCGTTCGCCTTTGGCGGCGAAGCCAGCCCGCAGGACTATGCGCGCGCGCTGGCCGATGCGGCGCTACTGGCTCTGGTCGCCAGCCTGGGACTGGCCCAGCTCGCCCACGAATCCACGCCCGATGCCGCGCAGCTGGCCTTTGCGTCGCTGCTGCTCTACGCCTGCGCCCGCCTGGCAAGTCCGAACGCCCATTGGCGCGGACTCAGCGCAGCGATCTGGTGGCTGGGCGCAGTCGGTCTGGCGCTCAGTGGGGCACCCTGGATCGGCCTGGTGCTGGGCATGGGCTGGCTGTTGTGGTCACTGGTCCTGAATCGATCAGGCCACAGAAGAGTAGGCAGCGGTTGGCTACTGGCTTTTTGTGCTTCCGGCACCTTGCTGGCAGCGCTGCTGGCGTGGCAGCTCGAGCTGCCTCGTCGCTTCGAGCAACTCAGCGACTGGGCCGCCTGGACCGACCTGGCTCACTGGCGGCGCTTTGGCCGCCTGCTGCTCTGGTTCAGCTGGCCGGCTGGCCTGCTGGCGCTGCTGACGGTCTGGCGCTGGCGCCGGCGCCTGGGCAACACCCACCTGCTGCTGCCGCTCTGGTTCGCCGCGGTCGGCATGGCCTCCTGCTGGCTGCTCGACGCCAGCGATCGCGCGCTGTTGCTGGCGCTGCCCGCGCTGGCCTGCCTGGCCGCGTTCGCGCTGCCGACCTTGTCGCGCAGCGTGACCGCGCTGATCGACTGGTTCGCGCTGCTGTTCTTCAGCGGCTGCGCACTGCTGATCTGGTTTTACTGGCTGGCGCTGCAGACCGGCATACCACCCAAGCCCGCCAGCAACGTGCTGCGCCTGCTGCCAGGGTTCAAGCCGGAGCTGGACTGGACCTTGCTGCTGCTTGCGCTGCTCGGCACGCTGGCCTGGCTGGTAGCGCTGGCCTGGCGGCTCGGTCGCTACCGGCCGGCACTCTGGAAGGGCCTGGTGCTGTCGGCCGGCGGCAGCACGCTGTGCTGGCTGCTGCTGATGACGCTCTGGCTGCCGGCGCTGAACTACGGCATGGGACAGGAGCCGATCTCGCGGCGCATCGCGGCCTTGACGCCCAGGTCGAGCTGCGTGCTGGTGCACGGGCTCAATGCCTCGCAGATCACGGGCCTGCAATACCACGGTCAGCTCGAGCTCGAGCGCGCGCGCCGGGGTCGACGCAGCGACTGCAAACTGCTGGTGGTCGAGCCCAAGGCCGTCAACACGCTGGCACAGACCGTCGACCTGTCGCAGTGGCGCGCGCTGCGCAAGGTGCCGCGCCTGCGCGAGAACCGCGACGGGTTGCTGGTCTACCTCAGGCGCTGATCAGGCGCTGATGGCGCCGGCGGCGGCGCCTGCTACCGGCGTGTCGACCGAGCGAATCCGGCTGGCGGGCAGCAGGATGCGGAAGGTCGAACCCTGGCCGATCACGCTGTCGATGCGCAGCTGGCCGCCATGGCGTTGCACCACATGCTTGACGATCGCCAGGCCCAGGCCGGTGCCACCGGTATCGCGCGAACGGCTGCGATCGACGCGGTAGAAGCGCTCGGTCAGGCGCGGGACATGCTCGGCCTCGATGCCAGGCCCGGTATCGCTGACCCAGTATTCGGCCCCGCCCTGCGGCAGTCGACGCCAGCCGGCTCGGATCGTCCCGCCCTGCGGCGTGTAGCGCACGGCATTGCTGAGCAGATTGGACATCGCGCTGAGCAGCTCGGTGCGGGAACCGGCCAGCTCGAAATCCGGGCCGGCATCGGCGCAGATGTCGTGCGAACCGTCGGCGATCAGGTCGGACAGCACCCGGCCATCCTCGACCACATGGTCGAGCAGTTCATGCGCGGAGATCCACTCGGCAGTGCCGGGTGCCGGCGTGCCTTCGAGTCTGGACAACAGCAGCAGGTCATTGACCAGCGTCATCATGCGCTGCGACTGCTGGCTCATCAGCAGCAGATAGCGTTCGCGCTCCTCGGCTGACAGGTCGTAGCTCAGCAGGGTCTCGACAAAGCCGCTCAGCACGGTCAGCGGCGTGCGGATCTCGTGCGAGACATTGGCGACGAAATCGCGTCGCATCGTGTCGGCCATATCCTCGCGGGTGATGTCGCGCGTGAGCAGCAGCCGGTTGCCCGGGCCATAGGGATGAAACTGCAGCGAGATGCGCTTGACTGGCTGACTCGCGGTGGCGCGGCTCATGACCTCGAGCGGAGTCGAGTAGTCGCCGGAGCGCAGATAGCTGACAAAAACCGGATCACGCACCAGATTGCTCAGGTGCTGGCCCAGGTCGCGCTCGGCATCGAAGCCGAGGTGCTCGGCCGCCGACCGGTTGCAAAGTGCGATGCGCTCGGCGCTGTCGAGTACCAGCACGCCGTAGGGCGAGGCCTGGAAGGCGGCCACCATCTGCTGCTGGCGCTCCTCGACCAGGCGTGCCTCGCGCGCGAGCAGCTTGTAGCCCTTCTGGCTGCGCTCGACCAGTTCGGACCAGTCATCAGGCAGATTGGGTGCCCCGCTGGCCTGCCCCCCGCGCAGCCAGTCGCGGTAGCGGCCGAGCCTCTGCTGGTCGATCATCAGCCAGACCATGGCCCCGGTACCGGCGCCGCCGATCAGCTGCAGCGGCTCGGCACCCAGGACGAGCGCGGCGGAACCGCCAGCGGCCGTCAGCGACAACAGCTCGATCAGGCGCCTGATCATGCCGAGGTAGCAATGCCGGCTTTGGCCAGCTTGAGCACGGCCTGGGCACTCAGGCGATAACCGGCACCGCGCACGGTCTCGATCATCTTGCCAGCCTCGCCGAGCGACTCGCGCAGGCGCTTGACATGCACGTCGACCGTGCGCTCCTCGATGAAGACATGATCGCCCCAGACCCGGTCCAGCAGCGAGCCGCGCGTGTGCACGCGCTCGGGATGCTTCATGAGGAAATGCAGCAGCTTGAACTCGGTCGGGCCGACCTTGAGCTCGTGCCCCTGGTGGCTGACACGGTAGGTCGCGGCATCGAGATGCAGCTCGCCGACCTGGACCGAATCGTTGACGATTTCGGGCGCGCGGCGACGCAGGACGGCGCGGATGCGCGCGAGCAGCTCATGGGTCGAGAACGGCTTGGTGACATAGTCGTCGGCCCCGGCGTCGAGTCCCTGCACCTTGTCCGACTCCTCGGTCCGAGCCGTCAGCATGATGATGGGAACCGGCTTGGTGCGCTCCTGCGAGCGCCAGCGCCTGGCCAGCGCGACACCGCTCTCGCCCGGCAGCATCCAGTCGAGCAGGACGACATCGGGCAGGACGGCATCGATCTCGCGTTGCGCAGCGGCACCGTCGAACACCACCGTGGGGGCAAAGCCGTTGTGGCGCAGGTTGACAGCGATCAGTTCAGCGATCGCCGGCTCGTCCTCCACGACCAGCACGCGCGGCATCTTCCTCATTTGATAGCCGCCTCCCGCTCCGCTTCCGTGGTGTGACGGACGTCGGCGCCCTTGGCGATGTAGATCACCGCCTCGGCAATATTGGCGGCGTGGTCGCCGATGCGCTCGATCGCGCGCGCCAGGAACATCAGGTTGAGCCCTGAGCTGATCGTGCGCGGATCTTCCATCATGTAGGTCAGCAGCTTGCGCGTCAGGCCTTCATGCTCGACGTCGATCGCCTCGTCACCCTTGATCACGGTCAGGGCGGCCTTGACATCCATGCGGGCAAAGGAGTCGAGCGAACGGTGCAGCAGGTCGGAAGCCAGGCTGCCGGCCACGCGCAGCTCGGTGGTCGGCAGCGCGCGCGGCATGCCGTTGTCCAGCGTGGACTTCAGCATCTTGGCGATGGTGCAGACCTCGTCGCCGGCGCGCTCGAGGTTGATGATGATGCGGGCGGTGCCGACCAGCAGGCGCAGGTCGCGCGCGGTCGGCTGGCGCCGGCTCATGGTCGAGGTCACGTCATGGTCGATCTGCACTTCCATGCGGTTGACCTTGTCCTCGATCTCGAGCACCTGGGTGCAGGTCTCGGCGCTCAGATGCGACAGCGCGTAGAGCACCTGCTGCAGCTGCGACTCGACCACGCCACCCATCTCGAGCACCTGGGTCGAGATGCGGCTGAGCTCGGCGTCGAACTGACTGGAGATATGCTTTTCAACCATGATCAACCAAACCTTCCTGTGATGTAGTCTTCGGTTTCGCTGCGCTGGGGCTTGAAGAAGATCTGCTCGGTGGTGCCGTACTCGACCAGGTTGCCGAGGTACATGTAGGCGGTGAAGTCCGAGCAGCGGGCGGCCTGCTGCATGTTGTGGGTCACGATCGCGATCGTGTAGTCCTTCTTGAGCTCGTGCACCAGTTCCTCGACCTTGCCGGTCGAGATCGGGTCGAGCGCCGAGGTCGGCTCGTCGAGCAGCAGCACCTTGGGCTTGACCGCCACGCTGCGCGCGATGCACAGACGCTGCTGCTGACCGCCGGACAGCGACAGGCCGCTCTGGTTCAGCTTGTCCTTGACCTCGTTCCAGAGCGCGGACTTGGTCAGCGCCCATTCGACGCGGTCGTCCATGTCGGACTTGCTGAGGTTCTCGTACAGCTTGACGCCGAAGGCGATGTTGTCGTAGATCGACATCGGGAACGGCGTCGGCTTCTGAAACACCATGCCGATGCGCGCGCGCAGCAGGTTCAAGTCCTGCTTGGGGTCGAGCACGTTGGTGCCGTAGAAGTTGATCTCGCCCTCGGCACGCTGACCCGGGTAGAGGCTGTACATGCGGTTGAGCGTGCGCAGCAGCGTGGACTTGCCACAGCCCGACGGACCGATGAAGGCGGTGACCTTGTGCTCGGCGATGTCGAGGTTGATGTTCTTGAGGCCCTGGAACTTGCCGTAGTAGAAGTTCAGGTTGCGCACCTCGATGGCGTTCTTGAGCTCGGGGATGGTGGCGATCATGAGAGGGGTTCTCGCTGAAGGGGTTCAGGGGGAGGATGGGGTTCAGGCGGGCGAGCCAGCTCAGCCAGCCACCTTTTCGCGGAAGAAGACGCGAGCCAGGATGTTGAGCACCAGCACGGTCATCGTGATCAGCAGCGCGCCGCCCCAGGCCAGACGGACCCAGTTGTCGTAGGGACTCATCGCGAACTGGTAGATCACGACCGGCAGGTTGGCGATCGGCTTGGACATGTCCGAGCTGAAGAACTGGTTGTTCAGCGCAGTGAACAGCAGCGGTGCGGTCTCGCCGCTGATGCGGGCGATCGCCAGCAGCAGACCGGTGATGACGCCGCTCTTGGCCGCGCGCAGGGTGATGAAGGTGGCGACCTTCCAGCGCGGCGCGCCGAGGCCGAAGGCGGCTTCGCGCAGCGTCGGCGGCACCAGGCGCAGCATGTTCTCGGTGGTGCGGACCATGACGGGAATCGCGATCAGCGACAGCGCGATGGTGCCGGCCCAGCCCGAGAAGTGACCGACCTGGGCCACGAAGATCGCGTAGACGAACAGGCCCAGCACGATCGAGGGCGCCGACAGCATGATGTCGGTCACGAAGCGGGTCAGCTCGGCAGTCTTGCTCTGGTCGCCGTATTCGGCCAGATAGACGCCGGCGAAGACACCGACCGGGGTCGCGATCAGGATCGTGAAGCCCACGATCAGCAGGCTGCCGTAGATGGCGTTGGCCAGGCCACCGCCCTCGGTGCCGGGAGCCGGAGTCGACTGGGTGAACATGTTCCAGTCCAGCGCAGCCAGGCCGTTGGCGAACAGCACGCTGAGGATCCAGAGCAGCACGACCAGGCCCAGCACCATGGCAGCCATGGACAGGGTCAGGCCGATCGCGTTGACCATCTTGCGACGGCGATACAGGAGGGAAGTATTTTGCATATCCATGTTTATCTCGCGGGTGAGTGGCCCTGGATCAGTTGCCCTTGGCCTTTTCGGCACGGATCAGCATGACCTTGGCGATGGCCAGCACGAAGAAGGTGATCACGAACAGCAGGAAACCGAGACCGAACAAGGCCGACATGTGCATGTCGGCGGCTTCACCGAACTCGTTGGCCAGGGTCGAGGCGATCGAGGTGCCGGGCGAGAACAGCGAGGTCGGCATGCGGTTGGCGTTGCCGATCACGAAGGTCACCGCCATGGTTTCGCCAAGGGCACGACCCAGGCCCAGCATGACGCCACCGACCACGCCCTTTTGCGTGTAAGGCAGCACCACGTAGCGCACCACTTCCCAGGTCGTGCAACCCAGACCGTAGGCCGACTCGCGCAGGATCGGGGGCACGATCTCGAACACGTCGCGCATCACCGCAGCGACGAAGGGCAGCACCATGAAGGCCAGCACCAGGCCGGCAGCCAGGATGCCGATGCCGTTCATCGCGCCACCGAAGAAGCCGCCGATCAGCGGCATCTGGCCCAGGGTGGATTGCAGCGCGGGCTGGCCGTGCTCGGCAAACAGCGGTGCGAAGATGAAGAGGCCGAACATGCCGTAGATGATGGACGGCACGGCGGCCAGCAGCTCGACGGCGGTACCGAGCGGACGGCGCAGCCAGACCGGGCAGGTCTCGGTCAGGAACAGGGCGACGCCGAAGGACAGCGGCACGGCGATCAGCAGCGCAATGGTTGCGCTGACCAGGGTGCCGACGACGGCGATCGCGGCACCGAATTCCTCATTGACGATGTCCCATTCGACACGCCAGATGAACTCGAAACCGAATTTCTGGAAAGCGGGCCAGGCATTGACGAACAGCGAGACGATGATGCCCAGCAATGCGACCAGCACGATCAGCGAAAAGGTCAGCGTGATCTTGTGAAAGAAGAAATCCTGGATTTGCTGGCGCTTGACGATCGAGAGCATGCGCTGCTCGTCACGTCCGGCGGCTGCCTTGGGTAGGCTCATGGTAGCTCCCACGCTCATGGTGTGTGATCTGTTGGGTTGAAGAAACAGACATTGCGCCAGCGTGACGGATCACGGGCGCAATGTCTGGGGAAGCTCGAAGCCTCTTACTTGATCTGCGACCAGACCTTGCTCTGGATCTGAGCGGTCACGGCATCAGGCATCGGCACGTAGTCGAGATCGATGGCCAGCTTCTTGCCACTCTTGAAGGCCCAGGAGAAGAACTTCAGGGCTTCTTGCGAAGCGGCCTTGTCTTCCGGGTTCTTGTACATCAGGATGAAGGAAGCGGTGGTGACGGGCCAGCTGTTGGCACCCTTGGCATCGACCATCGACACGCCCATGCCCGGCACGCTGTTCCAGTCCACGCCAGCGGCGGCAGCCGAGAAGGTGGTGTCGTCGGGGCTGACATACTTGCCATCCTTGTTCTGCAGCTGCATGTAGTTCATGTTGTTCTTCTTCACGTAGGCGTACTCGACGTAGCCCAGTGCACCCTTGACGCGGTTGACGTTGGCGGCGACGCCTTCGTTGCCCTTGCCACCGACGGAGGAGTCAGCCGGCCACTTGACGGCGGCGCCCTTGCCCACCTTGTCGGCCCATTCCTTGCTGACGGCGCTCAGGTAGTCGGTCCAGTTGAAGGTGGTGCCCGAACCGTCGGCGCGGTGCACGATGGTGATCGACTGGTCAGGCAGGTTCTTGCCCGGGTTCAGTGCGACCAGCTTGGCGTCGTTCCACTTGGTGATCTTGCCGAGGAACATGTCGGCCAGCACGGTGCCCGAGACGCGCAGTTCGCCCGGCTTGAAGCCTTCCAGGTTGATCACGGGCACGGTGCCGCCGATGATGGCCGGGAACTGGATCATGCCGTCGCGGTCGAGCTCTTCACCCTTGACCGGCGCGTCGGTGGCGCCGAAGGTCACGGTCTTGGCGCGGATCTGCTTGATGCCGCCCGACGAACCGATCGACTGGTAGTTCAGGCCGACACCGGTTTCCTTCTTGTAGACCTCGGCCCACTTGGCATACATCGGATAGGGGAAGGTCGCGCCGGCGCCGGTGATGTCGGCAGCGGAGGCAAAGGTCGGCAGCGCGAAGCTGGTCATGGCCACTGCAGCGGCAGCGATGCTCTTGAGGAAGTTGCGTTTCATGATCGACGTCCTTACGGATGAGTGGGTTCGGTAGCTGTTACTTTATGCCCCGTCAGTGACAAATTCGTGACAATGATTTCACAAGATCCACGAATCGCACAGGCTGCAACAGTAGGCAGGCGAGGACCGGAGACGGTCAGTTCCAGTGAGGTGCCAGGTGTTATGCTGACGCGGAAATTTGACGATCAGATATGCAAAACGGAACCTTGCTGGCTGCGGTGGACCTGGGGTCCAACAGCTTTCGCCTTGAAATCGGCCGCTACGACTCGGGCCATATCGAACGAGTCGAATACCTCAAGGAAACGGTGCGTCAGGGCAGCGGCCTCGACGAGAACAAGAACCTGAGCCTGGTGGCGATGGAGCGCGGCTGGGAATGTCTGGCCCGCTTTGCCGAGCGGCTGCAGGGCTTCCAGAAGTTCCAAGTGCGCGCGGTCGCCACGCAGACGCTGCGCGAAGCACGAAACCGCGACGACTTCACGCGCCGCGCCCAGGAGGTACTGGGCTTTCCGATCGAAGTCGTCTCGGGTCACGAGGAAGCGCGGCTGATCTACCAGGGCGTGTCGCACCTGCTGCCGCAGTCGGACGAGAAGCGGCTGGTGATCGACATCGGCGGGCGCTCGACCGAGGTCATCCTGGGCCAGGGCTACAGCGCAAGCCAGATGGAGTCCTACCGCCTCGGCAGCGTGGCCTGGTCGTCGCGCTACTTTCCGCGCGGCCAGATCACCCAGCAGTCGCTGCAGACCTCGGAGATCGCGGCCAAGGCCGTGCTCGACGAGGCGCTCGACGCCTATCCGGTCGGCAGCTGGGACACCGCCTACGGCAGCTCGGGCACGGTCGGCGCCGTGGCCGAGATCCTGACGCTCAACGGCTGGCCTGCCGGCCAGATCACGCGTGCCGGCCTCGACTGGCTGACCGACAAGCTGCTGCGTGCCGGCCACCCCGATCATCTGCGGCTCGAAGGCCTGAAGGACGACCGGCGCCCGGTGATTGGCGGGGGCATCGGCGTACTGCGCGCGATCTTCGACCTGTTCAAGCTCGAGAGCCTGGTCAAGGCCGAAGGGGCTTTGCGCCAGGGCGCGCTCTACGACCTGATCGACCGCGAGAACGATTCGACCGACGTGCGCGAGCGCACCGTGAACTGGCTGTGCGAACGCTATGGCGTGGACCAGCCCCATGCCGGCCGCGTCGGACGGATCGCGACCGAACTGTTTGCCCAGATCGCCGTGCCCGATCCGAACAATGCGCGCTACTCGCAAAAGCTGGTCTGGGCGGCACGCCTGCACGAGATCGGCACCCACATCTCGCACAGCGACATGCACCGCCACGGTGCCTACATCCTCGATCATGTCGATGCGCCGGGCTTCACGCTGCAGGAGCTGCACCGCATGAGCCAGCTGGTGCTGGGCCAGCGCGGCAAGCTGCGCAAGATCGAGGACATCCTGGACGACGAGCTGTTCGCCAAGCAGCTGCTCTGCCTACGGCTGGCGGTACTGCTCTGCCATGCCCGCAAGGACCCCGACATCACGCCGCTGCAACTGAGCTACAAGTCGCGCCAGTTCAAGCTGAGCGCCACGACCGGCTGGTCCCGCAGTTTTCCGCAGTCGGCCTGGCTGGTCGAGGAGGAAGTGGCGGCCTGGCAGAAATCGGGCTGGCGCTTCTCGGCCGACCTGGGCTGACAGGAAAGCACTGGCTGCCCTCACGGACCGGCCAATGGCCGGTTTTTTCATGCCTGTGCCAGCCAGCAGTTCAGTGCTGCTGGCGTGCAGCCTCAGGCCAGCGGCCATAGTCGACATAGGACGAGGCCACCGCACCCAGCTGGTGACGACCGACATCGTGCGAGGCAGTGGCGGCCTCGGGACAGGCCAGACTGGAAAACCACTGCGACAAGGTCTGCAACAACGAGGACCGGGTGATGGCGTGAAACATGATTTCCTGCTGATAATTGCAA
>ERZ1034365.598-NODE-598-length-19812-cov-3.063947_pt1 | contig 19812 bp, 13 predicted proteins | sample MGYA00520615_ERZ1034365 | MGnify/ENA primary metagenome ERZ1034365 (study PRJEB33736, sample SAMEA104284505) | Azolla filiculoides | biome: Urban; feature: Water surface; material: Ditch water | place: Netherlands | collected 2015-10-28 | depth 0-0.1 m ... | reverse complement strand
TCTTTAATAAAAGATACAATTGTATTATTTTCTAAACATATTTCAACACTATTTCCTACCAGAAAAAACTATTAAAATTGATAAGTTTTTCAGCACCAAATAATAATGATGTGGAAATAATTTCAGCATCTCAAATAAATATTAGCCAGAGCATATTCGATTTATTCAAATCATAAATTTTATGAAAAGATTTATTCTATTTTTTATCATTTTTACGGGCGTGTTTTTTGAGTTTACAGCTTTTGCTGTTCATCCGGTTGTTCGGAATTTTAATAGAAAATTGTCAAAAGCAGGTGCTCAAAACTGGGATATTGTTCAGTATAAAAATGACTGGATGTATTTTGCCAATAATAGTGGATTGCTTGAGTATGATGGAAATCGCTGGACGGTTTATCCTATTCAGAACTACACAAATGTGCGGTCAATATATTACGATGAAATAAGTGAGCGTATTTATGCTGGAGCATTTAATGAGTTTGGTTATTATGCGCGAAATAAATCAGGTGTTTTGCGTTATTTTTCGCTGATCAAAAAACTTAAAAACGTTGATAAAGATTTTACTGAGATTTGGAATATCCATAAAACAGAGAACCTCTACTTCTTTCAGGCAGATAACGACGTTTTTCGTTTCGATGGAAATAAAGTGAAGCGCTTTGGATTTGATGACAAAATAAATTGCTCGGCTGTTGTGCATAATTCACTTTTCGTTTCGAGTTATAAATATGGGGTCACATTTTTAAATGGAGATATATTTTTGCCTTTTCCTAACTCAGACATTCTGAAAAATAAAAAGATTTGTGCCATTTTGCCTTATCAGCAAAACAAAATATTATTTGTAACTGATTTTAATGGAATCTACGTTTTCAACGGTGAAAAAGTAGAGCCATTTAAAACTGATATTGACGAATTCCTGATACAAAATCAAGTGTTTTGTGCTACAATTAAAAACGATCAGTTGGCAGTTGGAACCGTTCGGAATGGATTGGTGGTCAAGAACCTGAAGGATAATTCCACCATTTATTCCAATACACAAAGCGGATTGCAAAACAATACCATTCTGAGTTTATCATTCGATCGTTTAGGAAATCTATGGATGGGACTCGATAAGGGGATTTCCTACGTTATGATTAATTCGCCGATTTACGATTTGTTTGGAAACTCCAATCTGTTGGGAGCAGGTTATGCTTCGTTGGTTCGGGGAAATAATCTGTATTTGGGTACAAATCAAGGACTTTATCTGACAAGTTATCCAATTAAAAACACATTTCAAACAACCAATGTGCAGTTGATAAGCGAAGTTCAGGGTCAGGTTTGGAGTCTGGATCAAATTGATAACACGCTTTTTTGCGGTAGCGATCACGGTGCTTTTGTAGTAAATGATAACCAGGTGGAGCAAATAGCAGGATTAAGTGGAACCTGGGGGTTTAAAGCCATGCATTCAAAGCCGGATTGTATCATTGGCTCTTCGTATCAGGGATTTTTTGTGCTTAAAAAAATTGGTGCGAAATGGCAATTTTCTAATTATATTAAAGGTTTCAGCGAATCGGGCGGTATGTACGAAGAAGATGCAGAAGGCAAAATATGGTTTAGCCATTGGATGAAAGGAATTTATCGCCTGACTTTGAACGAGCAACTTGACAGTGTGGTGAAAGTTGATTATTACGGCATCGAAAAAGGATTTCCGTCAACGCACAATAACACCTTGTACAGGTTCAATAATCAGATTTATTTCTCTACAGAAAATGGTTTTTACCAATATAATCCTAAAAAAAACAGGGTTGAAAAATCGTTGTTGTTCGAAAGTCTTTTTGGTGTTCCCCGACATTCTGTGAAATTTTATGCTTCACCAAACAATGATCTGTGGTGCGTTTCGGGTACACAGATTAAAATGGCATTTAATCGCAACAAAGGTAAATATCAGTTGGATTCAGCGTCTTTCTTTTCGTTGAAAGATAAGCTTGTACCGGGTTTTGAACATTTGAGTTTTATGAATGATACCAGCATAATAATTGCTACCGAAGATGGTTTTTCACTTATCAATACCAAAAAACTGGCTCAAAAAACCGAATTGTTTAAAGTAGCAATCCGCAATGTTTATATTACCAATGAGCGCGATTCGATAGTGAATGGATACGTTCAGAATCAGGAAAAAAAGAATATTCCTGAGTTTGATTCTAAAAATAATTCCGTTCGATTTGAGTTTGTTGGAACTGAATACCGAAATGAAAACTCGATGTTATACAGCTATTTGCTTGAAAATTACGATACGGAATGGTCTGAATTTTCAACTATAAACACCAAAGAATTTACAAAGCTGGGCACTGGAACGTATACATTCAAAGTCAGAGCCAAAAATCTTTACAATTCTCAGGTGGTTGAAACAAGTTATAAGTTTACAATTTTGCCACCATGGTATAAAAGCACTGCTGCGTTGATCGTTTACGCGCTACTTCTTTTAGTCGGATTTTATTTACTTATCAGGTACATCACGTTCCGGTCGGAGCAGGGCGCGCGCGAAATGGAAGCTAAAAAAGAGCTTGAGATGCAGGAGCAGGAAAAGCGTTATAAAGCTGATGCCAAAGAAAAAGAAAAGGAAATTATTTCGCTCAAAAATCAAAAATTGCAATATGAACTCCGTCACAAATCGCAGGATTTAGCCAGTTCAACCATGAATTTAATTCGTAAAAACGAAATTCTGTTCGAGATAAATAACAAACTCGATAAAATTGGGAATGAAATCTTGGATAAAGAGGATTCGAATGCCCTAGTGCGAAAAATCAGAAAAATGCAGGACGAAATCAAGGTGAATATCGAACACGATAACAACTGGAAGAAATTTCAGGAGAATTTTGACCTTGTGTACGAAAACTATTTAAAACGTTTGGGAGAGCAATTTCCGGTGCTTACAGTCAGTGATAAAAAACTTTGTGCTTATCTCAAAATGGATTTATCCTCTAAAGATATTGCGCCGTTACTGAATATGTCGTTCAGAAGTGTTGAGATGAGTCGCTACCGTTTGCGCAAAAAGCTAAATCTCGACAGGGATGTTAATCTGACAGAGTTTTTGCAGAATTTTTGATCATAGTTCTTCAATTTTATACTTTATCAAGGAGATTATTTCGCCAATTATAGCTACAAAAAATCCAATCTGATTTAATCGGCTTTTTCCGAACCCGGAGTTACATCGCAACTCCGGGTTTTGTGTGTAGTTTCTATATGTGTTATTGTTTTTCAACTTTTTGTTTTTCAGTGCATTATGGGTGTTATGTATTGACCGACAAAATGTATTAGATTATCAATAAATAATAATGAAATTTAATGTACCGAAATTATGCTTTAAAACATGATTTATAAATTAGTATATCGTTTCAAATTAAGTTATTTTTGTGTCTCCAAATTGATAAATGTATAAAATACAATTAAAATAAATCTATTATGACAGTTCAAGAATTAAAAGCAGCTTTTGAAGCAGCTTACGGCAAAGCAGCCGAAGCAACTTATTTTTCACCGGGTCGCGTAAATCTTATTGGAGAGCACACCGACTACAATGGTGGTTCAGTTTTTCCATGTGCGTTGAGCTTTGGAACTTATTTGTTGTTGGCCAAAAACGACAAGAAAGTAATGAATTTCAAATCGTTGAATCAACCTGAAATCATTTCTCTTGGTTTTGATCAGTTGACCACTCCGCTTGATAAATCATGGGTAAATTATCCACTTGGTGTTATTGCTCAGTTTGTAAAACGAGGAATTGCAATTACTCAGGGTTACGATATTTTGATTTGGGGAAACGTGCCTAATGGTGCAGGTCTTTCTTCGTCAGCTGCGCTCGAAGTTGTTACTGCTTTTGCATTTAACGATCAACTTGGAACTGAATTTAATCGTACTGTTTTGGCTCAAATCGGTCAAAAATCAGAGCATGAATTTGCCTTGGTAAACTGCGGTATCATGGACCAGTTTGCTTCTGCTAACGGAGCTAAAGATCACGCTATTCACTTAAATTGCGATACGTTGGAATTCGAATTGGTGCCTGTGAAGCTGGAAGGTGTAAAAATTCTTATTTCAAATACACACAGCCCACACAAGCTTGATTCAGGAGCTTACAACCAACGTGTAGCTGAATGCAAACTGGCTGTTGAGCAATTGAATACTGTTCGTCCGTTGAAATATTTAGCTGAATTAACTGAAGCTGAATTCAAATCAATCGAATCGGCAATTACTGATCCAGTAGCTCAAAAACGTGCGCGCCACGTTGTGGGTGAAGTTCAACGTACTTCTGACGCTGTAAAAGCATTGAAAGCTGGTGATTTGACCTTGTTTGGTCAGTTGATGAATGCTTCTCACGTTTCATTGCGCGACGACTATGAAGTAACTGGTCCTGAATTGGATACAATGGCTGCTGAAGCATGGAAAATTGATGGCGTTATTGGTTCACGTATGACCGGTGGTGGTTTTGGTGGCTGTACCGTTTCATTGGTAAAAGACGAAGCTATTGATACTTTCATCAAAGAAGTTGGTGCTGCTTACGAAGCTAAAATTGGTATTAAACCAGAATTCTATATTGCAGAAATCGGCGACGGAGCTTGCAAGATTAATTAATAATTAATAATGCATAATTCATAATTTTGCCTCATAGAGGCTCACGATTTTCAACAAATTGTGCATTATGAATTATGCATTGTGCATTAATTTGAATTATGAAAACAGAAAAAGATTTAGAAAAAACAGTCGACGGCAAACCAGTATCGCTTTACACCATTGTAAACGGTAACGGAATGTCATGCGATATTACTAATTACGGAGCTAAAATCATTCGTTTGTATGCTCCCGACAGAAACAAGAAGTATGAAGATGTAGTGCTTGCTTTTGATACACTTGAAGAAGTGATTGAAAAAGAAGAATACTATGGAGCTGTGTGTGGACGTTTTGCTAACCGTATCAAAGATGGTAAATTCACCATCGACGGTAACGAATATACGTTAGCTACCAACAACGGTACCAATGCATTGCATGGCGGTGTAGATGGTTTTAATAGCCGCGTTTGGGATGTGATTTCTACAGCCGAAACTAAAATTGTACTTGGTTTGTTGTCGCCTGATGGAGACGAAGGTTACCCTGGAAATCTTCAGGTAACAGTGACTTACGAGCTGACAAAAGACAACGCTCTGAGCATTCATTACGAAGCTACCACTGATAAACCAACCGTTATTGGCCTAACTCAGCACTCATATTTCAACCTGAAAGGTGCCGGAAACGGAACTGTCAAAGACCATCAGTTGCAAATAAATGCTGATTTTTATACCGTGTTGGATGAATCTTTTGCTTTGACTGGTGAAGTTCGTCCGGTTGAAGGAACTCCATTTGATTTCAATAAACCTATTGTGGTTGGCGAACGAATCGACGACGAAGTTTATGTTCCTGGTTGGGGTATGGACAATAACTGGTGTATACGTAAAACTCAGGCAGGCGAATGTGCTTTGGCGGGTTATATTTACGAGCCTGTTAGCGGTCGCAAAATGGAAGTGTTCACTACACAGCCGGGTATGCAAATTTACACCGGAAACTGGATTGAAAGTCAGTTAGCAAAAGATGGTAAAACTTACGACCGTCAGGATGCTATTTGCCTCGAAACTCAGGGTTTCCCTAATTCACCTAACGTTCCTTTCTTCCCAAGTCCTGTTTTGCGTCCTGGTCAGAAATACGATGAATGGTGTATTTATAAATTTAGTGCAGAATGATTCCGATATTAATATCGACAAAAAAAGCGAAGTAAACACTTCGCTTTTTTTATTCCTGAACTCTTTGTACAGAGTTTACTTCATCAATTTTCGAAATGTTCTTGCACAGAACTTCAATATCTTCGGTGTCGTGAACATAGATGTGAAACCTTCCAACAAAAATGCCTCCCTCAGTTTCGATGTTAATTTTGGCAATATTTCCGCCAAAATTATCGGATATTACTTTTAATATCTCTATCATTACACCTCTTTTATCAATCCCTTTTATTTCAAGTATTTCAACAAAGGACAGAGCTTTGTGCGTTTCCCAGCGAGCAGAAACGAGTCGCTGACCATAGCTAGTTTTTAGTTTGGCAGCAGTTTGACACTGTAGTTTGTGAATAATTACAATTTCGGAGTCATCAACATATCCCAATACATCGTCACCCGGAATAGGATGGCAGCATGTTGCAAATTTATAGGTCAATCCGGCATTTTCTTCCGAAAGAACAAATACTTTTTTACGATCTACTTTGGTGGATGGAACTAATGATTCTTGTGCTGGAGTTTTTGCGGGTTTGTTCTCAGACGAGCCTCCAAAAGGCATTTTAAGATATTTGACAAATACACTTTGACTTTTAGCCTTAAAAACAACCTTACTGATATCTTCAAGGTTCAGCTGCCCTTTTCCTGCTTGTAGGTACAATGCATTTCGCTGGCTGTATTTGTAATGGTTCATAATGCGAACCATGATTTCATTTTCCGGTTTTAAATCAATAGCTGCAAGTGCTTCTTCAATGCTTTTTAGGCCTTCGTTAATCAGGTTTTTTTCTTCTTTTTTAAAGTGTAGTCGGAGTTTTGCTTTGGCGCGGGCAGTAGTTACATAATCAATCCATTCGGGTTGTGGACTTTGCTTTTTCGATGTTAGAATTTCAACCTGATCGCCAGAGTTTAGTTTGTAGCTAAGAGGCACAAGTTTATGATTCACTTTCGCCCCGATACATCGCATTCCCAGGTCGGAGTGAAGGTCAAAAGCAAAATCGAGCGCTGTTGAGCCCAAAGCCAACGTTTTGATTTCTCCTTTAGGCGTAAAAACAAATATTTCGGATGCAAAAAGGTTGAGTTTAAACGTATCCATAAAATCGATAGCGTTCGGTTCAGGATGTTCCAGCAATTCTTTAATGGTTTTCATCCATTTATCAAGCTCTGATGATTCATCGGCATCGCCTGACTTGTATTTCCAGTGTGCTGCGAGTCCTTTTTCGGCAATATCATTCATTCGTTCGCTGCGAATCTGAATTTCTACCCAGCGTCCTTGCGGGCCCATTACAGTTACATGTAGCGCTTCGTAACCATTGGCTTTCGGTGTGCTTACCCAGTCTCGAATTCGTTCAGGATGAGGTTTGTATAGCTCTGTTAGCGCAGAATATAACATCCAGCATTGATCTTTTTCGGTCATGCCTGCTTTAGGCTTGAAAACGATGCGTAAAGCTAAAATGTCGTAAACTTCCTCGAAGGGGATATTTCTGGTCGACATTTTATTCCAGATTGAATAAACAGATTTGATGCGTTCTTTAAGGAAAAACTCATAACCCATTTCGCTCATTTTACGACGAATAGGACTGGAGAATTCTTTAAAAAACATGTTGCGGGCATTTTCGTCAACTGCCAGTTTAGATTCAATGTCTGCAAAAGTATCGGGATGTTCGTATTTGAAACTGAGATTTTCGAGTTCTGTTTTTATGCGGAAAAGCCCGAGGCGATGGGCAAGAGGAGCGTAGATATAGGTGGTTTCACCAGCAATTTTGTATTGTTTAGCCGGAGGCATCGAACCCAAAGTTCGCATATTATGAAGTCGATCAGCAATTTTAATCAGAATAACCCGAATGTCTTCGGACATGGTGAGCAATAGTTTTCGGAAATTTTCGGCCTGTTCTGATGCTTTTTCAGCAAAAACGCCACCCGAAATTTTGGTAAGTCCATCAACGATTTGAGCCACTTTAGGTCCAAAAAGATTCTCAATATCTTCAACCGTATAATCCGTATCTTCAACCACATCGTGCAATAATGCGGAACAAATAGAGGTCGATCCCAGCCCAATTTCGCGAATCACAATGCGCGCCACAGCCAGTGGATGCATGATATAGGCTTCGCCAGATCGGCGTTTTATGCCTTTATGAGCAGCATTAGCAAAATTGAAAGCTTTGGTAATAATCTCAATTTTCTGGCGGTGATTGGTGTGCCGGTAGTCATCGAGTAAAGCCTCAAATTCCTGTTGGATCTGTTCTTCTTCAGTTAATGGTAAAAGTTCTTCTGTTTGCGACATATATTCTTTTTCTCTTTCTGCAAAAATACACAATTATTTCAAACTCACTTCAGACCAGAAACCATAAATAGCTGTTTTAATTCAATTTTTAGTCGAAATATAGCCATGAGCTTGTCATTTATACGAATGTAGATTTTGTGTTATTGGTTAAAACGACCATTAAGTCATAAAGTTCTGATTAAAGCACTAATTTAAAGAAAATAAATGCTATTCATGCGGCAGGGTCAGGAACGTTCTTTTTTATATCTTTGCAAGTCAATAGCTAAATTATCAAAATGCTTCCTCTGTCCGACGAATATCATTTATATCTCAAACTCGAAAAATCATTATCTGTCAATACAATTGATGGTTATGAGCGGGATTTGTTGAAACTTACGCAGTACCTGACAGAGGCACATGTAAAGCCTGAAGAGGCAAGCACCGAAGTTTTGCGTGATTTTATTATTGAAATAGCCAGTTTGGGCATTCATCCGCGTTCGCAAGCGCGCATTTTGTCGAGTATGAAGTCGTTTTATCATTTTCTGATTTATAAAAACAAAAGAGAAGATGATCCTACAGAATTGCTCGAAAGTCCTAAAATTGGCTTGCGATTGCCTGAAGTTTTATCGTTAAAAGAAATTGACGAAATAATTACTGCTATTGATTTGTCGAAGCCTGAAGGACAGAGAAATAAAGCAATTGTTGAAACACTTTATGGCTCAGGTTTACGTGTGTCGGAATTGGTCAATCTTCAATTGTCGAGGCTTTATATGGACGAAGGTTACATGCTGGTAGAAGGAAAAGGGAGCAAACAGCGCCTTGTGCCACTTTCGCCGCAGTCGATAAAGCAAATTGAGCTTTGGAAAATTGACCGCAACCTGATGAATGTGCAGAAAGGAAATGAAGATGTACTTTTTCTGAATCGCAGGGGAGCTAAGTTAACGCGTGCGATGATTTTTACGATAGTGAAAGACCTGGCAATTCTTGCTGGAGTTCGTAAAAATGTAAGTCCGCACACGTTTCGTCATTCGTTTGCAACACATTTACTAGAAAATGGAGCAAACTTACGCGCCATTCAGCAATTGCTCGGTCACGAATCAATAACAACAACTGAACTTTATACGCATATTGATGTACATTTCCTTCGACAAACCATTATGGAGTTTCATCCGATGAACAAAGGAAAAAATTACAATAAATAACGCATAACTTGAAGATTATAATTCATAAAATATCATTGTTTTTTGTCTGTCTGATTATTCAATTCAGTCAGAGTGGCTTTGTGTCGGCACAGGAAACCCTTGTTGTGGGGCAGGTGTTGAATATTGCTGATAAAAGCCCGATAGAGAATGTAAATGTGTATTTTAAAAACACCAACATAGGCGTAAAAACGAGCGATGAAGGCTATTTTATGGTACGAACTACGGGTAATGAAACTACAGTGGTTTTTTCGTGCGTGGGTTATGTGCGCAAAGAAATAAAAGTAAAATCCGGGCAAAGTGTTGGAATGCAGGTTGAAATGCGCGAAGAAAATACCATGCTTCAGGAGGTTTTTGTGGTTCCGGGCGCAAATCCAGCCATGGAGTTAATGCGAAAAGTGCGACTTATGAAATCGCAGAATGATTTGAGCGCGAAAGCGGATTTCAGTTCGCAACGCACCGAACAAAATTTGGTGCTGCTTGGAAAGTTGAATCAACACTCTGTAAATAAGCGTATTTATGAACAGTTGACAAAAGGTGCGCTTACATCCAACGACTCGATGCTGACCATTCCGCTTTTCATGGACGAGAGCACTTATGCGCTAAGTTCATCTGGTAAAAAAATGATTGCGAACAATAAATTCTCATCGCCTGTCAAAGCAGAGCAACTTATTTTGGGCTTGGTTGGTGAGATCTCCAACAACTTCAATTTTTACGATAATAACGTTACGCTTTTTGGTAAAAGTTTGGTTAGTCCGCTCGCCAATGTCGGAAATGCGTATTATCAATACTTTTTAGCTGATAGTTTAAATACAGCTACTGGTAAGCAATATCAGGTAAATTTTAGGACAAAAAACACTAAAAATCTGGCTTTTAATGGCAAAATGATGATTGATTCAAGTTCGCTGGCACTTGTTTCTATGGAGGCGGAATTACCACAGCAGGCCAACCTGAATTTTATCCACAATTTGATTATTACCCAAAAATACAAATCGTCTGGTCTGCAGAAATGGAGTTTCGACAAGGAAATGTTGGCGCTTAGCCTGACTTATGAAATGTTGGCTGACAGTTTGCACCCCAAACCTACAGTTTTTGTGAAACGCAGTGTTGTAAATACAGGTTTGGATTCAATGATGATTGCCAATAGTAACTTTGCGGCAAGCAATTATGATATTGCAACATTGGATAAAAAAATGGGTAATCTGAACGAAACCCCTGTTCTTAAAGCTGCTAAATGGCTAGCCGATGTATTAATTACGGGTTATATTCCGGTTGGTAAATTTGATTTCGGGAAAATTCAAAACGTAGCTCGTATAACTGACTTAGAAGGTTTTCGGCTTACAGTACCATTGCGAACCAACGAGCTTTTGTGGAAGAATGTTTCTGTTGGAGGTCATTTAGGTTACGGTTTTAAAAATAAGCAACTGAAATATGCTGCATTTTCGCAATTCAAAATTCCGGGTGCACATCGCAATGTGCTAAGTGTGAGTTATACAGACGATTATCGCCGAATCGATTACGATTACAACGATTTTATGATGCGTGAAAATCCGCTTGTCTCGGGCGACGAAGATATTGTGGGAACATTATTTGCCCTTCGGTTGGCACGAAACCTGAGCGAACGGAAAGAATTTGAGACCTCTTTTTCAAAAGAATGGAACTCTGATATTGAAAGTAATGTTTTTGTGCGGTCGAATCAATATTTATCAGCTGCTATCATGCCATTTGCTTTAAATGGAACAACTGTCGATCATATCAGCCAGCAATCTGTCACGCTTTCAACCCGCTTTTCGTTTGGCGAACGCACGTATGATGATCATTTACAACGCATTTATATCGCCAACTACAAACCGGTTATTTACGCAACACTTGAAGGCGGTCGATATCAGGTCGGTGCAAAAAACGGAAATTATGCTAAAGTTACCGGTTTGCTAAAGCAGTTTGTGAAGTTCGACATTGGCCAATGGAACTATGCGCTCGAAGGTGGATGTGTGTTTGGTTCTGTACCTTACACACTGCTCGAAACACCTGCCGGTAGCGAAACCGCCGGTTACAAACGGTATCAGTTTACCATGCTCAATTATATGGAATATACGGCTGACAGATACGTGACAATGCACAATGAATTGTTGCTGAATGGTATTGTGCTGAATCAGATTCCGCTGGTTAAATATTTGAATTTAAGAGAAATGTTCTCTTTTAAAATGTTTTATGGAACAATGAATAATGTGCACAGCAATGTACTCGACTTTCCGGTTTCTATTCAACCCATGACAACTCCATATATGGAATTAGGTGCAGGATTCAGCAATATATTGCGACTGTTTACGCTGCAAGCTGTTTGGCGACTGACCGATTTAAATCATCCGGGCGTGAGTCCGTTTGGTTTGAGAGCAAGTGTAAGGGTGAGTTTTTAAAAATGTTCAGGAAATAAATCCATTTCTCAAAAAGCAGATTTTCAACGATTTCTTTTTAATTCTTAATTAGATATTCTATCTTTGTAAAAAACATAAAAATCAACAACAAAATATATGGAAACAGCAGGTTTAAAAATTGCTATTATCGGCGCAGGAAACATGGGTGGAGCTATTGCTCGCGGATTATCAAAAGGAACGCTTATTCAAACTAAAAACATATCGGTGAGCGATGTTTCGCAAGCAAATCTGGATGCTATAAGCGCTGTTGCTCCCGAAATTACAGTGAGCAAATCGAATGTGGAAATAATTAAAGATGCTGATATTGTTGTGCTTGCTGTAAAACCCTGGTTGGTTGAAATTATTGCTGATGAAATTGAAAGTAAGCTTGACTACAAGCGACAAATTTTAGTATCGATAGCAGCAGGTGTAAATTTTGAACGAATGGCAGATTTATTTGATACGGATGCTACCATGTTCCGCGTAATTCCAAATACAGCGATTGATGTGTTGCAGAGTGTGTCTACAATATCGTCACACAAAGCATCGAGAGAGCAGGAAGAACTTGTGCTGTCGCTTTTTGCTGAATTAGGCAAAGCGTTTGTAGTTCCCGAAAATCAACTGAATGCATTTATGTCATTATCATCATGTGGTATAGCGTATGCATTCAGGTATATTCGGGCTGCCATGGAAGGTGGTGTTGAAATGGGTATTTATCCTAATATTGCCAAAGAAGTGGTTATTCAAACATTGCGTGGCGCTATTGATTTGCTCGAAGCTAACCAAACGCATCCCGAAGTGGAAATTGACAAAGTAACTACGCCCGGCGGAATTACCATCAAAGGTTTAAATGAAATGGAAGCCAATGGTTTTACAAATGCTGTTATTAAAGGATTGAAGGCTTCGCATTTAAAATAGATTCTCATTGGCTTTAGCCAAATAAATAGCTGAAATAACCTTACAAATCAAATACCATGAACACCCAAATCAAACAAATTGCTGAGCGGTTGCGTGGATTGCGTGATGCGCTTGAACTTACCATTTCGCAGGCTGCGGATAAATGTGAAGTATCAGAAGCTGATTATGCCCGTTATGAATCCGGAGCTAGTGATATTCCAATGAGTTTTATTTGTCAGGTAGCACAAACCTTTGGCGTGGAAACCACTGCGCTTATTTCGGGTACTGATCCACACGCCATTGCTTACTCGGTAACCCGCAAAGGTGCCGGTGCAAGTGTTGAACGCACTAAAGTGTATAAATATCAGGCATTGGCTTCCGGTTTCAGAAATGCAAAAGCTGAACCATTTGAAGTGACGGTTGAGCCGGACAGTAATGCCATTCAACTTAATTCGCATCAGGGACAGGAATTTAATTTGGTGCTAGAAGGTACGCTACAACTTCATATTGCAGGAAACGATTTAGTGCTTAATGAAGGTGATAGCATTTATTTTGATGCATCAAAACCTCACGGCATGAAAGCCATTGGAGGGAAAAAAGTCAAGTTTTTGGCAGTGATTCTTTGATGCATCGAGATGGGTGTATTATGCAAAACATCTACTTTTGAGACTACTGGCACTTAATAATCCTTTTTTTTATCCCGAATAAATTCCTTTTATCCCTAATACCCTCGTTTTATCCCAGTTTTTCGTTGATTTCGCAATCTGTTATTTCTTTTGCAAGCTGAATTTTATAAAGATTAAACATAAGTCAGATGTTAGAAAAGTATCTCCAACAAACCGAATTTACGGACTTTGAAGATTTCAAAGCCAATTACAAACTGCTGGTACCCGAAAATTTCAACTTTGGTTACGACATTGTTGATGCATGGGCAGAAAAAGAACCTGATAAACGTGCTCTTTTGTGGACAAACGATCACGGTGCTTGTCGCGAATTTACTTTTGCCGAAATAAAAAAATACAGCGACCAAACAGCTTCGTATTTTCAAAGTTTAGGCATAAAAAAAGGCGATATTGTAATGGCTATTCTCAAACGTCGGTATGAGTTTTGGTTCACTATTATTGCATTGCATAAAATAGGTGCGGTTATTATTCCTGCTACACATTTGCTCACTAAAAAAGATTTGATTTATCCAATTAACGAAGATGATATTAAGGATATTGTTGCGGTGGGTGAAGAAACTATCATTAACCACATCAACGATTCTTTACCTGAATCTCCAACGGTTGAAATGTGTATTTCTGTTGGTCCGATAGTTCCTGAGGGCTGGCTCGATTTTCACAAAGGCATTGAAAGTGCGGCTTCATTCACCAAAGTTGAAAATGCCAATAAAAACGATGATCCATTGATTATCAGTTTTACTTCCGGCACAACAGGAAATCCTAAAATGGTGATGCTCGATTGTGTTTATCCGTTGGCACATATAGTTACCGCTAAATATTGGCACAACTTGCACGAAGATAGTTTGCACCTGACCATTGCGGATACAGGTTGGCTGAAAGCCGTTTGGGGAAAACTGTATGGACAATGGATTGTTGGCGCTTGTGTTTTTGTATACGATCATGAGAAATTTACACCACATGCCATGTTGGAAATGATTCAGAAATATCGTATTACATCGCTTTGCGCACCTCCAACCATTTTCCGCTTTTTGATTCGTGAAGATATTACCAAATTTGATTTATCGTCGTTAGAATATTGTACCATTGCTGGCGAGGCTTTGAATCCTGCAGTTTTTGATCAATTCCTGAAACTTACAGGCATTGAATTAAAAGAAGGTTACGGACAAAGTGAAACTACGCTTACCATTTTTACTTCGCCTTGGACAAACCCAAAGCCGGGCTCCATGGGCTTGCCAAATCCACACTATGATATTGATTTGCTGACTCCCGAAGGTCGTTCGGCAGAAGCCGGCGAACAAGGTCAGATTGTTGTTCGTACGGATCGACGCTATCCCGAAGGACTTTTTAAAGGTTACTATCGCAATGCTCAACTAACGTATGACGCCTGGCGCGACAATATCTATTATACTGGTGATGTTGCATGGCGCGACGAAGATGGTTATTTCTGGTTTGTGGGACGTGCTGATGATGTGATTAAAAGTTCAGGTTATCGTATCGGGCCATTCGAAGTGGAAAGTGCTTTGATGACACATCCTGCTGTGGTAGAGTGCGCAGTAACCGGTGTTCCTGACGAAATTCGCGGGCAAGTGGTGAAAGCAACGGTGATTTTATCGAAAGAGTACAAAGACAAAGCAGATCATCATTTGGTTCTTGAAATTCAGGAGCACGTGAAGCAAGTGACAGCTCCCTACAAATACCCGAGAATCATTGAGTTTGTGGATGAATTGCCCAAAACTATCAGTGGAAAAATTCGCAGAACTGAAATTAGGGAAAAAGACAATACAAAGTAATTTGTTAGCATTGACAAAGAGGAGATAATTATTTCCTCTTTTTTTGAATTTATATTCAATCCATTGGAGCAATTTTGTAGAAAAAGCATTAATTTTGCCCGATTTTGATTTTCAAAAGCCGAACTTCTTCAAAAAACTAAAATTCAACACATTATATGCAAATCATCAACTTGTCGGAAAATAATTCCATTTTAAATCATTACCTGAAGGAGATTCGTTCGGTAGAAATTCAGAAAGATTCCATGCGTTTTCGTCGCAATATGGAGCGAATCGGCGAAATCATGGCTTACGAAATCAGTAAAACAATGCATTTTGTGTCGGAAGAAGTTCAAACGCCACTTGGTTTTGCTCCAACCAATGTGATAGATGAACAAATTGTTATTTCTACCATTTTACGTGCTGGTTTACCTTTTCATACCGGATTTTTGAGTTATTTTGATCGTGCCGAAAATGCATTTGTGTCAGCTTACCGCAAGTACAAAGATGCTTTAAAGTTTGATATTTTTATTGAATACATTGCCTCTCCTGATATTACAGGCAAAACATTGATTATTACTGACCCGATGCTTGCAACCGGAAGTTCAATGGAACTTGCTTACGGAGCGTTACTTACCAAAGGAAAACCGACTAACATTCATGTGGCTACAGTTATAGCCAGCCAACAGGCGATTGATTATGTGGCTTCACACTTCCCCGAAGTAAATACCACTATTTGGGCTGCCGCTATCGATCCTGAATTAAATGCACATTCTTATATTATTCCAGGAATTGGCGATGCTGGCGATTTAGCCTTTGGCGAGAAATTGTAAGTTTTTTCAATAGTACTTAAAATAAAAACCTCCAAACTTAAATGTTTGGAGGTTTTTTGTGTGAAATAACTTCTGAGATTATAATCCTTCGCCTGTAAGTGTAATTACTTTATCTGGACTCAATCCACCACCTGAGATGGTAAGTGTTGCAGTGTGCGATCCTTTTGAGGCAGGAGCATAAACCACTTTAATGTTAGTTCCATTGGCTGCGTTGGTAGCAGAGTTTGTAATCGAACTTGTTGATACTGTAAACATAGCTGCGTCGCTACCTGTAACGACTACACTCAATGCGCTTAAAACATCAGTAGTTTTTATATTCAGCGTTTTAGTTTTAGTTGCGCCGATTTTAGTTGCAGGGAATTGAAGTGAATTTGCAATTCGTCCCGGAAATACATTGGGTGCATTAGGATCAAAAGGTACTGAAGCAACTCCTGTTAAGTTCATTATTTTACTTGTAGCACCAGTGCTCGAGAGTGTGAGCGTTGTGCTATGCGACCCGGCAGTTGTTGGATTGTAACGTACATTTATACTTGAAGAGTTCACAATTCCTGCAGTTTGCGTGATTGTAAGACTCTTGCTCCAGGTGCTTTCAGTTGACAGCTTGATATCAAAATTTGTTTGGTCAGCCAACGATAGCGTGACGTCACTTGTTAGGCTTAGACCACTTACTGTAAAGCTTTGGGCAGCAGCGGGAGTGCCTGCTACAGTAGAAAATTCAGTCAAACTTCCAGTTGTGTTAATAGTTGGACCCTGTGTTCCACCCATCAATTTGAAAGTAATATTGTCAGCTGTTTTTGTAATTGAAGTAATAGCACGGTTAATGTTAGTTCCCGACCATGTTGTTGGAGTGTAAGATCCAGTAGAAAATGCCGATCCCGGTGTAGTCGAAGAACCACTTAGCGGTTGCAAATAAACGCGCATGTGGCTGCTGGCTGTTTGACTTGTGCCTGTATAGTTGTTTGGTGTATTAGCATCCCACTCAGACTTCAGGTAATCAATGTGCCAAATGAGCATTCCTTCGCCTGGTAAATAAGAATCCCATCCTGTTTTTTTGCGGTACTCAACCATGAAAAACTCTGCCGGACTTGGCGCAGCTCCATTCAGATTGTGTGCGGTTGCTGACAATAAATAGGCTTGTTGGTTTGTATTCGCAGGTTGAGTTACTCCCTGATATAGAGGCAGAAGGGTAAGATCTGTGGGCGCGTTAACTTCCTGTGGTGTCAACCATCCAAGGTAAAATCTATCGTAAACAGAATACAAAGGAGGAGTTTTACCATCGTTTGAATATCCCCCATAATCCATAATGCTCCATTCATTCAAAGTGTTGTTATTAGAGTTTTCTGTATGATAATAATCAGGTAAACCAAGCACGTGGCCAAATTCGTGACAAAAAGTACCGATACCACACATGTTGCTTCCTGCAGCCCCGCTTAACTCAGAGGTACAAGCATAATCATTTACAGTTTTGCCATCAAACGTCTTGTTGCCGGTATATCCTGCATCTGTTAGACTCCATCTGTGTGGCCATATTGTAGTTGCAGCACCACCTTCAGCTTCGTTATATCCTGCGTAGTATACAAACACATTATCCAGGATTCCATCATTATCTGTATCGTACTGAGTAAAATCAAGACCAGCATTATTTGCTGCAGTACATGCGTCTGCTATTAAATAGTCTGGTTTTACATCCTGATCATAAGTAGCATCATTCGTTCCGTAATATGCCATGTTGTTTGGCAATGTGTATGGGCCAACTACATCAAAAGTAGGTGCAAACTTTCCATAAGAACTAGCCATAAAATAATCTTTAGCTGATCCTGTTCCTGCGTTTGCGCTATATCCTGCTTGGTTGAGTAAGTTTGTGTAAGCCACCTGTGGAGTTGCAGTTACAAAACTTTTATCCGAGAAGTTTACCAGAATTACCAATGCTTTAGGTGACCCATTCAAAGGATAAGCTTTCTGAATACCTTTTACCTTACTATAGACCGATGACGCTGATTTGCGACTGGTGCTTCTGATTAGTTGAATACTTTCCGGTTTAGAGACAGTTCTTAGAAAAGTAATTTCTTGTACAGATCGTCTTTTTGCATCTTTTGCAATCAGGTTACCTACAGAACTGCTTCCATCAGGATTCAAATTTGCATATGTGAAATATCCTTTTGCATTTTGCTTTAATAAATAACCATCTTCAGTTGTCTGATAGTGATTAAATTCGTCTCCGTGCACACGTGTTACAAGAGTAGAACCATCGGGTTGAGTGACTACGATTGGACCTGAGAATGCTTTAATTGCATATGTGTTCTGACTTCCCATCAGATAAAAAATGGCACATAGTGCCAGAAACAGGGTATTCTTTTTCATTTTTATATAATTTACAATTCGAGGACAGCAAATATAGTAAATATTTATACAAAAAACTACTTTTGACAAGGATTTTACATTTTGCAGTTGATTTATTACAAAAAAGAGGCTTGTTGCATGACAAAATTACAACAATACAGGTGTGTTTGTGTGAATTGTTATATTAGTATTATTCAGGCTTTTAGTGGAACTGTATTTTAATTCATAACTATGAATAGATAAAAGCACTGCAATAATGTCATTGTTAATCAGCTTATTATGGCCATTTTGACAGAATAATCATATTGGTATTTAATTTGCAAATCCGGTAGCATAATAATAAATTCAATGTATAACTTTTTAAAAATAGGAGATTAAGATTATGTTACTAGTTAGAAATTCAAATCAGGTTCCATCTTTATTAGATCGTTTTTTTGATGGTGAAATGTTCGATTTGACAAACCGCAATTTTTCGAACACGAATACAACTTTGCCATCCGTCAACATTACAGTAAATGCAGATGCATTTACTGTAGAAGTGGCAGCGCCTGGTTTCGATAAAAGTGATTTCAAATTGGAGTTAAATCACAATACGCTTACAATTTCTTCTGACAAAAAAGTGGAAAATGAAACGAATGAGGGTGAGTTCTTTACGAAACGTGAATATAGCTATCAATCATTTACCCGCTCGTTTACTTTGCCGCAAATTGCAAATAGTGAGCGTATTGAGGCAAGTTACGAAAATGGAATTTTGAGTGTAAGTATTCCTAAAAAGGAAGAAGCTAAACCAAAACCTGCTCGTACAATTGAAATCAATTAAATTTTCGTTTATTTTGTAATTGAGAAGCTGTCTTAAAAATCTAAATAATATTATTCAAGTGTAAACTTTCAAATTGTTACTTACTCAAGACACAAAGTTACTTATGAGACAGTTTTTTTATTTTAATTAAAAACTAAATTATGGAAACATTTCAACAAATAATTAATGGCGACAAGCCCGTTTTAATTGACTTCTATGCCACTTGGTGTGGTCCTTGCAAAGCCATGAGTCCTATAGTAGAGGCATTGGGGAAAGAACTGCAAGGGCAAGCGCGTGTTCTTAAAATTGATGTAGATAAAAATCAGGCCTTGGCGGCACAATATCAAATTCAGGCGGTGCCTACTTTTATGATTTTCAAAAAAGGTCAGGTTGTTTGGAAAAAAGCGGGTGGAGCTGATAAAATGACAATTCTGAATCAATTGAATCAATTTATTTAAAGGTCATCAAAAATTTTATGTAATTTATCGAAAAACGATAAAATTATTTTGTTATTCAAAAATAAATGTTTTTCTTTGCAACATAATTTCTATTCAAAAATTAATAATAATCAAATTCAAAAATTTTATGAAGCAATTTCTTAAATTCACTCTTGCTACCATTGTAGGTGTAATTGTAGCTTCTTTTCTGGGAATGTTTATATTTTTCGGAGTTATTGGCGCTATTGCCGGTTCGAGCGAAAAAGTAACTGAGATAAAACCGAACTCGGTTTATGAACTTGATTTGGAAGGCTCGTTGATTGATCGTTCTGAAGATGATCCTTTTTCAGCAGCCTTATCAGAGGCATTTGGTCAGCCAGAGCAAAAGGTAATTGGTCTTGATGATGTATTGTCAAACATCGACA
>ERZ1034365.597-NODE-597-length-19812-cov-3.482138_pt1 | contig 19812 bp, 17 predicted proteins | sample MGYA00520615_ERZ1034365 | MGnify/ENA primary metagenome ERZ1034365 (study PRJEB33736, sample SAMEA104284505) | Azolla filiculoides | biome: Urban; feature: Water surface; material: Ditch water | place: Netherlands | collected 2015-10-28 | depth 0-0.1 m ... | reverse complement strand
GGCGACCGCGGGGCACGCATGCTCAGCAAGCAGGCACTGGCTGGGGTGATTGAGCCGCGGGTAGAGGAAATTTTTTCACTGGTGCAGCAGGTCATCCGCGAGTCGGGCTACGAAGAGGTGCTGTCCTCCGGCATTGTTCTCACGGGAGGCAGCTGCGTCATGCCGGGCATGATCGAACTCGGGGAGGATATTTTCCTCAAGCCAGTGCGCCGCGGGATTCCAAAGTACTCCAACGCGCTGGCGGACATGATTTCCCAACCCCGTTCGGCCACCGTCATGGGCCTGATGGAAGAAGCCCGGCTGGCCCGTTTGCGCGGGTTCAAGGTGGCCCAGCAGAACGGTTCCATGAAAACGGCTTTTGGCCGTTTCAGGGACTTCATCGTCGGGAATTTCTGACCATGTGCACCAAGCTTTACCTGGCTAGGGGCAGTCCTCCATCGCGCTCCCGATGGCGATGGCCGTGCACCGGCCCGTCACCGGGCCTTGTTCCTGCAAATAAGTAGACCTTAACCCCATTCAGACAACTGCAAAATCCAGGAGAAGAAAATGAGCATCGAAATGATTGAAGTCGAAGAATTCAACCAGGGCACCCAGATCAAGGTGATCGGCGTCGGTGGCGGCGGCGGCAACGCGGTGGAGCACATGATTGTGCGCAGTGTCCAGGGCGTTGAATTCATCTGCGCCAATACCGACGCACAGGCCTTGGGCCGCAGCGCAGCCCACCGGACGCTCCAGCTCGGCGGCAGCGGGCTGGGTGCGGGCAGCAAGCCCGAAAAGGGGCGTGATGCCGCGGAAGCCGCGGTGGATGAGATCCGTTCCGCGATTCATGGCGCGCACATGTTGTTCATCACGGCCGGCATGGGCGGCGGAACGGGGACTGGTGCGGCGCCTGTTATTGCCCGCGTGGCCAAGGAAATGGGCATCCTGACCGTGGGGGTGGTCACCAAGCCGTTCGACTGGGAAGGCAAGCGTCGCATGGCCAATGCCGATGACGGACTGGCCGAACTCGAAGCCAATGTCGATTCATTGATCGTGGTGCTCAACGAGAAGCTGCTGGATGTCCTGGGGGATGACATCACCCAGGACGAAGCCTTCGCCCATGCCAATGATGTGCTGAAGAACGCCGTTGGTGGCATTGCCGAGATCATCAATGAATACGGCCATGTGAACGTCGACTTTGAAGACGTCCGTACCGTGATGGGCGAACCCGGCAAAGCCATGATGGGGACCGCCGTGGCCAACGGGCCGGACCGTGCCCGCATCGCCGCGGAGCAGGCCGTGGCCTGCCCTCTGCTTGAAGGGATCGATCTCTCGGGTGCCAAGGGTGTGCTGGTGCTGGTGACGGCGGCCCGGGGCTCGCTCAAGTTGAGTGAGTCGAAGCTCGCCATGAGCACCATTAACGCCTATGCATCGGCCGATGCGCACGTCATCTACGGCGCTGCTTATGACGACAGCCTGGGCGACAACATCCGTGTCACTGTGGTCGCTACAGGCCTGTCCCGTCAGGGTGTACGCCGCACGGCGCCCCCCCTGCAGGTGCTGCGTACCGGTACCGACAACGTTCCGATCAATATCCCGACCATCAACTCTGTGGTTGCCGGGCCTGGTGCTTCCTCGGTTGTGTCCACCGTGGCGCAGCCTGACTATGACGCCTTGCGGGGTCCGGCTGTCTGGCGTTCACCCAACCGGACGCAGGCAGCAGCCCGGGTGGATGCGCTGGCCTCGGGCGGGATGGATGATTTCGAGATTCCCGCTTTCCTGCGCAAACAAGCGGACTGAGTCTCCAAAAACTAAAATAAAGCCATGCTGGCCCAACGTACCCTGAAAACACTCACCCGTGCGGTGGGGGTAGGCCTGCACAGTGGGCAACGGGTAGAGTTGACCTTGCGTCCAGCACAGCCTGAAACCGGTATTGTTTTCCGGCGGGTTGACCTGCCTGCGCCGGTGGATATTCCGGTCTCGGCTTTGGCTGTAACCGACACCCGGCTGGCGTCCACCATTTCCAGTGGGGGGGCCAAGGTGCACACGGTAGAGCACCTGATGTCTGCCTGCGCCGGTCTGGGTATCGACAACCTGTACGTGGACATCACAGCCGAGGAAGTGCCGATTCTTGATGGTTCGGCCTCGTCCTTTGTGTTTCTTTTGCAGAGTGCTGGCATCGTGCTGCAGAATGCCCCACGGCGCTTTATCCGTGTCAAGAAGCCGGTCGAGGTGCGTGAAGGACAAGGCGATAACGTCAAATGGGCGCGGCTGGAGCCTTTTCATGGCTACAAGCTCAGTTTTGAAATCGAGTTTCATCATCCTGCGGTGGATTCCACCGGGCAGCGCGTGGAATTTGATTTGGGGCAGGGCTCTTACTCGCGCGACATTGCGCGGGCGCGCACTTTCGGTTTCACCAAAGATGTCGAGATGATGCGGGCCAATGGCCTGGCGCTGGGGGGAGGGCTGGACAACGCCATTGTCATGGACGACTACAAGGTTCTCAATGCCGATGGGTTGCGTTACGACGACGAGTTCGTCAAGCACAAGATCCTGGATGCGATGGGCGATCTCTATCTGGTGGGAAAACCGCTGCTGGCGGCTTACAGTGCCTTTCGCTCAGGGCACGCGCTGAACAACCGCCTGCTGCGCGAGCTTCTTTCCCGCCCGGATGCCTATGAAGTCGTGACCTTCGAAGATGCGAAAAAGGCCCCCACGGGCTTTGCCTTGCCGGCGCGAGCCTGGTAGATCGCACAGTCAGTCAAAGGACCGCTTCGCATGTTGCTGTTTCGCTGGGCCATGATGCTGCTGCTTCTTGCTGCAGGTGTGTCATTTGCTTTTTATGCAGGAACAGGGCAGGCGCGTTTCCGGCAATTCGGCTTGCTGGTTCTTAAATGGACCGTGTTGGCGGCGCTCGGATTTTTCGGCGTGCTCATCCTGGAACGGATTGCCTGAGGCTTGGTCCGGCACCGACGGAGTCGGCCGGATTGCAAGCTCACCCTCAGTGACTCCTTCCTCCGCGGTACATCCCGCTGGTCGTGCGTTGCAGGCCGTGTGCGGCGGCCAGCTTGTTCATCGAGGGGCTGGCATGCGCATGGGTGATGGCCATACCCAACGCATCTGCCGCATCCTGTCGCGGCACGGTGGGCAATTCCAGCAGCCGCTTCACCATTTCCTGAATTTGCGACTTGGTCGCTCGGCCATGACCCGTGACCGCCTGTTTCATCTGCAGTGCCGTGTACTCGGCCACTGGCAGATCGCACGAGACCAGTGCCGTTACACAGGCTCCTCGTGCCTGACCCAATAGCAGCGTGGCCTGTGGATTGACGTTCACAAACACGATCTCGACAGACGCCTCGTCGGGCTCGTAACGCGCGCGAAGCTCGCGGATTCCGTCATAAAGGACCTTGAGCCGCGCGGGAAGGTTGCCCAGTGCCAGATGCGTGGTCTTGATGACGCCACTGGCGACGTAGCTCAACGCATGGCCAGACACGTCCACCACCCCGAAGCCGGTGGTCTGCAGGCCAGGGTCAATACCAAGAATGCGCATGAATTATAAAAAATAATAGCAAACAATGACCATAATACGTTGGGTTTTCGCCAAAAAGAGGCTGTGTCTGCGTCAAGTGCTGAAACCTTGATCTCCCCAGCAACAAGGGCGAACTGTCCCCCAGTGGAGACAGCAGTTCATCAACTCAGCTGAAAGGGGGTATCACGGCCATCGTAACTGTTGGAATTGATCTGGCAAAGAACGTCTTCGCCGTGCATGGCGTGGGCGAGGCAGGCGGAGCCGAACTGATGCGCCCCGAAGTGCCACGCGCCAAACTCCTCGAACGCATTGCCAGTCTGCCGCCATGTCTGATTGGCATGGAAGCCTGTTGCTGCGCCCACCGCTGGGCCAGGGCGTTCGCCGCGTTCGGCCACTCCGTTCGCTTGATGGCCCCCAAGTTCGTGCACCGCGCGCGCCAAGGCTACGTAGAGCAGCGCACAGTCCTCATCAATCGCATCCGCGGCCTGGTGTCCGAGTTGGGCATCGTGCAGCCCCTCAAAGCAGTCACAGTGCGCCGCGAAGCCGACAAGCACCTCGAAGACCTGCCGGGTGGTGCAACACCCTGGTGGGCGATGCACTGAGCGAGCTGATCCATCTGGATGTTCGGAGCCAGCAGTACGACCGGTACATTGAACAGGCCGCCAAGGAGGACACTCCGTCACGCCAGTTGATGCAACGCAGTGGCCCTGGTCCCACAATGGCCAGCGCCATTGTGGCCAAGAGCGCGCGCATATGCTGGGCCATGTTGCAACGTGGCGAGGAATTCAAGGTGCCCGCCGGAGCCAGGCGCCACGGAGTGAACACATGACACCACAGATCGAATCATCGGCCACTTGAAGGCTTCTCGTTGATGTGCACACGGTGGGACTTGCGCTGGGGAACGCACGACCAAGTCAAGGGGATAGCAGGGAGAAATCCCCAAGGCCCGTCTCATGAATGGAGTCCCTGGCGTGCGTCTTTCATCAGGATCGTCCGCCAACATGGCCGCACCAGTGACGGCTTGTAGTTCCGCCGTCTGTGCCGTTTGCCAAACAACATCAACGCGTTGCCAGCGCTGAATCGAAAACGATCTGGATTGAATTCTGAAACCCTATGCCTGGGTCGATCTCTGCGCGATCAGCCCAGGATGGCCGTTGGTTGCTCTTGTGGGGAAGCCCTTGTCGCAGACATGAAAAGCTTATCGAAGGGTAAAAACACCGGTATGGCAATCACGACTTGGTTGTCCAATCTGGCAGGCCGCCCACCTAGAAGGCCAATCGATCAACTGTTCCAGTTGAAACTGAGGTGGATGTTCTATGCACGCAGTGCGGACCATCAGTGGCACGCCGGATGCTGCGCAATCATGCCGGCCTGCACTATGCACACAAGAAAGAACACCAGAAATGTATCCCGGTGGCACCCCACTTGGCAACAGGCGCAGTCGCAACATGCCAGTGGCGCAACATGCCGGACAATAGGGGCCAAGGCACGCTGGTCCGGCAGATGTCCTTTGCTGGCTTGGGGCGTGACTGTGGTGGATCTCATCAATGGAATTTCGGCTGATTCTTGGCTTTGCAAAGCCTTGGCGGGCAACGCTCGCACTGTGTATTTTTTTGATGCTGGCGGAGAGTGTGCTTGCACTCGCGGTACCCTGGCTGGCTGGCCAGTTCGCTGCGCGCCTGCTCGTGGATCTGGCCCAGGCAGGGGGCAGCTTGCTTGTTGGACTTCTGGCGTTGTTTGCCGGACAGGCGCTGCTCAAATTTGCCAATGCATGGCTGCTTGGAAGAACTGCGGAAAACATTCTCGCTGATTTGCGTACCCATCTTTATGACCATCTCCAGGCCTTGCCGCTGGCTTATTTCCAGCAGCGCCGGCACGGCGAGATTCTGGCTTTACTGACCAATGACGTGGGTGTACTGGCCAGCTATATCAGTGGCACGCTGCTGAGCGTGGTCCCGCTGGTGCTCACGGTGTTCGGTGCGGCCGTCATGATGCTCCGGATCGACTCGGGGCTGACGCTGCTGGTCCTTTTGATGATGCCGCTTTTTTTTGTCTTGCTCAAGGTGTTGAGTCGCCGCCTGCGGCCCCTCTCAAGCCAGTTGCAGCAGGCTTATGCCGACGCCGTGTCCATTGCGGAAGAAAATCTTGGAATGTTGCCTGCTATCAAGACCTTTACGCGGGAATCCCTGGAATCTGCGCGGTACCGCGACAAGGTCCGGCACATCCTGCATCTCGGCAATCAGGAGCGTCTGATCTATGCGGCGCTTGGGCCGACCGTGCAGTTTCTGGCTGCGGCCGGCATGGTCGTGGTTCTCTGGCAGCTCAGTGGCACATTGAGTGGTCAGACGCCAGCTGAAATGGTGAGTTTCCTTCTATATGCCGCACTCCTCACCCGTCCTGTCGGTGGACTGGCCGACCTCTATGGGCAGACACGGCAGGCACGTGGTGCACTGGAGCGCCTGGGTGCTGTGCTGGATGAGCCACCTGAGCCGAAACCTGATCAGGGGCGTATCCTGGCCCCGGTACGCGGAGAAATAGAATTTAAATCCGTCCATTTTTCATACCCTGATCGTCCGCCCGCCCTCAAGAATGTCAACCTGCACATTCGGGCTGGTGAGACCGTTGCGCTGACAGGTCCCAATGGCGCTGGCAAGAGCACGCTTTCACATCTTTTGATGCGTCTGATGGCGCCCGATCGCGGTCACATTTTGATCGATGGCAAAGACATTGCCACCGTCGCACTCGCCAGCCTGCGCCGCCAGATTGGTGTGGTGCCGCAGCATGTTCTTTTGTTCAATGGCAGCGTATTCGACAATATTGCCTACGGCCTGCCCGATTCGACCCCAGATGCTGTGATCGCAGCCGCGCGGGCAGCGCAGGCGCACGAATTCATCATGCAGTTGCCAAAAGGGTACAGCAGCGTTGTTGGCGACCAGGGTATCAGGCTGTCTGGCGGTCAGCGCCAGCGCATCGCCTTGGCGCGCGCGCTATTGAAAGATCCACCAATCCTGGTGCTGGACGAAGCGACGGCCATGTTCGACCCGGAGGGTGAAAAATCCTTCATCGTGGAATGCCGGGAGATGCTGTCTTCCAGAACTGTCATTCTCATTACCCACAGACCCGCCAGCCTGGCCCTTGCAGATCGGGTTCTGAGTCTGGAGGATGGTGGGGTGGTGGAACGCATTCCCACCCGGGTTGCGCAAGTCCGCGACTTGGATCGGGGGGGGCGTTGATGCGGCGCGTTTTCTTTCAATGGGGGCGATTCAGTTCTCTCAGCGCCGCCGAGCAGCGCGTGCTGATCACCGCGGCCATTTGGCTGCCTGTGTTCTGGTTGTGTTTGCGGCTGCTGGGGTTGTCACGCTGTTTGGCGCACATACAAGAGATGTCGTCCGGAAGGCGTGCTGCCATGACGGTCACGGAAATTCACGCGCTTGGGGGCCTTGTCAACATCGCGGCGCGGCACACGTTGGGACCCTCATCGTGTCTGACAAGGTCAGTGTTGCTGGTTTGGCTGTTGCGCCGTCGGGGAATTGAAAGCGCGTTGCGTATCGGCGTACGCTTTACACAGGGGGCACTGGATGCGCATGCCTGGGTGGAGTACCAGGACACCCCTGTCAATGATCAACTTGACGTGGGCGCGCAGTTCGCCTCGTTCGGTGATCTGCTCCCCCTGCACGCCTTTCACGCACCATGAGTGGTATCGCCGGAATCTTTCATTTCGATGGGCAGCCGGTTCCGCCCGGCCAGATCGAGCTCATGACCTCGGCCATGGTGCGTCGAGGACCCGATGGACTCCGTCATTGGCGCAGTGGTCCCGTGGCGCTGGGGCAATGCATGTTCCGCACTACGCCCCAGTCGATCGAGGAGGTGCAGCCGTTGGTCAACGAGGACGGTACCCTGGTCCTCGTCATGGATGGCCGGGTGGATAACTGGGAAGATTTGCGACGGAAGCTTTTGCGCAGGGGGGCTTTGCTGCGAACCCGTACGGACGCCGAGCTTGTATTGCGCGCCTATGAGGTATGGGGCGATGCATGTGTCGATCACCTGGTTGGCGAGTGTGTGTTTTTTGTATGGGATGCACGCCGCCAGCGCCTGTTTGGAGCCCGCGATGCGGCCGGTGCGCGGCATTTTTACTATTGCCAGGGTAAAGGCTGGTTTGCGTTTGCATCCGAAATCAAGGGGCTTTTGGCCCTGTCGCCTATCGAACGACGACTGAATGAGTCGCGGCTGCTGGACTACCTTGTGACGGAGTTTGACCGCAGCGATGAGGTCGGGACGTTCTATAAGGACATCTTTCGTCTGCCGGCCGGTCACGCGATGGAGGTGGCGCTGCGTGGTCAGCGCCACTGGCGCTACTGGAATCCGGGCCATCTGGCTGAAAACCGATTTTCCTCAACGCAGGAATGTACGGAGGCGTTCATGGATCAACTGCGTGTGGCTGTGAAATGCCGCCTGCGCAGCATCAAGCCGGTCGGCGCCATGCTCAGCGGTGGACTCGATTCCTCATCCATTGTCGGGTTGATCAGCAGTGAATTCCGCAGCGAGCTGGTGCAGCCCTTGCGTACCTTTTCCTTGATCAGGGAGGACCGCGAAAACTGCCCTGACTGGCGTGCAATCAGCGAAATTCTCAAGGCCGATCCCTGGCTCCAGCCGAGCATCATTACGTCTGCGAAAGCAAGCGAAGTCAGCCAATCCGTTCTTTCTGCCATTGGGTTAGCCGATGAACCCTTTGCTGTTGCGAACGGCTTCACTTATGGCCTGACCTATGAGGCTGGACGGGACGCTGGTTGCGCCGTGATGTTGGACGGCATGGCAGGGGATGCGCTTTTTTACGATCCAAGAAGTTCAGCGGATATCGTTGCGCGTCGGCGGCTGTATGGCGTGTTGCGACCCTTGCTGGCTGCCTTCGATAACCACCAGATTCACGACGGGCTCAGATACGTTCTCCTGGCAACGTTGAAAAACCTGGTTCCTGATCGATTGCGTGCCGCCGCCCGCCGCCAGCATGACAGGCGCCAATGTGGCGAAGGGGACATGCAGGTGCTCAATGCCGGGATTGCGCGGAATTATCTTGCCTCGAAGCGTTCTCCGCTGTATCTGGCTGGCGGCAGGTTGCCGGAGGCAAACGATCAGATGGCGCACGCCCGGAACTTCACCACGGGCCTGATTTCATTTGGACACGAGGTGTATGGGCCGCTTGCACTTGCCAACGGCGTGGAACCGCGCAGCCCGTTTTCAGACCGGAGGCTGATTGAATTTGCCATTCAGATGCCGCTGAGCGCTAAGCTGGCAGTTCCTTGGTACAAACATGTGTTGCGATCCGGCACTGTTGGAATGCTGCCAGAATCAGTGCGCTGGCGGCCAGATCTTGGCGGGCATCCAGGGTGGGATTTTTTTGACAGGTTGGCTGGGAGTTTAGCCACGGCCCAACTTTCAGGAGTGCGCCACGTTCCCATTGGCGTTGCACTTGACCACTTGATCAACCGGCCTATGAGTGCAATATGTCCAAGGCAGCATTCCCAGTCAAATGATTTTTACTCCGAGCACCGAGCTTTCCGACTTGCACTCCTGTCCAAGTGGGTAACGACGCACAAGCTCGTTTTGTAAGAAGCCAACTTTTTATCCTTTTCTTACGCTGAGCTGTAGCTGTACTTCGGGAAAATCCTGTAACATTAAGAAGCATATCCATACAGGATGGATAGGTGGCATCTACCAAGATGTTGGATGGGGTGAATTTTTGGAGGATTGTGTATGCTTACCGCACGTGCTGCTGACGATGTAGAAAAAAAAATCTATTTGAGGCCTCAGGTATTCAACTACGGCGATCTTCGGACGATGACACAATCTGGTGTCGGTTCTAAAACGGAAAATATTGATAGGCTAAAAGGATCACTTAAGATTTGTGCTGTCGACGCGACAAAATCAAAATGCTGATTGATTTCAATGCGTACAAATTTTTTAAGTTCACCGTTTTTTGATGCTTAAGTGTGGTGAAAAAACAATCCAAGAAAAAATAGATTGCGTGCCTTTCCATCGATGGATCTTCAACGATGGCCAAATTTGGACACTTTTTTACCGCCGTGGTGAAAGTTTTGTCTTGCGGTTTCCAGATTTGGCCGATTTCGAGGTGGCGGCCGACGGGTTTTCAGTGCTGGCTCATCCCGTAGTCGGCACTAGCAGCAACACAATAACGCATTTATATTTAAACCAAGTTCTTCCTCTTGCGCTCAGTCGTCAGGGGAAACTGGTGTTTCATGGCAGCGCGGTGCAAACGCCTTTTGGGGTAACAGCATTCCTAGGTGAATCAGGTCGGGGTAAGTCGACGCTGGCAGCGAGCTTTGCCAGTTCGGGCTGCAGGTTTTTGACAGATGACTGTCTCTTGCTGGAGAAGTTAGACCGTGGTTTTTCTGTCCAACCCAGTCATCCTTCGATTCGGCTGTGGGACGACAGTCGAGAGGCTTTGGTGCATGCTTCGGCCCCGCTGGCGCCCCCGGTGCAGCACACCCCAAAGGCACGTATTCTTTCGGACGATGTCTTGGCGTTCTGTGATGTAGCCCAGCCATTGCGAAATATTTATTTCCTGGGCGATGGATGTGCATCTGAAGTGTCCATTACGCCAATGAGTCCAAGTGAAGCATTGATCGGGTTGGTCAACCATTCCTTCCTGCTCGATATCGAGGCGCGCGACGCGATCGCAGCGCATTTTGAAGAGTTGACGCAGTTGGTGGCGTTGCCGCTCTATTTTCGTCTCGATTACCCTCGGCATTACGCTGCTTTGCCAAGCGTGAGAGAGGCTATTCTCAAGAATGCCAGCATGGACATTCACGCCTCATGAGCCAATTTAACTCCGTTACCATCCCCAAGCAAGTCATGGCCCGCCAAGTGGGCGATGAGACCGTGATACTTGACTTGGCCAGCGGCACCTATTTTGGTCTTGATCCGGTTGGCACGCGTATCTGGCAGTTGTTGGCCGAAGGCCGGACGCTGGCGCAGGTCTCCGAAGTGATCCTTGCGGAGTATGACGTGTTGCGCGAGGAGGTGGAGCAGGATCTCGATCAGTTGGTGAAGGAGCTCAGCGCCAGGAAGCTGATTGAATTGGTGATCTGATGACCACAACCTCCGTGACCGTAATACAGCCAGCTTCGGACGGTCATCAAGTCTGTCTGGCCTGTGGTCTCTGTTGTCGCGGTGTGTGGTTTTCACGTGTCGTTTTGGAGGAAGACGAGGTTGAGCCCGCACGCATCGCTGGGTTGCCATTGGAAATGATTGGTGAGAAAACGGGTTTTCAGCAACCCTGTGTCTTGCACCAAGACGGCTGCTGTAGTGCCTATCAGGTCTGGCGGCCCAAAGTTTGCGTTAATTTCAGCTGCAAGTTGCTGGATCGCTTGGTGGCTGGGGAAATACCGTTGACTGATGCTCTGGCGCACGTCAAGGCAGCGCGGACCATGGCGGACAGTGTGACGAGCGAAGCTGGCTGTTCTCCCGGTGGTCTTCAAGGCGATGAGTTCCTTGAAAAGTTGATCCATTCGACTGAAACTGATGCGGATGGTCGACCCTCACTTTCTCCAGCGGCCCGGCTTGATGCAGTTGCCTTGCGTATTTATTACCAGAAGTACTTCCAGAAGACGGCCGATTGATTCCTGGCGCTGAACCTTGCCTGCATTGATTTACGAAGTTCAGAACGATGCGTTGTAGTCTCAACTTCCCCGCTGCCGGAGAGGCTGTTGCGGTGGGGCGCACCGATTCTTATTCGGCCTACGGTGAAGACTCCATCGTCGTGGCGTTGGCCTGGCTGGCGGCTGTTGTCGCCGACCTGCGGCCAAGTTGGCCGTTTTCTCAGGCGTTGGCTGCGGCTGATCTGGTGGCACTCGCCGACCGGGAGGGCGTTGTTGCGCTAGTGGACGCGCGTTTGCATGTCTTGGCGGATGATGCGTCATGTCCGGCAATCACTGCGCCAGACCCGGTGCGGCAGGCTTTCAGGGGCGCTGCCCGCGAATCGGCCTTGTTGTCCATGCTGCTTGAGGGGGAGGCCCGCCGAATGCTGGCATTGATGGCGGATGCCGGGTTGCCTGGCTTGTTGCTCAAGGGGCAGGCACTCGGGCAGTGGGCTTACGCCGTGCCGCATTGGCGTGCCAGCAGTGATATGGACGTGCTGGTGCCAACCCGGGAGGCGGCGCAGATGCTGGCTGATCGGCTCAGCGAGTCCGGCTACCAGCAGCCGCAGCCGTCCGGCGAACTGGTTTCTTTCGAGTTCATGTGCCGCCGTGAAGTGGTGCCGGGCGTTTGTATTGAGGCGGATCTGCACCATCGGCTGGTCAACTCCCCGCTTTTTTCAGACCTGTTCGCTTTTGACGAACTGATGTCTGAATCCATCCCGCTGCCGGCGTTGGGCGCCAATGCGCGGGGCCTCGGGCCAGCGCACGCCTTCCTGCACGCGGCCCTGCACCGTGCGCATTACCTCTCCGTCGGGGTCACGGATCGTCTCAAGTGGTTGTACGACTTCTGCGTACTCGGGGACAAGTTTTCAAGCGACGATTGGGAACGCTTGCGTGATGTGGCGCTGGACAAGGGGCTGTGCGGCATTTGCCTGGACGCCCGGCATGCCGCCGAAGCTGTGTTCGGTGCTTCAACGGTGCCAATGCCGCCCGATGTGCAGGTGGTGATGGAGAAAGCCCAAAACAAGGAAGCCATCGATGTCCGCCGCCTGGGGGACTGGGGCTATATGCAATACCGTACGTTTTTGACCCTTCCCACCCACCGCCTTCGCCTGCGCTGGGTCTGGCAGCGCATATGGCCCAGCCGCGATTACATGGCGCACTTGTATGGTCGTCACGATCTGGGTTATGCCGGACTCATGGGCGTACGCGTGCGCACGGCGGTCCGGCGCTTTCTGGGCCTCAAGGTGACTGAGTCCTGACAACATGGCCTTTCATGGCAGCGCTGAATCTCCCATCCGCGCAAGGATCGTGCTGGCGCGGTGGCCAAGGTAGGCTGAATTGGGCACCTTCTCAAAGTATTTGGGACGCGGCAGCATCACAGCCAGCCGGGCCGCCTCATAGGCCCCGAGTTTCGCCGCTGACTTGCGATAGTAATGTTGCGCCGCAGCTTCGGCGCCAAACACACCTTCACCCCACTCCACGTTGTTGAGGTAAATCTCCAGAATGCGCTGTTTGTCCAGCAGCACCTCCAGCGCCAGGGTCAGCACGAACTCCTGGCCTTTGCGCAACAGGGTGCGCTCGCCGGAGAGCAGAAGGTTCTTGGCAAGCTGCTGGGTAATGGTGGAGCCTCCGACAATTTTCGGTGTTTTAGCCGGCGATACAGGCTTGCCCGGCCGGATTGGCGGCGTGCGCCTGGTAGCCAGTTCCTCGGCCTTGGCATTTTTGTCCCAGGCTTTCTGTATGGCTTCCCACTCCACGCCGTCGTGGTGGATGAAATCACCGTCTTCCGAGGCAATCACCGCGCGTTTCAGGTGGTCGGAGATCTGCGCATAAGGCACCCACTGCTGGCGCCAGCGCAACTGGCCTTTTTCCGTCAGGACGCGCCAGCTTTCCGACCGCTCAAATGTCGTTGATTGCGGATCCACAACAGCCATCAAGGCAATGCGGCCGATGAAATAAAGCTGCAGTGCCAGGGCCGCAACGGCCACCAGAGCCAACCAGCGCCAGAGGGTTCTCATGGCAGATTCATGCGACCGATTTGATGCCCTGGTCAACTATCGCGCGCAGCTCGGCCAGAACGGTTGCGGATGGCGGGCGCACGCCGCGCCAGATCAGGAAGGACTCGGCAGCCTGTTCCACCAGCATGCCCAGACCATCGCGCGGGTGTGCGCCATGGGTGGCCGCCCAGCCCATGAAGCCCTGCGCGGCCGGCCCGTACATCATGTCCAGCGCCAGTGCACCAGGTTTCAGGACGGATGCCGGAACCGGCACGTTGGCGCCTTCCAGGCTGCTGGCTGTGGCGTTGATCACGACGTCAAAGCCGGCTGTGAGTTCGGTCGCGTTCAGGCTGCAGGCATGCACATTCACCCCGTCCTGTGCTGCCAGTGCGCCATGGCGCTGCGCCAATTCAGTCGCACGCGCCACGGTGCGGTTGGCGATGGTAATGCGACACGGCTGCTGGTGAATCAGCGGGCCCAGGACACCCGCTGCCGCGCCGCCCGCGCCAATCAGCAGGACTTCGCGACCGGCCAGCGGCACGCCTGCGTTGCGTGTGATGTCCGCCACCAGGCCCGGGCCATCGGTGTTGTCCGCACGGATGGCGTCACCATCGAAAGACAGGGTATTGGCGGCACCGGCCAACGTGACCTCCGGGCTGCGGTATGTGGCCAGGGCCGCGGCTTCGTGCTTGAACGGCACCGTGACGTTGCAGCCAAGTCCACCTGCGGCGCGGAAGGTCTGCACCGTGGCGATGAAGCCGTCCAGCGGCGTAAGTTCCCGTTCGTAGCGCAAGCGCTGGCCTGTCAGTTCGGCGAAGCGGGCATGAATCCAGGGAGAGCGGCTGTGCGCGACCGGATTGCCCATGACACAGTAGAGATCCATGAAAGAAGCCTTGTTCTGTTGCGGTGCGCGCATTTATTGGCGATGGGTCAGCCGGGTTTCAAGGGTTTCGTCGCGCGTGAACTTGAAACGTGCCACGACGACGATCTGGTCGGCTTGGCGACGCATGGCTTCGGTGAACGATCCAAACGGCCCGGCGGCCTTGGCAATGGTCCTGGCGCGGCGGTCCAGCGTCAGATTGCCGGAGGTTTCAACCACCTCCACGTCCAGCACCTTGCCTGTATGGTTGACAGTGACAACCATGGTTAATTCGCCGTACAGCTTGTTGCCGGCAGCCTCGGGGAAGTTGTCCGTGCCCTTGTCTTCGATCTTGCGACGCAGACCGTCGTAATACGCCGCATAGACCGCCTCGCGCGTGGCCGGACTGATGTACCGTTTCTTGGGCCGGGCATTCTGCTCGTTCACACGCCGCTCGATCTCGGCCAACATCTTGACCAGCCGGCGTCGCTGCTCCTCTCGCACCTGATCGGCTGGCGCCGTGCTGGGCTTGTGGGGATCGGGCGGGGGCAGGGCGGCGAGTTGCTGGCGAAGTTGTGCGAGCAGAAGAGCCTGCTGCTCCTGCAGGGATTCGATTTTGCGCTGTGCGTCTTCGGTGGCATCACCCAGTTCGGTCAAGGCCGAGGGCGGCAGGGGAGTGGTGGCACGTCCCTTGTCCGCGTCCCCTCCGCCTGCCAGAGAAAACTGGGCGATAGCCTTGGCTTGCTCAGGCGTTTCGTTGCTCTTTGCGTTGACCAGAATGACTTCCAGCGGGGTGTCCTGGAACACCCGGTTGAACCCCTCCGGATCAATAAAGCGCACAGTCAACAGCACCGCATGGACGGCAAAGGAGGCGCCCAGTGCGATCTGAAGGGTGCTGAAGGACCGAAAATTCACGATGTGGAATTATCGCCGGACGCTGGTTCTGCTTCGTTGACGTCCACCGCGATGGCAATGGGGCCGGCCGAGGCTTCCTCATCGTCCTCCTCGGTCTCATCCACCGGTGCCGGGGCGGCGTCAAGGCGCTCAATGACGGTGCCACTCACGTCCAGCGAGATCTCGTCAATTTCGCCGAGCTTCACCCGCAGCCGCGCGCCGCGCGTCAGGCCCTGGGCTCCCAGCACCGGGAAGACCAGCGGCAGCTCGTCCGCACGCGCCAGCCAGCTACCGCCAAAGCCTTCCTTGAAGGTGGTCGCCGTCAGTTCCGTGATGCCCTGCTGCTCCAGGTATTTCAGTGTCCAGAAGCGTTCCATGCCGGCCTGGTAGCCGTTGTAGGCGCTGTAGGCCGCGTCAAACCCGCTGATGATGGAGAACAACTCGGCATCCTTGGGCTTGAACGGCGCGGCCAGTGCAGCGGTCTTGCCGTGGCGCGCGCACGCAATGATCTGCCACTGGTTCACGAGGTCCGTGTAGCGACGCAGGGGCGAGGTGCTCCAGGCGTAGCTTTTGACACCGATACCGGCGTGTGGCAGCGCCTTGGTGCCCATGCGCACCTTCACGCCCGGCGCCAGACTGGCCTGACTGCGGTAGATGCCGGGCACGCCCAGATCGGCCATCCAGCTGCCCCAGGTGCTGTTGGCCAGGATCATGGCTTCGGCCACGATCAGGTCCAGCGGTGAGCCGCGCTGGCGCGTGGTGATGACGACTTCCTCGCGGCCCGTGGGCACCGTACCGTCGTTGCCGACCAGGCGGAAGTTGTAGTCTGGTCGGGTGAAGTTCTCGGATTTGCCCCGCACCACTTCCCGTTTGGCCTTCAGGTCTTTTGCCAGGCGGTATAAAAATGAGAGCAAATCACGACCAATCTGCAATGGGATGTGCTCAATTTCATGCTCAAATTCCGGATTTTCGAGCCATTCGGCCGTGATCAGGCCATCAAGCTGGTCGTGGCGCAGGTTGGCGGCGATCGGCACGCGCTCGATCTTCGTTTCCGACCCGCGGATCTCCAGCGTGGCTTCGTCCAGCGTCACGTACAGCGACACGGCCGGGCAGGCGCGGCCTTCCGCCAGGGTGTAGCCCTGCACCACGTCGTCAGGCAGCATGGTGATCTTGTAGCCCGGCATGTAGACGGTGGACAGGCGGTTGCGCCCGACCTGGTCGATCGGGCTGCCAGGCAGTACGACCAAGCCAGGTGCTGCAATGTGCACGCCCAGCACCACGGTGCCGGTGCCCAGGCCCTGGACGGACAGCGCATCGTCTATTTCGGTGGTCTGCGAGTCGTCAATCGAATAGGCCTGCACTGGCGCCAGCGGCAGCTCGTCGGTGATCGGCGGTGCCTGCAGCGCCGGAAAGCCCGTGCCCTTGGGGAAGTTGTCGAGCAGAAAGCGCTGCCAGTGGAACTGGTAGGGTGATTCGATGGCGCCGGCCTGCTGCAGCAGCGCCAGGGGCGGCAGGTGGGTGGTGCGCGAAGCCTCAACCACCGCCTTGTATTCGGGCGCGTTCTTGTCGGGGCGGAACAGGATCTTGAACAGCTGCTCGCGGATCGGTTGCGGGCAGCGGCCTGCGCCCAGTTCGGACGACCAGTCGGCGATCTGCTGCAGGATGAGTTTTTTCTTCTCGATGGCGGCCAGTGCCTGCTGCAGGATCTCTGCCGGTGCCTTCTTGAAACGCCCCTTGCCTGCGCGGCGGAAATAATGCGGCGCCTCGAACAGGCGCAACAGCGCGCCGGCTTGTTGCACCAGCGTGGCGTCGGCGCTGAGGGTGATGCGCCAGCTGCCCAGGGCAGCGTCGAAGGCCAGCGCCTCGAGGTAGAACTCCGTCACCCCGCAGTGGTTGATCATCTGGTCATTGGCCGTGATCGTGACGGTGCCGGAACCCGGGGCGCCGGCGGCATACAGCCCGCGCCCCACCAGGCCGCCGTTCCATTGCGACCACTTGAAGCGTGCCTGGCCGGCGCCATCGGGGTCGGCCACCTCGATGCGGTAGAGGTAGTGCTCGAGGCCGGTGTAGCCGCCACCGGCTTCGAGCGGGCAGTCGCCGCTGATCGTCAGCACCGGAGCCGGCGAGACGGTGAGCCGGCCTTTGGCACTGAAGTCGTCGGCCAAAGCGGCCACCGCGCTGCAATCGTCGTTCGGGCCCAGCCGCAACAGCTTGACGTTGGCAAAGGCTTGCGTGCGTTGGGTGGTGTCCGGTCCGCCCAGCGCCGGCTCGATCAGGTTCAGCGGGTCCTGGAAGCCGCTGATGCTGTCTTGCCAGACATCGAGCACGACCAGATCACGGATGCAGTCGGCTATGGTGGATGGCTGGGCCTGCGGGGCCTGATACGGCGGCGCGAAGTAGCTGGCCAGGAAACTGGACGGTGCGTCGAGCGTCAGCGACAGGCCGTCGGCCCAGGCCCGTCCGGCACCGAGCTCGACCTTGACCACGCTGGCGTCGCTGCTGGCGCTCAGCACCTTGAAGGCGCTGAGGCCGGCCACCGGCACCGCCAGCACGCCCGCGCCAAAGCTGTCGCGCCCGACCGCCGAGCGCCACTGGGCGGCGATGGCGGCGGCTTCGTTCCAGTCGCGGTCCAGCAGCACGCGGCCTTGCTGATGCAGCACCGCGCTGTAGTGCGGCTCATTGCCCAGCGGTAGCCATGAGAAATCGCCCTTCATGATCGTCTCCCTTATGTGATCGGAATCAGCACGGGGCGCACGCCGACTGGCATGAACTCGCGCAGCCTGATCCCGATGTTTTTCCACTTGTGTGTATTGAGCAGGTAGCCGAAGGCGCCGATCTCGTCGCTGTTGCTGCCGCCTTCCCGGATGCGGTGGTCGCAGTCAGGGCGCAATTGCGCGTAGCCTGGTCGGCCAAACCATTCGGCGGTGAAACGCAAGCGCGCCTCGTCGGCCAACACGCAGCCGAAATGCTGGGGCAAGCGGTCTTGCTCAGCGCTGAAGCAGCAGAACTTCAGGCAACTGCCACGCTGGCCCAGGCTGAGCTCAAGCAGATGGCTGTCCTGGTTGTCGTGCACCTCCAGCCGGTGGACGAAAATGCCGCTTTCGCCGCGCGCGGTCTGGACCCGGGTGCGTCCGAATGCCGTGAGGCCTTGAATGACCAGGTCAGGGCCCCATTCGACCTCAGGGTCGCCGCTGGCCGCGCCGATGGCCAGTGCCGTCGGGGCTGTCGCTTCGATGCCGCTGCCCGCATCGACGATGCTGTCGGTCAGCGTCAGCAGATAGCCGCTGTCGATCGCCAGCGGGCCGGCGATGCTGCGGCTCAGCGTCAAGGCCGGCACCTGGTTGAAGTCGTCGACCTCGGCGGCTGGCAGGCCGTAGTCGTTCGTCAGCCGCAGCGCCGGGCGGATGGATGCGCGTGTGCCGGCGGGACTGCCGTCCAGCACCAGGCCGCCGCCCGGGTCGAGCGTGCAGCCCAGCACGCGCAGCTGGCCGAGCGCCGCCTGCATGATCAGCGCGTCACTGGCGGCAAAGCCTGCTGCGCGTGTGAGGTAAAGCCCCTCGAGCACGACCTCGAGCAACTCGAGGTTGACGGCATTGGCGCCCGTGATCTGCGTCGGGCGAAAGCGCAAGGGCTGGCGCAAGCGGATTAGCGGGCGCTCGCCCGGCGCGCTGCGTATCCACAGCGATTGCGCCAGCCGCAAGGACAGCGTGCCGCCGTCATTGCCGATGCCGAGCACGGCGTTCAGGTCCAGCTCATGGGTCTGGCTGTCGGTGATCTCGATCACCAGCGACTCGGTGCGCCCGGGCAGGTGGTCGAGTGCCTTTTGCAGTGCCAGCGGGTCGTCGAACCAGTTGATCCGCCTGAACTCGGCCGCTTGTCCGGCTGGCCAGTTCGCCGGCAAGGGCGTGCGTTTCTGTAGCGGCTGCGCGCCGCTCGGCCCGGCCAGGCCATGGGTGGCTGACACCAGCAGTCCCTGCTGCAGCGGCTCGGCCTGCAGCGTGGGATCGACATCGGGCACGCCGAACACCAACCGGCCGCGCTCGGGATCGATGGCCAATTCCCAGGCGCGCAGCGGCGGCGCGAGTCCGGCTTCCCAGGCGCAGAGATTGGCGCCCCGGAAACGCCAGGCCTGACCCGAGAAAGGTGTTTCGGGCAGGTGCAGCACCAGGCCCACGGCGTCTGGGCCCGGATGGGCCTGGCGCGGGTCGGCGTAGGTCTGTACCGCCAGGTACTGTGCCGAGCGGCCGGCTGTGGTGCCGTCAGTCAGGCGCGCCCATGGCATCGGGCCCGGCACTTCGTCCTCGCTGCCCAGGCGTGGCGGATCGTCATCGGTATGAGTCCGGTGGGTATTGAACAGGGGCCAGGGCTCGCCTTGCGGGTGCAGGTCGAAGCGCACGGCCAGTGCGGCGCCGCCGGGTGCTGGTGGCACGGCCACGGTCTGGCGGAACTGCGGGCGCGACAGCGGCACCTGGAAATCCTGCAGGCGCCACAGCATCAGCGCCAGGTTGGGCAGGTTCCAGCCCGAAGGCCCAAGCGTGGGCGGCTTGACATCCGCCAGGCGCGCGAAAGGGTCGAAGGCGCCATCGACCAGCGACAGCAGTGCCGGGTCGCGCAAACTGGCCGTGCCGCCGCGTACGGGCGAGCCGATGTCGCTGCGCTGCGTCAGCGGTGGTGCGCCACCCGCGTCGGGCCGCTGGTGGTTGAGAGGCTGGTTCCAGGCCAGGCGCTCGCGCATTTCAACAGCATGCACGGCCCAGCCCGACAGCGTGTAGACCTGCGATTCGACCGCGCCCAGCGTGCCCTTGCGCCGGCGGTGAAACACCGTGCGGGCCACATCGGCGCGCAAGGTCCAGGGATCACCCGACAAGCGCGAGGTGCCGAGGAGATCGGCGATAT
>ERZ1034365.596-NODE-596-length-19821-cov-2.860008_pt1 | contig 19821 bp, 14 predicted proteins | sample MGYA00520615_ERZ1034365 | MGnify/ENA primary metagenome ERZ1034365 (study PRJEB33736, sample SAMEA104284505) | Azolla filiculoides | biome: Urban; feature: Water surface; material: Ditch water | place: Netherlands | collected 2015-10-28 | depth 0-0.1 m ... | reverse complement strand
CTTCGGCTGCTGTAATACTTGTTTCTTTAAAGAAATTGAGCATCGCATCACTTTTGGCTAACTTTTTCTCCATTCTGCGAAGGCGTTTTTCAGATGCGAGTCCGATTGCGTAACCTTTTGGCGTTAACCTGAAATCAGCATTATCTTGACGTAATAACAAACGGTACTCCGAACGAGAGGTAAACATACGATAAGGTTCATCAACCCCTTTGGTAACTAAATCTTCGATGAGAACGCCTATGTAAGCTTCATTTCGAGCAAGAGTAAACTCTTCGCCGCCTACACAATTAATGTGTGCATTGATACCTGCAATTAATCCTTGTCCGCCGGCTTCTTCATAGCCTGTGGTTCCATTTATTTGTCCAGCGAAGAACAGATTCTTGATTCGCTTCGTTTCCAGAGTGTGTTTTAGTTGAGTAGGATCGAAGAAATCGTATTCAATTGCGTAGCCTGGGCGAAAGAGTTGTGCATTCTCCAAACCTGATACCGTTTGAATGGCTGCAATCTGTACATCAATCGGAAGCGATGATGAAAAACCATTAATATAGTATTCGTTTGAATCAACACCTTCCGGTTCGAGGAATAATTGATGTGAGAGTTTATCGGCAAAAGTTACGATTTTGGTTTCAATACTCGGACAATAGCGTGGTCCGATACTTTGAATTTGTCCGTTGTAAAGGGGAGAGTCGGTAAGTCCTTCTCGTAATTTATCGTGAGTAGCTTCATTGGTGTAAGTAATCCAGCAACTCATTTGTTTTAGTTCGCGGCTCTCATCTTCCATGAACGAGAACTTATGAAAGTCATTTTCTCCGATTTGTTCGGTCATTTTACTAAAATCAATGGTTCGGGCATCGATACGTGCGGGTGTTCCGGTTTTCATGCGATCGGTGCTGAAACCTATCGATTTCAACTGCTCAGTTATGCCAAATGAAGCAGGTTCTGAAATGCGTCCACCTGTAAGTTGATTTTTGCCAAAATGCATAAGTCCACTGAGAAAAGTTCCTGCGGTGAGTACGACGGCTTTTGCTTTCATTTCAACGCCTAATGCAGTAATAACTCCTGTGACGTAACCATTTTCAAAAGTAAGTTCTTTTACAGTGTCTTGCCAAACGTATAAGTTGGGTGTACTGCTAATTATATTGATCCATTCTTCAATAAATTTACGACGGTCGCTTTGTGAGCGTGGACTCCACATCGCAGGACCCTTCGAACGGTTTAGCATGCGAAACTGAATGGCTGACCGGTCGGTAACAATGCCCATTTGTCCACCAAGTGAGTCGATTTCACGCACAATTTGTCCTTTGGCAATACCGCCTACAGCTGGGTTGCAACTCATTTGACCAATTTTATTCATATCCATGGTGATGAGGAGTGTTTTTGAACCCATATTAGCAGCTGCGCAAGCAGCTTCATTGCCGGCATGTCCGGCACCAATGACAATTACGTCGTATTTAAAATCCATTTTTTTGATAATTCAGTATTCATAATTTGCAATTTATAAGCACAATTTTACTTACGGATTGCCTATTGAAACAACTTAGTAACGGTGTTTGCGCACTTAATGTTTTGGGCTGCAAAGTTATAAAATTGTGAGGACTTATCAGAGTGAAATATAAAGTTTTGGTATTCTTTAGTCTTATCGATTGTATGCTGTTATTCTATGTGCAAAGAACTTCAGGGTGTTTAGATTGTATTCTATGTAGATTTTGTAGATTTGTCGGTCAGATAATAACTTTTAAATGCTTTCTCATGACATTCTACAATCCCAATATTCAGGCTGCTTTTGATGCCGATGAACGTGAATTTATTTTGCTGCGAGATGTGGTGTTGGCTCGATATGTATTGGTTTTTCAGTTAAGGGAAGGTTGTTGTATATCCGGGGTTGATGAGCTGCGGGCTTTATACCAGTTAGAGTTTGTGAAATTGGCCGATAATGTGCAACAAGAAAATCTGCGTTATTTAAAAGAAGGTTTTGTTGCCATACTTGTCGATATAACGCTTGAAGTACTTACGGGTAGAGTTAGTTCGTTTGAGGATTATTTGATGCAGAAATTGACGCTGAGAACAGAAAAAGAACGTAACGAGGTGCTTTATATAGGCGACAGTATTCAGGATTTTATAGAATTACTTGTTTATTCTGATATTTCTGGAAAGAAAATGAGTTTAGGAGAGCGTGATTTTACACGGATATTTGGTGCTACTGATGTGAGCGGCGGATATCCGGTTTTTTATAGTTTGTTCGATCGTTTGAAATTGTACGCTCGATTACGCAAAGAAATTAAATTAGAAATTGATAGAGGTGCTATTGATATCAATGGGAGGGAAGTAAGAGTAGAATTATGCCTAAGTGTATAGCGAAACATAGTTTATTCTAATTTTGATTATTTTATCGTCAATATGAACAAATTACCCAGAAAATGATTGTAATAATTACAAATAAAATATTTATCAACAAGAATCAATCATTTTTAAGTAATATACTATGGATGCATACGAATATAAGCGTCGGGATTTTTTAAAAAAGCTGGGATTAATTGCCGGTGCAACAGCTGTAGCAACAGCAGGAGTTACTGGTGTAGCCGAAATTATCAGTGAGCAAAAGGAAACTTTTATCCTTACACAGGCACAAAAGGATTTTATGGATAAGTATGAAAAATGGCTGGAAGAATTTCACGATATGGCTAAATTTCAAAAAGGAGATGCTGAAAGTCTTGAAAACAATCAAAAGCTGATGGTTTTGGCTAATCAGGCACAGGCTTGGCAGAAGGAGCTAATTGAATATATGAAAGATGAGAATTTTGCTCGATATTATATGATTGTAACAGAAAGAGTAACCGCTACGATTTAATTTATATACAAACAATATTGTCTATTTTTTTTTGTGTAATATTCTACTTTAAGGCATGTAATTTTTATAGAGAAAAACAAAAGCCCTGTTTCATTAATTGAAACAGGGCTTTTGTTTTAAATCATATCAGTTTTACTTGATATCGCCTTCGGCAATCAGATATTCCGCAATTTGTACGGCATTAAGCGCAGCACCTTTTTTGATTTGATCGCTAACACACCAGAAAGTGATGCCGTTAGGATTAGCCAAATCTTTGCGGATACGTCCAACGTGAACAGGATCTTTGCCTGAAAGGAACAATGGCATTGGGTATTTCTTTTCTGCTGGATTGTCGATTACTTCAACACCCGGAGCTACTTCGAAAGCAGCACGAACTTCTTCTAACGAAAGCGGACGTTCAGTTTCAGCCCAAACACTTTCGGAGTGAGCACGCAAAGCAGGTACGCGAACACACATCGCACTAACTTCTACGTCAGAATGCATGATTTTGCGTGTTTCGTGGTACATTTTCATTTCTTCTTTGGTGTATCCGTTATCGGTAAAAACATCGATTTGTGGAATCAGGTTATAAGCCAACTGATAAGCAAATTTGCTTACTGTAGGCTGCTCGCCTGCCAATACCTGACGATATTGCAAATCAAGTTCGTCCATAGCTGCTGCTCCTGCACCAGAAGCTGCCTGATAAGTTGAAACGTGTACGCGTTTGATATGCGACAGGTTTTCAATAGCTTTCAAAGCCACCACCATCTGAATTGTTGTACAGTTTGGATTGGCAATAATGCCACGGGGACGCGCTTTAGCATCGGCTGCATTTACTTCAGGCACTACCAATGGAATATCTGTATCCATGCGGAATGCTGATGAATTATCTATCATAACACCACCAAATTTGGTGATATCTTCGGCAAATTCTTTAGAGATGCTTGCACCTGCTGACGTGAAAATGATATCAAAACCCTTGAAATCATCACCGTGTTTAAGTTCCTTCACGGTGAGTTTTTCACCTTTAAACTCATAAACACTACCCGCACTGCGCGAAGAACCAAAAAGGCTCAATTCAGTCAATGGGAAATTGCGTTCGGCCAACACACGCAAAAATTCCTGGCCAACGGCGCCACTAGCACCTACAATTGCTACTCTCATTGTTTTGATTTTAAACCTCATGTCACCAATAACGGCAAATAGAGGCGAAATTAGAAAATTTAATTATCGGTTTTTATTGTTTTATTTTATTCTGTGAATGAAAAATTTATCAAATTGTTAATGCAAATAAAAAGTTTTTATATATTTGCACTTTCACTGGATAAATATTCCATTTTTTACCTGAAACTGTTTGATTATCAGAAATTGACTGCAAAAGTAATTCATTTTTATAGATTTAGCAACCTTATGAAAAGAGTAAAACTGTTTTTTATGATTTTTGTGCCAATATTAATGACAGCACAAGTAAATGAATCTTTTAATGATGGTGATTTCTTGGAAAACCCAGAATGGATTGGCACAAGTGTAAATTTCAAGGTTAATACCGATGGTCAACTTCAATCTTCAGCAGCTGCGACTTCTGTTTCGTATCTTTCAACCCCTTCCGAAGCATTTGTAAATGCAGTGTGGGAATGTTGGGTGAAAATAAACTACACAACTTCGTCGTCAAACTATGCATCCATCTATCTTGTAAGCGATAACGGTGAAATACTAAACGGTTGTAACGGTTATTATGTTCAGGTCGGAGGTACAAATGATGAGGTTTCCTTGTTTTTGCAACAGGGAACAAAGAAAACCAAAATTATAGATGGCGCTGATAAAAGAACAGATGGCAATCCAATTGAATTGAAGATAAGAGTTACGCGTGATGCAGATGGAAATTTTGAATTATTTAGCCAATTACCTTCCGAAAATAATTTTGTAAGAGAAGGAAAAGTGCAAAATAATGTGGTCAAAAATAGCAGTTATTTTGGATTATTATATTCAAATACTTCTACAACAGGCGCTGCTTATTTATTTGATGATATAGTTGTTACAGCTGAAAAAGCTCCGGATACCGATGCGCCTGATTGGCAAAAAATAAGTATCGTAGCACCTGATAAACTGGAGTTGCAATTTACTGAGAAAATGAATTTTGGCAATGTGCAGTTTGAAGTTGATGAAGGAGTTTGGGAGCTTCTGAAAACCGAAATTGCATCTGATAAAAAATCCGTAAAACTCACTTTTGCTGAAGCTTTTGAAAAAGGAAACCTTTATACGCTTTACGTTACGGAATTGACTGACTTGGCAGGTAATGCAATTAAAAGCAATACTCAAAACTTCGGAATACCCGAAGCGATTTTGCCTGAAGATTTGGTGTGGAATGAAGTGATGTTCGAAAATCCTCAACATTCAACCGAGTATGTAGAGATTTATAACAAATCAGAAAAAGTGCTTGATGTTTCAGGTTTGATTTTTACCACCCGAAAAACAGATGGTGAATTGAACAGCGGAAATAAAGTTCCTGTGCAAACTTTGATTGGACCACAAAGATACATGGTTTTTTGCCCCGCTGCTGATTCGTTGAGTCAGTATTTTAAACTTTTGTCGGGTTTGCACATCGTACAAACATCGTGGTCGGCACTTAACAACGAAAGCGCAACTTTGGTGCTTTGTAATGCAGCAAAAGATACAGTTTATGATGAGCTGACTTATAACGTAAAATGGCATCATGCTTTGATAAAAGAGCCAAAAGGTGTGGCATTGGAGCGCATAAATCCCGAATTGCCAACGCAAAATGCTACCTCGTGGCATTCGGCTGCATCGGACGTGAACTACGGCACGCCGGGATATAAAAATTCACAATATAGGGAGTTGGAGTCGGGTTCAAATCCTGATAAATTTGTTTGGACAGAACCCGAAGCATTTTCGCCTGATAATGATGGAAATGACGATGTTTGTTTTGTGCGTTATGCGCTAAATACGAACGGCTACGTGGCGAATGTTTTGATATTAAATGCTGCGGGTGTGAAAATATGTGAGTTGGCAAACAATATTTTGCTACAAGCTGAAGGTTTTCTTTCGTGGGATGGCAAAACCGACAAGGGATTAAACGTAAATCCGGGCATTTATGTGCTTTATTTTGAAATGTTTAATCCTATTACAGGGGACAAAAAGTCTAAAAAACTACCTATTGCTGTATCATTCAGATAATTTTGAAAAATTAACGTCGTATAATCCAACAAATCAGCTATCTTTGCAGTCGTTTTTTTAAACCCCTAACCCCAGGAGGGGGATAAAAAATTAATATAAACTAATATGTTCCTTTTGTGGGAACTGGGGGACTTTTATATTTATGGAGAAAGTAAGTTACGCTTTAGGTTTAAGTTTAGGAAACAATTTGTTAAGCAGTGGAATCAATAATCTTGATTTTGCTAAGTTGGCTAAAGGTATTCAGGATGTGTTAGAACAGAATGAACCGGAAATAAGTTATCAGGAAGCACAAGCTACAATCAACGATTTTTTTGAAGCTTTACAAGCAAAAGCAAGCGAGGGAGCTATCAAAGCAGGTCAGGACTTTTTGGCTGAAAATGCTAAACGTGCCGGAGTTGTAACATTGGCCAGCGGATTGCAATATGAAGTATTGACCGAAGGTAAAGGAGCTACTCCAAAAGCAAGTGATCAGGTTAAAGTACATTATCATGGTTCATTAATCGACGGACAAGTATTCGACAGTTCTGTTCAACGTGGCGAACCTGCAACATTTGGTGTAACTCAGGTTATCAGCGGATGGGTTGAAGCTTTACAATTGATGCCGGTAGGTTCAAAATGGAAATTATTCATTCCTTCAAATCTGGCTTATGGTGCTCAGGGTGCTGGTCAGGCTATCGGACCACACACTACATTGGTGTTTGAAGTGGAATTGCTGGATATTGTTTAAGAGTTCTTAAAGTTCATATTTAAATACAAAATCTAAAAATACAAATTATAATTCAATGAAAAAGACAGTTTTAGTGCTAATGGCTGCGAGCATGGTTTTTGTTTCGGCAGAAGCCAAAGAAAAGAAAGCTAAAAAATCAAAAGCCGAACCGGTTATAGAAAAAGTGTTCAAAAACGATGTTGACTCGATGAGTTATGCGTTGGGTATGAATGTTGGTGCTGATTTTTCAAAAAATCTTAAAGGTATTCCCGGTGGAAAATCTAATGTTGATTTATTGATTAAAGGTTTTACAACAGCTATGAAAGGAGATTCAACATTAATGACTCCTGAAGCAGCAGGTGAATACTTTAAAAACTATATCAGCAAAGCTCAGGCAGTAGAAACTGATGCTAAGAAAGGTGCAGGTGAAAAATTTCTTGCTGATAACATGACTGCTGAGGGTGTAAATGTAACTCCAACCGGATTACAATACAAAGTGTTGACTCCTGCTGAAGGTAAAAAACCATCAGCTCAGGATACAGTGAAAGTTCATTACACAGGAACATTGGTTGATGGAACAAAATTTGATAGTTCGGTGGATCGTGGAGAGCCAATTGAATTTCCATTGAATCAGGTTATTAAAGGTTGGACGGAAGGCGTGCAATTGATGTCAGTAGGTTCAAAATATAAATTCTTTGTACCTTACAACCTCGGCTATGGTGAGCAAGGTGCCGGTGGCGTGATACCTCCATTTGCAACATTGATATTCGAAGTTGAGTTACTTGGGATCAAACCATTTGTAGAAGCAACTCCAGCGGTAGAAGTGAAACCAACTGCTCCGGTTAAAGAAGCTAAACCAGCTACTAAAGCTGCTAAAAAGACAGTAAAAAAATAAAAAAATCAAATTAAATAACAATCAAAATGAAAAAACAAAGCATTTTTACAATTGTAGCCCTGGTTGCTATCTTCGTAATGTCTTCGTGTAATAAATTCGAGGCTAAAGAAGCAAAACTGAGCACGCTTAACGATAGTTTGAACTATACACTGGGCTTGGCCAACGGTGATGGAATCAAAAACTACTACATGCAAAAAGATTCTACAGACAAACCTATCATTGCTTTGATGAAGGCTTTGGATGAAGCATATAAAGCTGATGTAAATAAAGATGAAATGTACAAACTGGGCTTACAGATTGGAACTTCATTCAAACAACAAAAGAAACAAGGTTTAATGGGAGATTCAACATTAGTATTTGATGAAAAACTTGTTAAACAAGGTTTGGTTAATGCATTGAACGGTTTCAAAGAAGGACAAACTCCTGCTGAAGCGGAAGAGTATATCCGCAAAGTGATGACTGAACTTCAGGCTAAAAAAATGGGTGGACAAATGCCACAACAAGGTATGCCTCAGGAAGCTCCACAAATGGAAGAACAAGCTCCACAACAATAATCAAATTATTCAGGAAAATTTAATTAATCAAAGAAAATGAAAAAACTTAGTATAATTTTCGCAGTGGTTGTGATGGCTGCTTTTGTTTTCACTTCGTGCGATAGCAACAAGGCTAAAATGCCAACTTTGAAAACCCAGATTGATAGTTTAAACTATGCTTTTGGTTTGGCTAATGGAAACGGTATCAAACAATACTATCTTGCTAAAGACAGCGCTAATGCCGACTCAATTAAAATTAAAATTGCTTCATTACTTAAAGGTTTGAGTGATGGAATGAAAGGTGAAGTTGATGCTGACAATGCTGAACTTACCGAGTTAGGTAAAAACATTGGTTCTGCGCTTAAAGAACAAGATAAATCAGGTTTGTTAGGTGATTCAACTTTGAAAGTTGATATTGACATTATCAAACAAGGGTTAATCAATGGCTTGAAAGGCTCAAAAATCCAAATGACTCCACAAGAAGCTCAGAAATTTTTACAAACGACAATGATGGAGCGACAATTTGGTGCTAACAAAAAAGCTGGTGAAGCCTTTTTGGCAACTAACAAAAGCAAACCGGGCGTAGTAACAACTGCAAGCGGTTTACAATACGAAATCATCAAAAAAGGTACCGGACCACTTCCTACAGCTGATAGCCGTGTGAAAGTTCACTATCATGGAACCTTGATTGACGGAACAGTATTTGACAGTTCAGTTCAACGCAATGAGCCGGCAGTATTTGGTGTTAGTCAGGTTATTCCGGGATGGACAGAGGCATTAAAATTAATGACTGTAGGTTCAAAATACAAACTGTATATTCCTCAGGAATTGGCTTATGGTAGCAATGATCAAGGTACAATTAAACCTTTTTCAGTTTTGATTTTTGAAGTTGAATTAATTTCTATCGAAAAAGCTGAAGCTGCTCCTCAGATGACTCCTGAACAAATGGAGCAATTGAGACAACAAATGCAACAACAACAATAATTTTCAATAAGAAATAAAAAAGCCGCAATAATCATATTGCGGCTTTTTTTTGTCAAAACGAAAGATATAATATGATTTTACATGTTATTTTGCACTTATCTTATCATTTTGACAATAAAAACTTTCAATCGTAATTTATTTTCTGTACTTTTGTTGCATTAAATAAAAAGCTTAATTTGTTTACCATGGAAAAAATAGATCAACTGGATCGTAAAATTTTACGAATTATAACTCAGAACGCCCGTATGCCATTTAAAGATGTGGCTGAGGAGTGTGGTGTGTCGCGTGCAGCCATTCATCAACGCGTTCAACGTCTTATTGATATGGACGTAATTACCGGTTCAGGTTACACAGTAAATCCTAAAATGCTGGGTTTTCAGATGTGCGTTTATATCGGAATTACCCTTGAGCGTGGTTCAATGTATAAAGAAGTAGTTGAGGAGCTTGAAAAAATTCCTGAAATTGTTGAATCTCAATATACTTTAGGACATTACACGATACTTATCAAGTTATATGCCCGTAACGACGAACATTTAATGGAATTGCTTAATGGTAAAATTCAGGAAATTTCGGGTGTGGCATCTACCGAAACGCTTACTTCTCTTGATCAAAGAATCAGACGTTCAATTCCGATTGAGTGATTTTTTAGCTTGCTGAATAAGACAGAGCAAAACATTTTTAATACAAATTTTTTAGATAAAAACATACTAAAAACCTTCGTCCTGTTGACGGAGGTTTAGGTTTTATTATGGAAACAGTAGTAAGCGGGATACGCCCGACAGGAAATTTACATTTAGGAAACTATTTTGGCGCATTGCGCAACTTTCTCAATATGCAAAACGAGCATAATTGCTATTTTTTTATAGCTGATTATCACTCGTTGACCACACACCCAACACCCGGTGATTTGCACGGAAATGTGAAACAAATTCTGATTGAGTATTTGGCAGCAGGACTTGATCCTGAAAAAGCAACTTTGTACATTCAGAGCGATGTGCCTGAGGTAGCTGAGTTGTATCTTTTTCTGAATATGAATGCTTATATCGGTGAATTGGAGCGTTGTACTTCGTTTAAAGATAAAATTCGTCAGCAACCCGAAAACGTGAATGCCGGACTGTTGACTTACCCAACGCTTATGGCTGCGGATATTCTTATTCACCGGGCTACAAAAGTGCCGGTTGGAAAAGACCAGGAACAACACCTCGAAATGACCCGTACTTTCGGAAATCGCTTCAATCGTTTGTACAATGTAGATTATTTCCCTGAACCACAAGCTTTCAATTTTGGCAATGAGCTGGTAAAAATTCCGGGATTGAATGGTAGCGGAAAAATGGGAAAATCGGAAGGCGAAGGAAATGCCATTTATTTTGCCGATGAGCCCGAAGCAATTCGTAAAAAAGTAATGAAAGCAGTAACTGATAGCGGCCCAACAGAGCCTAATCAGCCAAAGCCGGATGCTATTCAAAATATATTTCAATTGATGAAAGTTGTTTCGGCACCTGAAACCTACAATTTCTTCGACGAAATGTACAACACCTGCCAGATTCGCTACGGTGATATGAAAAAACAATTGGCGGTAGATATGATTGCTTTTACAGACCCCATGAGAGAGCGAATTAAGGCGATTTCAGCCGACGAAGCTTATGTTTCGAAAGTAGCACGCCTTGGTAAGGAAAAAGCGCAGGAAAATGCTGCAAAAACAATCCGTGAAGTACGCGATATAATCGGGTTTAAACGATTCTGATCAGTTTAGAAAATAATCGCTGATTTATCATATAATAATAAGCCTGTTCACAAAAATGAACAGGCTTATTTGTTTTGAGATAAATTATAACTCTACAGGAACAATCAATTTAATGCTGATATTTCGACCCATGTTGTAAACTCCTGTGTGACCGCTAACGTTATTGACGGGTGCATATTTCAGTCTGCTCAGGTGACTTTGGTATGCTATATCAGCCAGATTTGTGCCTGTGATATATAATTTTGCCACCGTTTTTTTGTTGATTAATATGTCGCCGCCAAAACTTGCATTAAGTAATGTGTAAGCTGGAGTAGTGGTTTCGGTATTGTAAGCTGCAAAAATTTTATCCTGCTCGAAGAAGTACGCCAATCCAAATGATAAAAAGCTGTTTGCGAAATACTTGCCCGCCTTTTCGATGTCGATTCTTATGTCAGAAACCCATTTTGCAGGAGGAGTAAATGGCAGATATTTAGCGGAATCGGGCTGATTGTTTAGTTGCGCATTGACATACGAAAAACTGTTTTGAAAATGCAACCAATCCAGTGGATGCGGATGAATATCGACAAACACTTCAGCTCCCATAAGTGTAGCATTTCCTGCTGTGAACTTATATACAGGCACATCTTCGGCTATGGAATCGCTACCCATTACACTGCTTAATTTGCGCGAAAAGATATAGTTGTTTATGCCATTTGCAAACAGGTTTATTTTGGCGCTTACGTGTTCGGTGATATAGTCAAGCTCGTAATCGAGTTGCAGACTACTTTCAGGTTTCAGATTTGAATCCCCTTTTTCGTAACGAAGCGTGCCTTCGTGAACACCATTTGAACATAGCTCACTAATGTTTGGCGCACGAAAGCCGCGTGATAAATTCAGTTTCATATTCCAGTTTTCAGATAATTGGTATGTTGCACCCAAGCTTCCGCTAATACCGCTGAAATTTCGTGTGAATCCGGCAAATCTAAGCGATGCATCCGGGTTGGATTCGCTTGTTTTTTCACCGTCTGCATTCAGATACAAAGCGTCACCGATTTGTGATCGGTTGTCGAATCGCAATCCTCCACTTAGGTTCAGTTTACCCCACGATTTTTTGGCAATCGCAAAAACTCCGGCATCGTACAACCGATATTCAGGAACTAAATATTCAGCACCCTTGTTCAGAGAGTTTTGATACATTCCGTTTGTTCCAACAGACAGTTCCCAGCCTTTCTTTTCGGGCAGAATATACTGTAAATCGTAGTTTAGCGTGTGAAGTTGAAAATACAATTCATAATCTTCGGGAGCTAAAATATCAGCAAATTCTTGTCGGCGGTTTTGTTGGTAAGCTATTGTGGCTTTGAGACTTCCGTTTCCAATCAAAAAGTTATTGTTCCAAACAGCTTTGTAATGTTTTACCTGCTGATAAGGTATGTGCTGTTTGTACAGCAGAAAATCGTTACGGTCGGCAATTGCTTCACCCACAAGTCCATTTCCCAAATCAACGGGTTTTATAAATTGTCCAGTTGCGCTATCTCTGTCGCCTTCTACTATTCCCGGATTGAGCTGGTATGCACTCAAAGTTAGATGCGAATATCCCCACCAATTGCTAACGCCCACCAAGCCTGATATGGCATTTTCTTTAAATCCTGAATTGTAAACATAGCCATCAGCTTTGTTTTGATAAGCATGTGCCTGCTTGTTGCTGTAGCGAAAATCCCAAACAAAGGCCTTTTTATGACCGGCGAAATTGAGAGAATACGCCATTAATCCATTGTTTGTCTGATAATTTGCCAATGCGTTGAGTTGCATTTTTCCTTGCGAAAGTACCGGAGCTGAAAATAGATTAATTACTCCGGCCATAGCATCTGAACCGTACATCAGACTTGCCGGACCTTTCAGAATTTCGACCCGGCTAATATCATTTTCATCTATCTCAATGCCGTGTTCGTCGCCCCATTGCTGACCTTCTTGTCTGACTCCATCGTTCACAACCACCACTCTGTTATAGCCCAATCCTCTGATTACAGGCTTTGATATTCCACTTCCTGTGGTTATTTGCGAAATGCCGGGCTGAGAGCTAATTGCATCGATGATATTTGATGATGCGTGTTGATGTAACTCCGCTTGTGTTATAATGCTCACAGGACTTGGCATTTTTATCATTTGTGTTGCTCCCGATTGACCGGTAACAATTACTTCGTTTATCTCAACGATGGTTTCCTCCATCACAAAATCTTGCTGAGCATTGGTTTTAAGATCAATATTGACGGCAATCATTTTGTAGCCAATGGCTGTTATCTGAACCAACAGGGTTCGTTTCGGAAGATTATCTAAGCTGTAATTCCCGTCGTTATCAGTTATCGCTCCGGTTTTTATTTCGGGAAAATAAATATTTACGCCAACCAGCGGTTCATTGTTTTGGTCGGTAATTTTTCCCCGCAAGTTTGTATATGATTTTTCTGCATTGCTTGCCCAACCAATGGTAGCAACCAATAGCGAGAAAAGGATGAATATTATCTTTTTCATTTCTTTGTTTTATTGAAAATAATTAATTATCAATGGCTTATTGCCATTGAAGATACAGAATATGTACCTGAAAATTTCAGGTACAGAAGTCACACTATGTAGCGTGTTACATGGTGATGACGTTGTTTTTTAGAAAAATAAATAAAAAGATTATACAGCAGGAGGGGCTCTTAATTGAAAGAGATGAACAGAATTATCAGCTAAGCAAATAGTTGTTTCAAATGTAAGTTTTTCGAAATTTAGAATGCTTACATTGGGAGTGTTAATCTGTTTTTGTGGAATAAAAGTACAGAATTCGAAATCTAAAACCGCACAATAAACGTAGTGATTTGTCGATATTTTATGTTGATATTCAATGGTTATTGTTTCTTCAACATGCTGATGCTCGGAAAAAAATGTGTGGAATGGTTTAATTAGCAATGAAGATATAAACACTGCCAGCAAAAGCAATGCTATTCGGGATTGAATAATATCTTTGGTCTTTTTATTCATGGTTTTTAAACTGCACACAAAGATATAATGAAATTTTTGATTAAATGTTCAATCAGAAGCTTCCGAACTTGGATGATTATAATAAGAAAAGGATGATTGAATTTTTTCTCAACCATCCTTTTTTTTTAAATAATATCAATTATTACTTTTTTATAAATTTGAAAGAGTGCAACTTGCCATCTTGTTCAACCTGAAGGAAGTACAAGCCAATGGGTAATTGCTCTGTATCTATTGATGTGCCAATTTGTTCCGATACTTTAACCCCTTGTGAATTATATATTTCTAAAGGTGCGGGGTTATCAAGTCCTCTCAGATGAAGCACGTTACTAACAGGATTTGGGTAGGGAGTCAAATTAACTCCTTCTATATCTGGTAAAGCGCTGATTATTTCTGAATATAGTTGACTTTGTGGAATCACTTCTTTTGTTTCAAGATTGCTACTCCACTGTAAGCGGATATTGGCGCCACCAGCTTCTTCAAAATACTCCACTTTGATTTTGTATTTTGTCATTTCGGTCAGGTTGATGGTTCCGGTGTAAACACTATCCCAGTCGCTAATCCATTTATCAATAATAAGTTGGTCGTTCACCCATACACGGCGTCCGTTATCGCTTGTAATGTAGAATTTATATGTTCCTGTGTATCTTGGTTGAACATATCCTGTCCATCTCACAGAGAAATTATCAACGGTTATCGGACTTCCCGGAGTTGATAGTCCCCAATTAAAATCAACCTGAGGATCTATCCTTGTGTATTTAAGAAGTGTGAAGCTTTTGCCGGTATAATATTCAGCTTTTAATCCGTCACCTGTTCCTTCGCGATTGGTGGTTTTTACCAATGTCCACATACCTCCGTATTGATTCGTGTTTGTGTTCATTTGTACGTTACCCTCAATTGCTGAGTTGACAGTATTTATAACCATTCCGCTATATTTTGAAATCATTTTATAGGTGTCGGCAAAGTTTGTCGGAACAAGTATAAATTCCTGGCTTTCCGAGTTATGAGATTTCCATTGATGAACGTTTGAGCCCTCTTCAAATCCCATTTTAGCTACTGTTAGCACCATTTTACTGTGACGGGCCATAATTTTATAAACACCATCTCCCAAATGGATAAGCTGGAACACTTGATTATTAGCCCTTGTCAGGTTAAATTGCTGAACATTTGTGTTGTAATCGGTGGCGGTTATTCCCCCTTTAACTTCCATGTAAAGGCTACTTCTTTTGTTTTTCAGAAAGAAAGCGCCATCAATTGTTGTAACTCCATTGGCTTTGATGCGTATGGATGCAGTTTTGTTATTCCAGTTTGATACTTGATCGCTCATTAAAGTGCTTGATAATGAGTCAAGGCTTGATGTCACAATCAGTGAATCGCCTGTAAAATTATCGGCGGAATAAAGAATTGCTTTAAAACCTTCAGTGACTTTTATAGAAGAAATATCGTTGTTTGCAATGCCTAATGCTGCGAGTTGTGCACTTGTATAGGTGCCGATGCGCATTCCCGCCGAAAAACCTTTTTTGGCATTGTCCTTATATACCGTAACCAGTCCTGTTGTAGAAATTGGATTGGCATATAATTGTGTGAAAGGCACTATTTGGCGCACCTGAGTTAAGCTTTCCCATTCTAATAAACAAGACGCATTTCCGGTTTCTTCGCGGTATTCAATTTTAATGTCATATTTTTCGCCGGCAGTCAATGTAATTTTCCCGATTCTTACGCCATTTCCGTTAATCTGTAGCGAATCAAATAAAATATTACCATTTATTGTGAGTCGTGCTCCGTCGTCGGATGTAAGACGAAAAGTATATTCTTCGGTGTACAAAGGCTGTATCTGACCTGTCCAACGAACGGAGAAATCATCTTTTCCTGTTGCGGAAACAGGGCCATTTGCCCCCCATTCAAAATCAACTTTTTTATCTATTCTTGTATAAACCAACGAATCGAAACCCGCTCCTTTGAAGTATTCACCTTTAAGTCCCTGACCATCTCCCATCGGCAGTTTGCCCAGGTTTTTTTTGATTAACCACACAAACTCATCAGGAGCAACTACACGAACTTTTGGTCCAAGTTTGCTTATCAGGTTCAATACATCAGTCGGATTCTCAGTCCAGATATGAACAGGAACTAAACTGTATCCGCCTTCGGTGTAAATACTGGTAGATTGAGAGTTAAGCGTATTGGCCAGACTTTGGGCAACACGATCTTGTGTTTCAGGACTGCGGTCATCAGAATTTCCCCAGAAAGTAAAACGTCCGCCAATACTAGGTTTTCCTTTATACCAACTGATTTTTCCATTCATTCCTGTGTATTGCGCTCCATAGGTATAGAAAAACAAGGCGTCGATATTGCTCTGTTTCAGATATTCATTGGGGTTGTGTGATCCGTTGTCGTTGTCAATCACATTTACAATACTCATGTCAGCCTTTCTCATTAACTTGTTAAGTTGTTCGCAATGAAATGGTTGGTTGGGGCTGAGGCTTGGAAAATAATATCCTGTACCTGAAGGCGAAGCAACGGCTATATTTCTGCCTTCGGGAGTTGTTTGTAGTCCGTTTATCAGATCGTTATAAATCAAAGGAGTTAATTCTGCCAGTGCTGGTGAAAGTGTAAAACCGAGTTTCAGGCGGCTTTGGTTGTCGTTTTTCCATATCCATGCATCCCAATATCCCGCTCCTGCAACCCAGGCAATGTTATCGCCATCGGAAATAACAAAACAAACTGTATGTACATTGGGTACAACTTTGTAAGGAGTAACTGCTTCTTTTTGCTTCTTAATAGGAACATCTATGTTGGTTAATGTTGCCAGATTCTTAAGTCCTCCACAAGGAATTATTTTGAATGATTTTTGCGATAATTTACCCACTGATCCATCTTCGGAAACCCACCAGCCATAGAACATTGCTCCGGGATTAAGAAAACTGTAAACACTCTCTGATAAAGTTCCGGTTATACTTGGATCGTAGAAACGCACGCCTCCGGTGTAAGCTGTATAATCAACTAAGCCTAACCAACTGTCCAGCGATTGAAAAAAAGCAACATCTTTGTTTAGCACATTGCTGTAATTTGCGAGTAGCCATGCTTCGTTTTTACCTGTAACATCAAGTACTTTGGTCAATCCTGCTGCAATAGCAGTTTGTTCAATGTCGGTTGGGATGGCTACCGCGTTGAGAATTCCTGAAAGTGATGCAGCTACGTTAGAGCTTGCCATTTTTGGGTCGCATAAAATGTAACCATTCAGGCGCTTGGCAAAAAACTTAAGTAGCCCCGGGAAATTATTGCTGTAAGTCTCAATTATTTTAATGCCCAGAGATGATTCTCTGACTATTTCCTGATGAAAGTATTGCCATTGTAAAATCATTGGTTTTTTTCGGGCCAGAATACCGCTGAGCGATCCGGTGGCGAAAACCTCAGACTCTGCCATGTTTTTTCCTGTATAGAATAGTGTGTCAGGCATTGTTGTTCCCATAAAAGGGCTTCCTTCGAACCTCGATACTTGCTGGGCGGTACCAACAGAATGTATAAAAAAGCTCAGTAACAATAAAGTAAAGATTCTACGCATTAGATTGAGTTTTGTTAATTTATATCGTTTTTTAGCAAGTGTTTTTTTGAATGAAATACTTTGTAAAATTACACGCAATAAAATAAGAAACAGGAAACTTGCTGCTCAAAAAACATCAAAATTGTATCTAATGCCGCATAAATCAATAGCTCACTTTCAAATAAAGCTCAATACTGCGCCCCGGACGGTAAATACGTCCCCAGTCTAAATGTTCGTAGTAGGCTTTGTTGAGTAAATTAGTAACTCCCAATCCAGCATTGAGCAATAGTTTAGAAACATTAAACTGATACCCACTTTTCAGATTAAAAACTGAATATGCAGGTGTCGAAAGTTCTCCGTAGTTGGTGTTGACACGATTTTGCGCCATTGCTGATTCACACTCAGCTTGCAACGATAAATTGTTTTTCTCATATTGCACCGCCACAATGTTTTTCAACGGTGGGATTAATGGCATGGGTTCGGCAGTATTTATTTCGCCATAAGTAAATTTCGAAAACATAAAGACCGACAAGGATTTTAGCGGAGAATATAAAATCTGTAGATCGGCGCTGTATAGTTTGGCATTTGGAACATTGGCATAAACACGGGTGCCGTTGGTGTAAAAATTCATTGCCGGAATCTGTGGATTGGTTATGCCCATAATATAATCTCTGACAAGGCTGAGGGATTGATTTAAATTCACTTTGAGCTGCGAATTGCTATATTGCATATCCAACCTGAAAAAATTCGATTTTTCGGGCTTTAAATACGGATTTCCGATATAATCATATCCGTCGTATGCATTGTAAAGATAAAAGCCCAGTCGTTCGCCAATGGTTGGCATACGTTCGGCATATCCGGTGGCGACTATTGCTGTAAATCCTGCCGATACTCGGTATTGAGCAGAAAGGTTGAGGCTTTTTACCCATTTCGACTGCGTTTTATCCAGCTCGTAATTGAAAATTGAGAATTGTTGCTGTCCGTATTCCGATTGCAGGCGATCGATGTTGAAATCAACTCTTCCGTTGGCAGTTAAAGTCAGTTTGTCGGTTAAATAAGTGCTGTTTTCAGCAAAAAGTCCGCTTACATTTCTCAACATGGCTGGCCAGGTTTGCATATACATGGGAGTTTCGGGTAAAAATCCGGCATAACGCATGTGCATGGTCATTTCGGCAATGGAGTTATTTGTGTAATTATCCGCTTTTAGCGTGAGTTTGTTTTTTTCGTTCCACGGAATAATTAACTGCACATAAGCACCTAATGTAGAGCTTACTCCGGGCATATCCATACGCATATACACAGAGTCAGATTTGCCAACAGGTGCGTTTTCGAGCAAATACAGACTATCGCGCTGCGAATCGTCCATGATGTGCAATACCTGATTCACGTAGAGTTTGGCTTTCAATTCGTTTTTTGTTTTGCGCTGATATTCAAGTGCAAACAATGTTGCCCGTGCCAGACTCACATCCATAGGCAATGCCGGATATCCCACATTTTGAGCTAAATCGAAAAGAACATCTGCCTTGAAACTATTGATTGCATCGGGTGTATATTTCAGTGCAGTATGCAAATTAGTTTTTTCGAATTGAGAAAAAGCTACTTCCTGATTATTGCCGTCGCGGTAATTCTCGTTTTTACGATAAACTCCATCCAGCAACCACGACCATTTTTCATTGCCAAGCCCCAACGTAAACAACAAATTTTTGCTTCGCGAAATACTTTCGTAGCCAAAAGCGACGGATGCAATATGTGCTTTTGTGCTATCGGTTATTGGTTCAAGCAAAGCCATATCTACAGCACCTCCAATGTTACAACCGGTGCTACAGCTATTTGTACCTTGCTTTATGCTGATTGTTTTTAGGTTGGTTGGTTCAATGTACGAAGTGATGGGATCCATTTTATCAGTACAAGCTCCAAACATCCGCATTCCGTCAATGGTCACATTCAACTGTCCGCCCGAAAATCCATTTACCTGTGGTTCGAGCGCATAAGCACCACGTTTTATTAGCGACATGCCGTTGAGGCAGCGTAGAGAACTGATTTGTGCGATAAAAATCGACGATATCATTGTTGTTTAAAGCTAAAGTTACTGCCACTACTGCTTCCTGAAGTGCAATTGTGTCATTGGTCGTTTTTTTCTTTTCAACTTCCTGTGCTGAAATTGGGATAGAAAAGAGGATTAATAGGACGAAAAAGTATTTTTTCAACATGATGGTTTGATTTATTATTTGACTTTTCCAAAGTTATAAGTAATGTGACAAAATTCCCGATAGTTATTGGGAGTCGTATTTCAAACGTAACGGCACAAAGACGCTATGACACAAAGAGTAAATTTAACTTGGCGACTTAGTGGCGTAGTGTCTTTGCGTTTAAAAAATCTTTCATTTACATATTACGACATT
>ERZ1034365.595-NODE-595-length-19822-cov-3.992707_pt1 | contig 19822 bp, 33 predicted proteins | sample MGYA00520615_ERZ1034365 | MGnify/ENA primary metagenome ERZ1034365 (study PRJEB33736, sample SAMEA104284505) | Azolla filiculoides | biome: Urban; feature: Water surface; material: Ditch water | place: Netherlands | collected 2015-10-28 | depth 0-0.1 m ... | reverse complement strand
GATCAAAGAATTTGCTATGAAATATAAAGATCAGATGAAACCTAAAGTTTTAAATGCACTTTTAAATTTTAAAGTAACACCAAAATTAAACTTGACAAAGCCTAGAGTTGTGATAGACTCTAGGCTTTCTTCATTGGAGAACTACAAATGGATTTGACAAGAGACTGGATTTATGACATTGAAACGTACAAGTCAGCTTTTACGTTTGGTGTTATTCGTGCAGATGGTAAACACGCACGAGTATTTGAGGTTTCCAGCCGCTTAAATGAGCTAGAGCGCATCTATGCTTGCATTGATTACATTGAAGCCAATGCAGGTCGTTTGGTAGGTTTTAACAACATAGGCTTTGACTATCCTATCTTGCATGAAGTTCTTATCTCTCGTAGTCGTTGGCTTGCTAAGTCAGGTCGGCAAGTTGCTATTGATATACATAAGCTTGCACAAAAGCAGATTGACTCGTTCAAGGACAATGGTTTTGGTCACAGCATCAAAGCTGACGAACAGCTAGTTCCCCAAGTTGACTTGTATCGCATTCATCACTTTAACAACAAAGCAAAAGCTACTGGTCTAAAGATGCTGGAATTCAACATGCGTATGGATAACATCGAAGACTTACCATATGCTGTAGATGCAGAATTAACTGCAGATGAAATTGACAAGCTTAAAACTTACAACATGCACGATGTACGCTGTACTCTTGCTTTTTACTTAAAGTCCCTTACACAGATTGAATTCAGAGATAATCTGAGTATTAAACTTGGTCGTGATTTTACCAATGCTGATGATACTAAAATTGGTGCAGAGTTCTTTCAGATGAAACTTGAAGAGTCAGGTGTAAAGCTGCACAAGTTTAAAGACGGTAAGAAAGTCATGATGCAAACTAAGCGTGACAAGATTGCAATTAAAGACTGCTTGTTTAAATACTACAAGTTTGATCGTCCAGAATTTCAAGCTGTTTATGATTGGTTTTCTAAGCAGGTCATCACTGAAACTAAGGGTGTGTTTTCAGATATTGAAGAGCATAATCTTGGTGAAGTAGCCAAGTACGCAAACCTTACCGTAAAGCGTAAGAAGTTCAAAGGTGCTCCAACTGAACGAGATACTGATGAATTTAAGAATGAGCATCCTATGGGTTGGATTGAAGTAGAAGAACTCAAAGCTACTGAATACTTGTTTGATGCCAATGGTGAACATGTAATGGATTACCCACTGGATGCAGATGGTTGTCCAGACCTCAGTAAGAAGCGTAAGAAGGTCCGTGTAGCGAAGAAATCCTATTGGGGATGCTACCGTATTGCTGAGACTCTAAACGTCCTTGTAGATGGTTATAGGATTGATTTCGGTGTAGGTGGCGTACATGCATCTTTATCTGAGAAGATCGCAAGTGCAGGTAAAACTTATATGCTAAGGGATGCTGATGTAAGTTCAATGTATCCCAATATTGCTATTTCAAATAAGATTTATCCTGAGCATCTTGGTGCTGAGTTCTGTGTAATTTATCAGGATATGTATGAGCAACGCAAATCATATGCAAAGAATACTGCAGAGAATGCAATGCTTAAACTTGCTTTGAATGGTACGTATGGTAAGAGCAACGATAAATACTCTGTGTTCTATGATCCTAAGTTTACAATGTCGATCACCATCAACGGTCAACTGTCTTTGCTAATGCTTGCTGATCGTTTACTGCAGATTCCAAAGCTAAAGTTAGTCCAACTAAATACAGACGGTTTGACTGTAGCTATGACACGAGATAGTGAAGAGCAGTATAATGCTATTTGCTTGCAATGGCAAAACGATGTAAAGCTTGATTTGGAATTTGTGGATTATCAGAGCATGTACATTCGTGATGTAAACAACTACATTGCTTTGTACACAAATGGTAAGGTAAAGCGCAAAGGTGCATACCAGTATGAAGATTTAGGTTGGCATCAAAACCAAGGTGGTCTAGTCATTCCAATGGCTGCAGAAGCTGCTATGCTGCATGGTAAGGATGTTCGTGAGTTCATTCAAGATCGACTTGATCAAGGTCACATCTTTGATTTCATGCTACGTACAAAAGTTCCTCGCAGTTCCAAACTTGTGTTAGAATTCGAAGATGGTCGTGTAGAGCGACAACAAAACATCTGCAGGTATTACCCTTGTAAAACTGGTGGTAAGCTTGTGAAGTTGATGCCTGCATTGCCAGATAGTGAAGATAAGACAGATCGCAGGTTAGGAATTGATACATCTTGGAATGTAAAAACCTGCAACAACATCGCTGACTTCGGTTATGATGCTGATTTGGATTACTATGTGAGTGAAGCTGAAAAACTGGTTATTAGAAAGGATTGAAAATGGATATCATTAAACGATTGAGAAATAATTTAAAACCACAAGGAACTGCTCCTGTGGTAAGATTGCATCTAGCAGGTTATGGAATGTTTGACAGTAATTTCGTATCAGGTTGCATTGATGATCTTGAAAAAATTGTAATACGAGCAGAATTGGGTGGAGTCCCATCTAATTTAGAAAAGTTAGCGTATCAATTGTTGCTAGATTCTGCACATATTGATTTAAAATACGAACGTGAGCGTGAACAATGGTTAAAGGAGAATACATGAACGAACGAATTAAAGAACTTGCAGAGAAAGCTGGTAGTACTCATAAGCAAAACCTTGGTGTATACCAATTCTATGCTGACGAACTAGAGAACTTTGTTAAGTTAATTTTGCAGGAATGCATCAAAGAGATTGAACCTGATGAAGAGTGGCGAAGAGATGCTTCATGGGGTTATCTTGGTGGTGAAGAGGGAGTAACACTGTTAGACGCCGCAATAATTACAATTAAAGAGCATTTTGAGGTACAATCATGAGTTACGGTGGATTACCAATGTGGGTATACGAAGCGATCTATGAGCATGACCTTGCACAGATGCAATGCTGCTTTGAAGATGAATGGTTTGCTGGTACATCTAAGATGCTACCTGAGCATGTAATCAGTATATCAAAAGCTACTTTTAAAACACACGATAAAGGAGGATGGAATCATGCACCATTACAAGTACGATAAAGAATACCAGACGCTACAACAGTTTGATGCAAACGGTGTGCTACGATCTAGCATGTCTATGCCACAAAGTGATCTGAATGAATTAACTAGATTGAACATCAAAGAAAATATTTTAAGAAATGTTGACTTGGAAGTAAAAACTGATGTATAATTAAGCTTAAGCGACTGTAGCTCAGTGTATAGAGCAGCAATTTTCTAAATTGCGGGTCGTAGGTTAGAATCCTACCAGTCGCACCATTTTTAAGCTTACGAATGAACCGAAAGGTTGCCAGCCTCGATGCCTTTGTACTTACTCGCAGATGATTCTAGATACATCTAAGCTGTGATAGTCGCAAATCAAAGGATTCGTAAGCTTAATCTATAAATTAGTCCCGATCCTCTGCAGAGTTTCAAATCCCTAGAAACAATGCACGATGCGAGGCAGGTGTAAGTCCTGTCGTTAAAAACAGATGTACAATTGGTGATGTACACTGCGGATTTCTTGTCACCTGAGAACTGTCGTTCAAAAAGCGTAACGAATAATAGGAGTGAAAACTTCTACGGGAGCGAAAAGACACTATAATACTGGTTTAGGGGCTGGTAGTTATAGTAAGAGATAAAAGGGATGGTGGTGTGTCAGATTAACAAACGAGTGCTTCCCACATGCAGGAGTTGTGTTAGTATCTCTTACTATAACTAAGGAGTAATATGAAAAACCTACTGATTGGTTCTCGTGCATTGGAGCATTGGAGTCCTGACTTCAAATGCAAACCTAATGCTGATTGGGACATTATTAGCTTGCATAAAATTGAAGATGATACTAAACGCATTGAGCATCACGCTTTTAATGCACTAGGTAGCTCTGATCTGCAGCGTTATGCTTCTGAGCATACGATTAAGATTGCAGGTCAAGTTGTGCATGTAGTTACACCAATTGGACTGACGATTATCAAACGCAGTCACCTATGGCGTGATCTAAGCTTTCAAAAGCACATTACGCACTATCATAAGCATCTTGCAAAGTATCGTGCAGGGTTTAAAGAAGTTGATGAACTCATTCTTGAGAACAGAACGAAGTTAACTATGGCAGCTTATCCACAAGGTCATCCAAGCTTGAAAAAGTCAGTTAAAGACTTCTTTGATGACTATGTTGAGAAGAAATACAATCATGATTATTTGCACGAACTTGTTGCGTATCACGACAAACCGTTGTATACTCAGCTTCAACGTGATTCAAGTAGTGCATGGTGCGACAAAGACTTATGGGATAAGTTATCAACTGCAGATAAAATCAAGTGCGTATCTGAAGAGGCACAGGTCATTGCAATCGAGCGTTTTCTTGTACCAAGTAACTGGAACTATGCACCAAGACATGCTTATCTCAAAGCACTTGATAAAGTATGCACTACATTGTGCAGTGGTTGGTTTAGAGATTTTGCGATAGATAATTATCCTGAAATCTTCAATTTATGTGATACAATAAAGTTTGACAACATTAGAAAGGAACTAGAACATGGCACGAACTAAGACAGTAGAGCAGCTGACAGTAGAGCAGCAGATTGCTCAGATCGAAAAAGAAGCTGCAGAGAAGATCAAGCAACTTCAAAATGCACTACCTTGGAATAAACGCTTCAAGACTGCATTTGAGAAGTATCTTAAATTAAGCAGTAGTAAGCTTGATATCAATAGTTACATGCGTGGAAATCCACCGGAAAGTCACGTTGTGCATGAAATCAATGATTGCTTACGTGAAGTTAATCTGAGTGTTAAATACCACTCAGCTACGTTCGATAGCTCTCTTTACAATGAATGCGTATTTGACATTGAGAGTTACGACTTGACTGAATATGCTGTATATACAATTTTTGAAGTCCTTGAAGGTAAAGAAATTCTTGGTTACGTTCAGATCAATTGCCAATATTCATCGTATAATGGTAATGAGTACAGCAACTTCTATTTTGTAAAGCCAAAAGAAGTAACTTGTACTATCTTTAATGCTTATAACCCTTGAAAGGAAATCATATGTTAAAAGATAAAATTGTAGCTTTGCTTGCAGCAGTTGATACTGAAGTGCTCAGAGAGTTCTTCAACTGCGAGGTTCAAGCTAAAGAATGGGATTGGGATAGCGACGAAGTATCAGCTTTTCGTAAAGTACTTACAGATGAAGGTATTGAATTCGAACAATCAGATCGTTACGGTGGTGAAGATCAAGGCTCTGATTACTGGTCTGTATATTCATTTACAAATGGTATGGAAGCAGTATTTATTAAGTTTGATGGTTGGTATGCTTCTTATGAAGGATCAACATATGATAGCTTCTATGAAGTACAAGCTGTAGAGAAAACAATCACTGTATTTGAAAAGAAATAAAGGAGTAGATATGACGCTTAAAGATACTTTAAAAAGCATTATTGATCAGTTATCTGACTGTGATAAAGAAAGCTTCATGGATGGCTATGGGCCAGAGGAAGTATTTGATAATCAACTAATCACTGTAAAAGAAGTAGATAGTTACGGTGGTGAAGATATGGGTTCAGATTACTGGTCTGTGTACTCATTTACCAAAGACAATGAAGAAATCTTTGTTAAATTCTACGGTTGGTATGCAAGTCATGTAGTTTCAGAATACCGAGGATACAAGTTCGTAGCTCCAAAACAGAAAACAATTACTGTTTACGAATAAGAAAAGCGACAGTAGCTCAGTGGTTTAGAGCAGGGTTCTCATAAAGCCTTGGTCGGGAGTTCAATTCTCTCCTGTCGCACCAAATAAAGTCAATTAATTGTTGACACAGAATCCAGAATTTGCTATAATTCTGTTTCGGTTACTACTTCCGTTACAAGTAGAGTCTTTTATTAATAGTCGAAAGGAAATATTATGCAAAAACTAACAGGTATGCTTCTGTATGTATCACTCAACAAACCAGTCAAAGGTTATGTTAAAGCAGGAGAGCCACCAAAACCAGACGAGTGGAAAGCATCTGTAGCTATTTCAGATGAGGATGTTCTAGATGAATACGAAGCATTTGCCAATAAGATTGATGCTAAGACTTCAATTAAGAAGGTAAAAACAGCTGAGTTTGAGGCAATCTACAAAGTTGCACCCCCAGAAGATGCTGGTAAAAACGTATGGGTTATCACACTACGTAAGAGCACAGAGCTAGGTAAAACTGGTAAACCAGTGCCTGATCTATACAAACCAAAAGTCTTTGAGAAAGTAGGTAAGACTCTGGTAGATGTTACAAATAGCAAACTACCTGCAAATGGTTCATACGGTTCAATCAGCATTGATAAGTTTGAGCGAACAAACGGTACAGCTTCTTTGTATCTAAAGAATGTTCTTGTTACTGAAATGATTGAGTACGTACAGGAAGAGTCATCTTATAATCCCGGCGATGAATTTGATGATGAGCCTAAGGCTGAAAAGCCAAAAGCTAAACCTGAGGCTAAAGCTCCAGCAGCTAAACCAAAAGCTCGTGCTAAGAATGAAGAGGTTGAAGACGAAGATGTTCCTTTTTAAGAATATCTTAGTATCATATCAGCATAAATAAATTGAAAGGTTAACATGACAAAACAAACTCGGGATATTATTACTATCTTGGCTATTCTTACTTTTGCAATTCTTTTGGTCATCTTTGGTCCACTTGCAATTATTTGGTCACTTAATACACTGTTCCCAATTCTAGCAATCCCCTATGGTTTCTTGCAGTGGCTTGCTGTAGTTGTAATGAATCTTACACTCTTTAGTAAATCGGCTTTAACTTTCAAAAAGGATTAATATGAATCAAAAAGAAGTAATCGCAAAACTAGTTCGTATTTACACTGAAGAGCAGTCTCTGGCTGAAGAGGTTAAAGAGATTAAGGATAGTGCAAAAGAGGCTGGACTTGACGCCAGTATCCTATCTGCAGTAGCTAAAGCTATTGTAAAGGGTAAGGTAGATGAACTCAAAGAGAAATCAGATGAAATTCTGAAAGCTATTGAAGTAGCTCGTAGTTAATATAAAGCCCCTTGGTTAATAGCCTTGGGGCTTTTTACATAAGGACAAGCATGAGTAAAAGATTATTAATCGTAGACGGTGATTTAGTAGCATACAGACATGCTGCAGCTGCTGAGAGTAGAACAATCATTGCAAAGCATTTGGACTCAGGCAGAGAAAAAGAGTTTAAAACAAGAACAGAACTAAAGAAGTTCTTAAAGGATAAAGGCATGGAGTTCAAAACTGAAGACTATGCAATCACTGATCTTCAGCATCCTTTGGATATTTCATTTGCACTATCTACAGTAGATCAAGCAATAGCTAAATTACAAGAAGTAACTTGGTGCGATGATGTTGAGATTTATATTGGCAGTGGTAAGACCTTCAGACATGCTCTAGCATTACCTACACCTTATAAAGACAATCGAGCAGATAACATTAGACCTGTGCATCTAGCTGCAGTTAGAAGTCACCTCAGACGCAAGTACAAGGCTAAGGTTGTAGATAACGGTTTAGAAGTTGATGATGTGGTAACGATACGTGCTTATGAATGCCTCCAGAACGCTCAGGAAGCCGTGTTAGCAAGCGTAGACAAGGATAGCTACCAATGCCAAGGAATTGCGCTCTATAACTGGCTTGCTGCTGATCCAAAGATTGAGTTGATTCCTGATGTTGGTCATTTACGTAAAGACAAAGATACTGTAAAAGGTGATGGACTTATGTTCTTAGCCTTTCAAGTACTTGCAGGAGACGCCGCTGATTGCTATAAAGGTTATGAACTGTCAAAGGTTAAGTACGGTCCAACCAAAGCTATGAACGCTTTGAAGGATTGCACTACTGAACAAGAGATTTTAAAGGTAGTTATCAGTGAATTTAAACGACTGTATCCTGAAACTTTTGAATACACTGATTGTCATTCAGTAAAGCACGATGAAGCCGATTGGTTTGATATGCTAAATCTTTACTGGCAATGCGCTTATATGAAACGTAGTTGGGACGATCCAAGTAGCTTTATGAATTATGCAATGCAAAGAGGAGTTAACCCATATGAATGAAGACGATTTAATTTATCGCTTGAGAAAACGAGCAGAGATTCGCAGGAGTATTCAATCTAGAAAATCAGTGCAAGAGGGTAAGCCTGATCGCATTGCTGATTTACTTGAAGAAGCTGCAAATGAAATCTACAGGTTAGAGAATCTACTGATTGAAGCAGATGATGCAATTCATAGATTAGAACGCAGGCTAGACACAGATGACTGTTGACCTATATAATGCAGCTGATGTAAAGAACACAAGAGAGCATCTGTATGCTTTACAAAAAGGATGCGATCCAATATTAAAAGAACAGATCAAACTCTCAGATGCAGTGCTTGATCACGATCACAGTACTCAGCATTGCAGGGCAGCTTTGCACAGACAAACAAATGCGTTTGAAGGTTTGTGCTTCAATGCTTATAGACGATGCTTACAATGGGTGACTGATAAACCTCTTCCAGAAATCTTAAGGGGTTTAGCAGATTACCTTGAGAAGGACTACAGTAAAAATCCTTATCACAATGCTTGGTTAAAAAGAGTCACTACTGACTTTAGACAACTTAAGGCAGAGCATCAAAAGAAAGTTCTCGTTGAGCTTGATACCAAAGAAGGTGCTAACTCAACCGAAAGATTGAACTTATTTAAGAAAGTGCTATTGACAAAAGAGCACGGGTATGATAAGATTCGCAGCATCATAAACAACGCAAAGGATAACTAATGCAAGTATCAGAAGTTAAAAGGAATAGTTGGTGGGGTGATGGTTATACCCCTGAAATGAAAGACTTAATTGGTCGTACTTTTACAGACATTATCTGTGAAAACGAAGAATTGATTCTAAAGAACAATAAAGAGTGCTTTACTTTCTATCACGATCAACAATGCTGTGAGAATGTAAGCATTGAGAGTATCACTGGAGATTTAAATGATCTGTTGAACTCTCCGATTTTATTTGCAGAAGAATCAAGTAACGATGATCCTAATGCAAATGAATCAGGTACTTGGACATTCTACAAACTTGCAACTGTAAAAGGTTGGGTTGATATTCGTTGGTATGGTACTTCAAACGGTTATTATAGTGAAGGTGTAAGTTTAAGCTATGAGGTGTTATCATGAAAATTAGGATTATTAATTGCAGCAATAGTATTCTTTGGTACAATAAACACATTGGAAAAGAATTCGAAGTAAAATTCGTTGAAGATGAAGCTTACTGGACTAGAGAAGTTGATGGTGTATTTAATGCACTAAATTGGGTTTATAAGCATGATGCAACAGTAACGGAAGGAAATGTAGAATGAAATATTCAGATGTAATTGTAGAGCAAGTCGTGAGAATGACAGGTGCAGGTGCTAGTAGCCGTCAAGTTGCAGAGAAACTTGGTATTGGTAAGAGCACAGTAAATGATATTTGGAATCGCTGGATTGCTAATCCTAAACCTTTCTATAATCCAAATGCAGTAGCATTTAATCAAACAGAAGGACCAAAGATTTTAGTATTCGATACTGAAACAAGTTGTCCACTGGTATTTGCATTTGGTCGTAGAAAGCAATTCATCAACGACAAAGCAATCTATAAAGAAGGTGGTCGAATTCTATGTTTTAGCTACAAATGGTTAGGTACAGATAAAGTGCATAGTCACTGGATGACACCTCAAGAAATTGAAGACAATGATGACAGTCGCCTTGCTTGTATCTTATTCGGATTGTATGAAGAAGCTGATGCTGTTGTAGGATATAATCTACAAGGTTTTGACGATAAAGTTGTGCAAACCAGAGCTTTAGCCTGCGGTCTAGGTAAACTACCATCTGTTAAAAAACTTGATCCTTACCTGCAAGCTAAGAAAAAGTTAAAACTACCAAGCAACAGTTTAGATAACGTATGTGCTTATTTTGGTTTACCTCAAAAGACAGCAACAGGTATGGAACTATGGGCAAAAGTTCAATCTGGTGATGAACAGGCAATGAAAGACATGGTTTCTTATTGCGAGAATGATGTGCTAGTTCTTATCAATGTGTACAATTTACTGCAGGGACTTGGAAATGTGAATACAGATTACAATGCCGCCTTGTACTACAATGACAATATTGTGCGCTGTAGAACTTGTGGTAGTACTGATGTAGAAGTGACAGGTCGCAATGTTACAACTTCAGCAAGCGTATTTGAAGAAGTTCGTTGTAATGAGTGCGGTAGTGTACACAGAATTCGAACATCAGATACTACAAAAGAAAAGCGCAAAAGCTTGTTAGTTTGATCAAACCTATGCTACAATAGCATTTGACAATTTGAGTTCACGCCCCGGTTAATAGCCGGGGATTTTTTACACCTATTTTAAAGGACATAGTATGCAACCTTGGGTAAAATGGTTAGTCAATAATAACTTGAAGTTTTTAGTGTATCTTGTATGGTTTATTGCTCTACCAGCATTCCTACTAGCATATTTTGAGAATGCAGTGGATGATGCACTTGAAGCTTTAAAAGAAATTAAGAAATTTAAAAAGGATTAATATGACTAACAAAATTGATATTGAATACAACATCAGTGATTTTCAAATGGATTGCTATGCATTCAATGAAGTCGCAAATAAGCACAACCTCTGCAGTCTAAAAGATATTGAGTTTCAGTACAACTTAATCCTAGAGGAAACTAAAGAGATTAAAGAAAAAGGTATTGACTGCAATAATGCAAAAGAGGTTGTAGACGGCGTAGTTGATGTGCTAGTAACAGCACTAGGTCTTGCACAAAAGCTAGAGCATCTTGGTGTAGACATGAATAAAGCGATGCGAGACACTGCTTATAATAACTTAACCAAGTATCCTTCAGATGAACGCACTGCAATTGAAACTGCAATTAAATACGAACAAGAAGGTAGAATTGCTGTTAAAGTAGAGTACAATTCAGAATACGAACTCTTTGTAATTAAAGACATGAGAGACAAAGTTCTAAAACCAATTGGTTTTGAAAGCAATGATCTAAGTAATTGCATCCCTGAAGATTTACTAACAAACGGTTTTAAGGAGGATTGAATATGAATTTGAATAAAATTACCTTATCAGATAAGCGTCAGTACATTGCTGTAGAGGATAATGACTTGGATTATCTAGATTGCAGTCAATGCGCTTTTAGAAACAATGCTATGATGTGCAATGAAGCAACTAAGCTTATTGATTGCAGTGATCACGGCGGTTTGCACTTTGAGTTAGTTCAGGAGTACGATCTGCGTCCTGATACAACACAAATGAAAGAATTTGTGTATGCAACAGACACAAGTGCAACGCAAGCTGTTGGTACTAAGTACGATGAAGATAAGTTGCAATACAGTTTAATTCCTTCGTATGCTCTTGAGCAAGTAGCTAAGAATCTTACAGTTGGTCTTAAGAAGTACAAAGAACGAGATAACTGGAAGAAAGTGCAAGGCGCTGAACAGCGTTATCTAGATGCTCTTTACAGGCACTTAGAGGCGCATAGAAGGGGTGAATTGTATGATGCTGATAGTAGTGCTCCAAACATGCCTCACCTCGCTGCAGTAGCCGTTAACGCTATGTTTCTATTGGAATTTATGCTGGACCCTGCACTAAAGAAAAAGGAGAACAAATGATAGCCTTGCAAGTAATTAGTCTATTAGTATTATTATTCGTGATTGTAATGATCTATGCTTGTACGATTAAATTAATCAACGATCACAATGAACTTCATGCTTTAAAAGATGATCCTGACGATCAAGTTAACCTTGATTTAACAGACAAGCAGTGATATAATAGGACTCCGTTTATTCTGAAAGGTAGTAAAATGAATAATACAAACACAAATAAAAAACCCCGCCCAAATGCAATTGTAGCTTTATGCATTGTATCTGAATCCGAGATTATCAAAATACTGCCAAACTATTCAAGTGAATTTGAAAGCAGGGAGGAAGAATTTAAAGAGTTCCTTTATTCCTTAGGCTTAGATGTTTATAAGCCTTATTTACGGCAAGATGCTCTGCAGCACAGAAACCGACTAAATGAAATTGTAGTCTGCAGTCGTTGGGTTGGCTCTGAGAGATTAGATTCAGCTTGGATTGACAGTGGTTATGCAAGTCGTGCTGCTGTAGATAAAGCAAGTGGTAGTCGTTTGACAGAAGACATTTACCGAGCTAGGTATGAAACGGAAGATGCTCAAGCTTTACTTGAGTCCAGAGATAAATATTACGTAACAACAGAGGAAGACTGAATGCTAGAAAAATACCTATTACCGATAAATGAACGACAGGAGCCTATTGAGTTTGCAGATCAACAACTAAAGGTCTTTTGGTTACCTGATGAAATTAATGTGTCCAAAGATATTCAAGACGTACTAGTAAACTTTACACCTGCAGAAAAACATGCTGTGATTACTACATTGAAATTGTTCAGTATCTACGAAACTCATGCTGGTTCTGAATATTGGGGTGGACGCTTTAAGAACATGTTTAATGGTGCAGAGTTTCATCGTATGGCTTCGGTCTTCTCTATGTTTGAACTAGCGGTTCATGCACCGTTCTATAACAAGATTAACCAGCTATTGCACATTGATACACCAGAGTTCTATACATCGTATTTGAATGATCCTGTATTGAATCAGCGAGTAGAACATATTGGTGAAATTATTGATCATCCAGATGACTTAATTTCGTTAGCTGCTTTCTCAATGGTGGAAGGTGTAATCCTGTATTCATCCTTTGCATTCCTAAAGCACTATCAGTCTCAAGGTAAGAACAAGTTGATGAACATTGTGCGTGGGATTAACTTTTCAGTCCGTGATGAAAATATGCACTCTACTGGTGGAGCTTGGGCTTTCAAGTACAAGCTAGAGCAGCTAAAGCAAGAGTTATCACCTGAAGCATTTGAGTTACATAAACTAGCAATTGAAGCGCAAGTTCGATTAGTTGCACAAAAGCTTTATGAGCATGAATGCCAGATTATTGCTAAGTTATTTGAGCAAGGTGAAATCAAAGGTATCACTGCTCATCAACTTGAGAACTTTGTGCAATCAAGAGTCAACGAATGCTTAAAGCAGTTAGGCTTTGCAAAAGAGTACGATGTACAATATAACCCCATAAGTTCATGGTTTTATAAAGGCATCAATGACTATACTTTTAATGACTTCTTTAGTGGTATGGGTAATCAATATCATCGTAGTTGGGACAGTGCTGATTTCGTATGGAAAAGCAATGCAGAAGTTGTAGAGTAACTAAACCTCTAGAGCAATTTCATAAGAATGCTTCTTGTAAAGATGGTGTACATACTTTGTGCAAAACTTGTAATAATTTAAAAGCTACAACTTGGGTAAAAGAAAACCTAGATAAAGTTGTAGCTAATAAAAAAGCACGTAGAAAAGATGTACGAAAATCATTAATTGAAGCTGCACAAAACAGAGCAAGAACTAAATCTTTACCAATTGATATTACAGTAGATGATATAATTGTTCCAGATATTTGTCCTGTTCTAATGATACCTTTGCACAAATCAATAACTGGTAGAGCGAATCCTGACTCACCGAGTTTAGACAGAATCATTCCAGAACTAGGATATGTCAAAGGCAACATTCAAGTTATTAGTAATAAAGCAAACTCTATGAAAAATAACGCAACAACAGAAGAATTAATAAAATTCGCAAAATGGATTTTAAAAGTAAAGGAAACAAATGAGTAATATTTATAAAGAACTAAGTGAAGAACGTAAGAATCTACAGGAGCAAGGATTAGTCCCTCAGTGGTATACAACTGCAGGCTATCAGATGTTTAAAGATAAGTACGAGTATCAAACCGAAGGTCGCTCTGTACGTGGACAGTTTGAAAGGATAGCCTCTACTGCAGCAAAGCACGTTCCTATGCTTCCTAATGCTGAAGCGGAGTTCTTTAAACTGCTTTGGAACGGTTGGTTGTCTCCTAGCACTCCTGTACTAGCCAACATGGGTACAAGCCGTGGAATGCCTGTTTCATGCTCAGGAACCGTTGCTGATGACTCTGTAGATGGCTTCTACAGTAACTTGCATGAAGTTGCTATGCTGACTAAGTACGGCTTTGGTACAGCAACTGACCTGAGTGCTGTTCGACCTCGTGGATCAAAGATTAGCGTAGGTGGTAAAGCTTCTGGTGTTCTACCTGTGATTAAAGAGCACGTTAACGCTATGCGTAATATCGCTCAGGGTACTGCCCGAAGAGGCGCATGGGCTTTCTATCTAGATATTGAACACGGTGATTTCAATGAAGTATCTGATCATATCCTAGCAGAACCAGATGATTGCAACGCAGGGTGGACTATTCGACAGTCCTTTATTGATCGCTTAGAGGCTGGTGATCAAGAAGCAATCGAACGCTTTCAAAAAGCAATGAAAGTAAAGATGGTAACTGGTAAAGGTTATTTCTTCTTTATTGATAAAGCAAATGCCAAACGTCCAATTACTTATGTAGATCGTGGATTGAAGATTAATAACTCTCAGCTTTGCTCTGAGATTATGCTGTTCAATGATTTAGAGCATACATATACCTGTGTACTATCTTCAATGAATGCAGCTAAACGCAGAGAATGGAAAGGAACAGATGCAGCTTATTGGGCAACTATCTTCTTGGATTGCGTAGCTTCTGAATTCATCGAAAAAGCAGAAGGTGTTAACGGTCTAGAGAAAGCTGTACGATTCACTAAGAAGAGCCGAGCACTAGGTTTAGGTCTATGTGGTATCCATACGCTGTTTATGCAGGAGATGCTGCCGTTTGAAGGCTTTGATGCACACAGGTTAAGTCAAGAGATTCAAGCTGATATTTGGGAACAAGCACAAAAAGCTACCAAAGAAATGGCTGTACTATTAGGTGAACCAGAGTGGTGTAAAGGTTACGGTATTCGTAATACGCACTTGATTGCTATTGCACCAACTAAGTCAACTGCTTTGCTAATGGGTGGAGTATCAGAAGGTATTAATCCTGATCCAGCTATGAGTTATAATCAGACTACTTCTGCTGGTGAGATTGATCGTTTGAATCCTGTTTTACTTGAACTTATGAAAAAGAAAGGTGTTTACACCAAGAAGCATGTTCAAGAGATTACAGATAAGCAAGGATCGGTGCAGCATGTAGATTGGCTGACTGAAGATGAGAAACTAATATTCAAAACAGCATTTGAAATCAATCAGAAAGCTGTGTTAAGATTAGCTTCCGCACGTAGCCGATATATTGATCAATGGCAGTCACTGAATCTATTCTTTGCAGCAGACGAAGACCCTGCTTGGATTGCTGAAGTTCATGCTGAAGCTTTCCGTGACCCTAATATCTTAGCATTGTATTACATCTATACTCAGGCTGGTGTACAAGCCAGTAAGGGTGAATGCGAAGCTTGTCAATAACGAAAGGAAATAAATGAAAAATCTAGTAATCTTTAAGGCTCACTGGTGTCAGCCTTGTAAGGCACTATCTAAAACAATTGAAGCTACCGACCTTGGTATTCCAGTAACTACAGTAGATATTGATGCTGACCCGACAGCTACTACTGAGTATAATATCCGTTCAGTACCTACGTTATTGCTCATGGAAGATATGCAAGTAGTAAAGCGTAAAACTGGCAATATGAATGCTGAACAATTGAAACAGTTTGTAGAATAATACAGACGTAAAAATACCGGGAGTCCTGTAAAGGATATCCCGGTTTTCTTATTTGCGATAATTATCTAGCTGATCTTTTACAGAATCATACTGCTGATAGCAAGCATTTAGATGCTGCTTTAGTTCTTCTGCATTTTTAGCAATTCCAAGAGAGACTTCTGCATGTCGCTCAAATAGTCCTTCTGCATTAATTCCTTTGGTGCTTTCTGGATTACTGGAATCTGAGGTAGGATTGCTTGCGGCACTTGTACTGGCTGAGTACTGGCGCAGGCTGTCAATAGCAGCATTATACTTACGAGTAATATCTTTAATCTTAGCATCTTTTTCCTTTGTTATCGACGTTACATCATCTTTAATGCTGCATTCAAACACTAGACTTTTACTCTGCAGGGATTGATTTAGTTTATTATACTCTGCTTTTTGAGTAGCCACGGCTTTATCAATAGCTTGATTAACTTGCCAATTATGAACTAAGAATAAACCAGCCAATACTGCAATAACTACTGCTATTTTTACCAGTGAAGTTTTTATATTATTTACCAATGCAAGTATCATACTCCTCCATTCTTCGCTTAGTTAATCCCGGTAAAGGATTACCTTTAAACTTATCCCATTTTAATATCTCTTTGCAAGCACCTTCATAATCATAAGCAATTAGTTTAGTTACTAAAGTGCTTTTACAAAATGCACCGCTGCCGATATTATAAGTAAGAGATACATAAGCATCAAACTCGTATTGATGCATCGCTACAGGAGCGCAGCGTTTAACAGCTTCTTCAAATACTTCAACATGCTCACCAAGGCGCTTTAAAGAGGCTACAGGGTTGGTCCGTTGACCCGCTGCTACCCTACTACCATCTTTGTTAGTTGTGCTGCCAAAACCGATTGTAGCAACATCTCCGGGTACTGGTATGTATGCAGCTTCACGGTATCCTTCATGAGAGGCAATGCCGATTAGACCACCTGCAGATAGCACGAGTCCAGCGACTAGAGTTCTTGTTTTGTTTTTCATTCTATACCCTTTTGTGCAACTATCCTAGATACAAAAGCACCTGATACTGCAATGAAACTCAATACAGCAAAAGCGCCTCTATCAAAGTAATCAAAAAATAAAGGAAGAATTACTTCAGTTGCTGATAATATACCAGCAAGGATAATAAACTTAATACTCCAAGCTTTTGTTACGATATCTTTCCAATTACTATAGAGTTTCATATTATAAGCCTACGAGCATCTTAAGTACGTTAGTAATACCCATAGATTGTGTTAATACAACAAGTACTGCACCCATAGCGAGATACTTGATTTGATTTAGTGTTTTTTCAATACCTGTTAAGGAGTTTCGTAGATCAGTGGAAATATCTTGCAGTTTTCTTAACTCATCTGCATGGTCTTCTACTTTCAACTCTAACTTAATAACACGGTGCTCAATTTGCTCTGACATGCTTAGGACTTTCAAGATACTTAGATACTATTAATAAAGCAAAAGGCCACCCTAAGGCAGCCTATTGATTATGCTATTATACCATGAGTATTGATTATAATCAAGGTTAATTATGCAATTGGTCCTAAGCGAGTACCTGTGGAAAGCCAAGTAATAAAAGAGTTACCTGTTACAGATGAACCTGCTGCACCACCTGCACCACTTGTTTGATATGAAGGATCAATACCAATAACACCAGCATTACCAGCATTACCCCATGAACCGCCATTACCACCTGCTCCGCCTTGTCCAATAATATAACCATTGTTTATAAGTATAACTCCAGCAGGAAAACTACCAGAAACTGTAAGTGCTGACTGACCTGTATTAGATGAGCTGATAACTACACCTGTTGCAATCGTAACTAAAACAGGATCAGCTGCATTCCATCCTGCAGCTAATGCCAATGTTCGTAAATTTTGAGCAGTCGAGAGATTAGCACTAATTGTAAATGCAAACTGCTTAACTGCACCATAAAAATTACTAAGGCTGATTGCACCACTTAGAGGTATACTTGTGTTGTTGTCTGTTGGTAGACCATTTGGGCTTCGGTAATATTCAGATAAACTTATTGGATTTGAACCTCCAAATTCTGTCTGAATATCTGATAAAGAAATTATACCAGAAGAGGGTAGTGCCATTTATACCTCCAATTTCAAAAGACGATTTTCAAGTTCAAGTACTTTCTCAGCTAATTTTAAAATTGTAACCATAGCAGCGTTACCATAATTCAAAGATAGCATTCCATCTTTATCGCTGAGAACTACCTCTGGAAGTACCTTTTGCCAATCTTGTGCTGAAGTACCTGCCTGTATTTCACCTGTATCTATTCTAGTATATGTACCGTATTTAATCTTACTTAAATCGTAGATAAAAGTATCAGGCAAAGACTTCCAATCTTTCTTTAATCTTTCATCAGAATAAGCGGTAATATTACCTAGCATTGTTAAGTTTCCACCTGCTGTAATAGTACCTGAAGAAACTCCGTTATTTGTAAAACCTGTAGTCCCATCAGAAACCCAATAGAAACCAGTGTCAGTTGCGCCATCTGCTGCAAAAGCTACAGAAGGTGCAGCTGCAGAACCACTTGGAACTAGCACTCTACCTGTAAAAGTTTTTATACCTGCAATACTTTGATCACCTGTAGTTAAAACATCACCTAAGCTTGTCAATAATTGCCAGTTGGTAGTGTCAGTTGAAGGATCAGTAGTTCCTGCTCCTGCTGTTTTTCTACGGTAAGTTCTGAAGTTAATAGGGCTAAATCTGTTAGCACCAATTGCATATGTAGTTCCACTTACCCAAATAGTAGCACCTGCAGTATTAGCCGCAGCTAGTTCACTCGCAGCTGCGTTTGTAGCAGATGATGCTGCAGCAAGTTGTTTTGCATTTACATCAGTTTGAAGCGCATTAGCTTCTGTTTGAAATTGAGGCAATGCTCCTAGGAAAGCATCAGCTCTGTCGTTAAAGTTAGTAGGGTCTTGTCTACTTGGTGGTGTTGGTAATGCTGAAATCATTGTTATTCCTTATAATTAAATTAAACCTTCAACCTGTAAATTACAGATAGAATGAGTTGGGTATGAAATCTCTGTTGAAAAATCCCGATAGAAACCAAAGATTATCAAAGGCTCTTCAAATTGAGCATCAGTGCTAGCAAGCCATAACACAGGTGTAGCTCTTAGATCATACAAAATACGTTGTACTCTATTTAAGTTAGCGTTGGTTAATGACACAGAAGCATTCATTCGCTTACTGAAGTTTCTCTTGATAAATGTAGTATTACCAAATTCATCAGTTTCTTTTTTACTATAATCAATAATACCTGCACTTACACCGTACTGAGTATTACCTAGTGCCTTAATCTGACCGTTGATATAACTACCAACTGAGATAGTTCCTGTACCAGATACTTTAACAGTAATCAAAGAATTAGCTGCAGGTGGAATATCTAAATAAATACTAGAAGTCTTCTGTGTATCTGCATCGTAAAAGAAATACCCATACCAATCAAGAGATTCAGCACCGGATAACTGCTGTGAATTATGATAGACAAGAGCCTTAGTATCTTTATCGGTTACTGCAATACTTGTTTTAGAAGCTTGTATATTTAATAAAGCTACAGAATCAATTGCACTTCCAACTACAGCAAAAATAATATCACTTGTAGCTGTAGATGCACTACTGACTTGATCATCGAACATTGCCATCTTATTAGTAGGACCAGTTCTTACCCAATAAGCATCTGTAAATGGAGATACAATAGGCGGTGTATGATTTAAGTTACCTGATTGCAAACTCTTATAAGTGCCATAAACACCATACACTACATTTGCACCTAAAGCATATGTAGTTGCACTTGACCATTCTGGATTACTTTCAGTTAAGGTAGTATATACTAAACCTGAACCTGTGATAATATCTGCTGCTCTTGTAACTTGAGAAGCTACTGTTGGAATATAACTTGTAGCAAACGGTAGGGCTTCTAATTGAGAATTTAATACGCTTCCACTTACTGTTAGTGTTAATGTTCCTGCTGTAGCTAAAAATGTCAATGTAACTCTATTACCACTTCCAGTACCAACCAATGAACCAACGTATGCACCACTTAAAGTTACTGTACCTACATCGTAAAATGATAATGTATATGTAGTTGCAGTTACGGTCACATCTTGAGTAACGAGAATTGCACTATT
>ERZ1034365.593-NODE-593-length-19897-cov-3.676034_pt1 | contig 19897 bp, 18 predicted proteins | sample MGYA00520615_ERZ1034365 | MGnify/ENA primary metagenome ERZ1034365 (study PRJEB33736, sample SAMEA104284505) | Azolla filiculoides | biome: Urban; feature: Water surface; material: Ditch water | place: Netherlands | collected 2015-10-28 | depth 0-0.1 m ... | reverse complement strand
GCGATGAGCTCGCGGCGCAGCTCCCCCCGGGGTTGGGCATAGATGCAGGTGTAGATGGTTTCGTGTGACACGCGCTGACTCCGATCGGTGGCATGCACTGTAGAGAGGTGCCCGGCAATCTGCTCGGGCGACCAGAACTTGCGCAGCAGCCGGCAGACCTGTTCGAGCAAGGTCGATTCCGGTGCCAGCTTGGGTGGTGGGCGGCTGTACCTGCGCCTGCGTTCATAGCGCTGCTGGGCAAACTTGCAGCTATAGGGGGCTGCCGGCGCGTTGCGCCGGCTCTCGCGACTGATCGTCGATGGCGAGCGTCCAAGCGCCCGGGCAATCGCCCGCACGCTCATGCCTTGCTGCATCCCCAGCGCGATGGTGCTGCGTTCCTCATAGCTCAGATGTTCGTATTTCCTGGCTTCCTTCATGCTTGACCTCCTGCTTGGATATGGGGTGTTGCACTTGGAATTTGAGCGGGCCCTGGGATGGGCCTGTTTGACCTTGATTTTCCAGGAATTTCTGGGTTAAAGCAGCGCATGGACGTCGTGTGCTGGAAATGCGAACGATGAACATCTGAATTGTGTCAATGACCTCTAAAAATCCTGTATAAATCACACATCAAACAATATTTCGTTTGATGTGTGATTTAATTTAAGCATGCTGCACCGTTACGCCTTCTCCAACTTCCAATCCTTCCGCGAACGCGCCGAGGTGTCCTGGCTGCTGGACCGCAAGGTGCCCGAGGCCGTGTGGTCGCGCACGGCGGATTCCGGCGAACGTGTCAGCACGGTCATGGCCGTGATTGGCCCCAACGCCAGCGGCAAGACGGCGTTGCTCAAGCCCATCCTGTTTCTGGACTGGTTCATGCGCCAGTCTTTTGGCGCCGACCCGGCCGCGCCGCTGCCGTTTCAGGCGCACGCGGCAGCGCCTGCCGAGCCGTCGGAGTTCGAAATGGAGGCCGACATGGACGGCCGTTTGTGGCGCTACACCCTGCGCTGCACGCCGCAGCGCGTGTTGCATGAGGCCTTGTACGTCCGCCAGGAGCGCATGCGCTATGTGTTCGTCCGCGAATGGAATGACGCGACGCAGGGCTACGACATCAAGCAGCAGGATTTTGGTTTCGCGCCGTCCGAGGCGCGCAAGGTGCGGCCCAATGCGTCGCTGATCGCCACGGCCGCGCAGTACGGGGTGCCGCTGGCGCAGCGGCTGGCGAACAACAGCGTGTGGAGCAACATCCACCAGTTTGGCCGCATCGTCAATGACTCGGATCAGTTGATGTGCGCGGCTGCCTGGTTTGCGGGTGAAGAGGCGCAGCGCCGGCAACTCGTCAGCTTGCTGTCGGCCTGGGATCTGGGCCTGAGCGATGTGCAGGTGCGTGAGCTGGAAACGGTGTTGCCCGACGGCAAAAAAGACAAGTTCTGGTTGCCTTTCGGCATTCACAGTGCGGCGAACGGCGCACGGTTTGAGCTGCCCTTCATGCTGGAGTCCAGCGGCACCCAAGGCGCGCTGGTGTTGCTGCATCGCCTGCTGCCGGTATTGCAGTCGGGCGGCCTGGCGGTGATTGACGAATTCGAGAACGACCTGCACCCGCACATGCTGGAGCCGATTCTGGACCTGTTTGCCAACCCGGTGACCAACCCGCAAGGTGGCCAGCTGTTGTTCACCTGCCACGCGATGGAGGTGCTGAACATCGTGCACAAGTCGCAGGTGATGCTGGTGGAGAAAGATGCCAACAACGAGAGCAGCGCCTGGCGGCTCGACAGCGTGGACGGCATTCGCAGTGACGACAACTTCTACGCCAAGTACATGGCAGGTGCCTACGGCGCCGTGCCGCAGCTATGAGGGGCGCACCATCAAAGCGCCAGGTGGCGCGTACCGTGCTGCTGGTGGGTGAAGGGGACGCAGAGGTGCTGTTCATGCAGCACTTGAAGGGCTTGTATGTGCAACGCGGATCGGGCGTCGTGGTGACGATCAAGAACGCGCGCGGCAAGGGAGCGGCCCATGTGGTGGATTTTGCTTTCCGGCAATCGCGCAATGCGGCGTATGACATCAAAGCGGTGTTGCTGGACACCGACACCGACTGGAACGACAAGACCCGTGCGGCGGCCCGCAAGGCGAAAGTGCATGTGATGCCCTGTGAGCCCTGCCTTGAAGCGGTGTTGCTGCGTGCGCACTACGCACCGGTCGACGGACGGATGACGGCGCATCTCAAGCAGGACTTTTCCGCCCGGTTCGGGGTAGCGGCGTCCGATCCTTCCGTCCTCCGCCATTTCAGCCGTGAGGTGCTTGAGGCGGCTCGGGGGCGCATCGTGGTACTGAATGAACTCGTCCATCTGCTGACGCAGGCCCAACTCGGCGTGTGAATGTTGTTCCACCCACCCCTCAGTGCAGCGTCAGCGGCCGCGAGGTCGTCTTGACGCGCACCACGGCCGGCCGGGCTTCATAGGGCACGGGCGCGCAGCCGCAGAGGCTTGCGGCAAGGGTCTGCGCCTGGCGGGCGATGGGTTCGATGTAGCGGCTGGCCTGGCCATCGAGCGTGATGCAGTCGCCCATCGCGTGGATGCGGGCGTCGCTGGTGGCCAGCGTCCCCGGATCGACCGCGATGCCGTTTTGCCAGGCCAGACCGGCACTTTGCGCCAGCCGGCTCGGGGTTTGCAGGCCGGTGGCGGCGATGACGTGGTCGGTGGCGAAGTGCTGGCCGCACTCGGTGGTGACGCGCAGGCGGGCGCCGAGGCGTTCGACGCGCGCGACCTTCACCCCGCCCACGAAGCGGATCGGCAGGTCTTTCCAGGCCTGCAGCACTTGCGCACCCGCCTGCTCGGCGTGCCAGCGCGCCAGCGGCTCGCCCTGCACGTCCAGCAGGGTGATGCGATGCCCGCCCAAGGCCAGGTCGTTGGCGAGTTCGCTGCCGATCAGGCCGGCGCCGACAATCAGCACGTCTTTTGGCCCCGTTGCAGCCGCCTCGCCCAGCGCCGCGCGCAGTTGCAGGTAGGCGCCCAGGTGGTTGATGCGCCAGCACAGCGCGGCGGGCAGGGCGGGGGGCAGCGCGGCTTGTGCGCCGTGGGCCAGCACCAGCTGGTCGTAGCGCAGGGTGCCGCGCGTGGTGCGCAGCTGTTGCGTTTCCTTGCAGATGCGGATGGCGTGGGTGTGGGGCAGCAGGCGCACATTCAGGCGGCGGGCGGCGTTGGCCCCGGTTTCCTTCACCAGGTTTTCCGGCGCGATCTGGCGCGCCATCGCGACCGACAGAAGGGGCTTGTCGTACACGTCGCCCGCGCAGGCGGTGACGAGGGTGATGGGCAGGGCCGCGTCGCGGGCGCGCAGGGCTTCGGCCAGTTGCCAGCCGGCGCGGCCGGCGCCGACGATGACCACGCCGGGCGTGTGGCGTGCGGCGCTGGTCATGGCGGGTGCGCAGCCGCTGGCCCGCTCGCGCAGGGCGTCGAGGCTGGGGGCTTCATACCGCTCGAAATCGGACTTGGTCACGCCGCACAGCGGGCAGACCCAGTCCTCGGGGATGTCGGCGAAGCGAGTGCCGGGCAGCAGGCCTGAGTCCGGGTCGCCGAGCGCCTCGTCGTAGATGAAACCGCAGGCATCGCAGATGTATTGCTGCCAGGGCGTAGCGCCCGGATCAGGCGTCGTCATGCTGGTGTCTCTTGGGTGCTCAGACGCGCCATTTCCTTGCGCAGATGCTTGATCGCCGGTGTGACGATCGCGACGAAATGCGACTCGCGCACGCGCCGCTGCACTTCCGAGCTCATCAGGTAGCCGCGCGCGCCCTGGTGCATCAGCGCCGACTGCGTGGCGCGCAGGCACAGCTCGGCGCCGTGGGCGCGGGCGTCGAGCACGTCGATGAAAAATTCAGTGGAGGTGTCGAACGGCGTCTGCGCCATGACCTGCACCCGCCCGGCCAGCGCATCGAGTTCGGCCTGCAGCGCGTCCGGGCGGTCTTCCAGGAACTGGTTGACGTGGCCCAACTGGGCTTCCACGGCCCACATCGAGTCAATCGCCCCCTGGGTGATGCCCACGGCCATGCCGCATTGCAGCATGACGAAGGCGGCCCGGATGCGGGCGATGTACGGCTTGGCGGGGTCGGCGATGATCTCGCCGGCGCCGATGAAATGGTCTTTCAGGCGCAGCGCCCAGGTGCCGGTGCCTTCCATGGCGGAAAAGCTCGGACATTCGCGCAGCTCTACCCCGGGGGCGTCGCAGCGCAGCAGGAACATGACTTCGCGCGAGGGGGCCGAGGTGTCGCCATCCTTGGCGGCGCTGTCGATCACCGCCGCAATCGCGCCGCAGTAGTGGTCGGCCTGCAGGTTGCTGACCCAGGGCAGCGTGCCGTTGACGACGTAGCCGCCCTCGACCGGGGTGGCTTTCAGCAGCAGGCTTTCGATCTGCGCGTAGCTCTTCATGGGGTTGGACAGCGCGGTGCCGCCCATGCCCCCGCCCGCCGCGTGCCTTTGCAGCACTTCGCCCATCAGCGCCGGGTTGCCCGACTGCTGCAGGTACAGGCCGCACACGGCCTGGCACCACATCATGAAGCCGGTGGCGCCGCACACCTTCGAGACTTCGGCCATGGCCTGGATGGCCAGGAAGAAGTCGCCGGGGCCGGCGGGTGCGTCCAGGTGCGCGCTCATCGCGCCGAGAGCGGCCAGCTCCTTCAGCACGGCGTGCGGGTAGTGGCCCTGGCGGTCGATGGCGGCGGCCTGCTGCGCCAGCGGCCCTTGCGCCACCGCGCGCACGGCGGCCAGCAGGTTGGTGGCACCCGGCGGGGGCGCGGCGGTGAGTTCACGGGGCAGGTCGGCGGCGTTCATGGCGGGTCCTTGGGGGCGGCGAGGGTGGGCAGGGGCTCAGTCGGCCAGGCTGATCTCGAACGGGATCGGGTTGCGCATCGAGTTGGCCACCGGGGAGTAGTAGTTGGCGTGTTTGACGATCTCGTCGAGCACCTCGCGCGGGGCGTCACCTTCGACGAGCACCTTCACGCGGATCGCCTGGAAGCCCATTTCCGGTGGCGTCTTCTCCAGTGCGCCACCGGCGCCCCAGGCGGCGGGGTTGCCGATGTCGCCTTCCATGAAGACTTCAAGCTTGCTGAGCGTGACGCCTTTCCAGGTGGCCACGGCCGTCACGCCCACGGCGATGCAGCCGCCCAGGCCCGACAGCACGATCTCGCCGGGGGCGGGGGCCGTGTCCTGGCCGAACAGGTGCAGCGGCTCATCGACCACCACCGGGGCATGGTTGCCGACGGTGCTCAGCGAGCGGTACTGGCCTTCCATGACGGTGTGGACCTTGTTGGTGCCGCGGCTGGCCGGGTTGGCCTTGCCCTTTGCGGCAAAGGCGGCCAGGCCGGCGCCGTCGATGGGGCGCAGCACGGTCTTGAGCGTGGTGACGGGGGCGGTGGGTTCGAGCAGGTCGGTGGTGGACATGGAGGTTTCCTGAAGGTGAAAAAGATGAAAGGGGTGAAAAAGCTGAATCGGGTTTCGGGCGGGAAAACGCGCTTTGGACCGGCGGCGTTCAGCCGGCCATCGCGGCCTGCGGGGCGGCGGCCGCGACCGTCGGCAGGCCGCTTTCAATCGGCAGGGCGCCGTCCCGCGACCACTCGTTCCACGAGCCGAAGTACATGCGCACGTCCTCAAAGCCGGCCTGCTTGAGCGCCAGGAAGGTGTTGGAGGCGCGCGCGCCCTTGAAGCAGTACAGGTAGACCGTATCGCCGGGGGCAATGCCGGCGGTGGCGCATTCGGCGCGCACTTCGTCGGGTGACTTGAATACCGGGCCCTGCGCCGAGGGTTTCATGAAGCGGTACCACTCGATCCACTTGGCGCCGGGCAGGCGGCCCTTGCGCGGGGCGAAGTCGCGGCCATAGGGCGAGGAGCTGTCGCCGATCCACTCGTCCACGTCGCGCACGTCCAGCAGCACGGTGGACGTGCCCAGGGCGGCGGCCACGTCTTCCTTGGTCAGCATCACGTCGGCGGGGGACAGGTCGGTCGGGAAGATCGCGGGCACGGGCGTGACGGCGGCAGTCGACACCGGCAGGCCGGCGGCCTTCCAGGCCGAGAAGCCGCCGTTGAGCACCTTGATGCGCGGGTAGCCCAGCCAGGTCAGCAGGTAGTAGCCCCGGCACGACTGGCCGTAGCCACTGTTCATCGCGTCTTCGTAAAACACGGCGGTTTCCTTGCCCGAGAGGCCGATGGCGCCCAGGTGCGCGGCGAAGGTGTCTTTCAGGTCCTGCAGGCCGTCGGGCGTGGAGGTGGCCAGGTACGTGAAGGTTTCGCGCAGGTTGACTGCCCCTTCGATGTGGGCCAGGGCGTAGGTTTCGGCGTCGCGGGTGTCGATCAGGACCACGGGCTCGGCGGATTGCAGCGCCATGAGTTCGGCGGCGGAGATCAGGATGGCGTCGGATGCGGTGGGCATGGAAGTCCTCTGAAAAAAAGGTTGCAGGCGGGTTGCCTGTCTTCCTTAGCGCAATGGACGTGCCAGAAGCCGTTGTACATGCCATTTCTGAATCAGAAAGGCACCTTCCCAGCGTCGAATGGTCGTAGTCTGCTATTGATTCAGGACTTCTCTGGGCCGGCCTGGGGCGTTGCGCGGAACTGGCGTGCGGGAGGTCTTCAATGTGTTGACAAAGTGTCAACACATTGGCGGGTGCGGCCGGTGTGCAGCGGTGGGCGTCTGGCCGATCTCCCGGTCGGCGTCAGGCCGCGTGTCAGCCGAGTCGCCCGATGGGCACCGCTGCGGCGCGCACATGGCTCTCAAGTGCCGCCAGGCACGGCCTGAAGCTGTCGCTGAAGCGGGGCTCCTCGCGCAATTGCGTGAGGAAGCTCTCGGCCATCGTCAGCGCCTGGCGCCACGCAGCGTTGGAGACGCGGCCATCAATGCGTGCGGCAGCCAGGGCGCTGGGCAGTTCGCCGCTGGTGCGGGGGGCAAAGGCCATGGGCAGCATGTCGTAGGCGGGCGCGAGCGCGTAGGGGCGTCCGCTGTCCGTCACGAACGAGAGGTTGCCTGGGTGCATGTCCGTGTTGCCGATCAGTGTCCCGAAGGCATGCAGCAGGCAGCCGTGGTCGTGCGCGCCGGGCTGGAGGTGCCCCAGCGTTGCGAGTCGTGCGGTGATGCCAGGCCAGCCGCCAGTGCCTTGTCCGACGAACTCCGCATCCATCGCTGCGAGCGAAATCAGGCCGAGGCGACCGAGCGGCCCCACGCGGTCAAAGCGCTCAACCTCCAGAAAGCGCTGGCCCTGGTGATCGTGGATGCGCGTCTGGACGGCCGCAACACCGTGGGCCTTCAGCGCGCTGGCCGCAAGGTGTTCGGCCAGCAGCAAGTCAGCCCAGCGCTGGGCGATCGGGTTGGGGGCGGCGGGGGCGATGGCAAGTGTGTACTTCACCAGAACGTGACGCGCGCCATCGGGCGTGGTGGCGTAGGCGGTGAACTTGGGTTGCTCCCCGCCTGCGGAGGAGGTGCCGATGTCGCCCCGGCTCGCCTCGGCGGCGAGCCGTGCGTAGGTGACGGCCAGATCCCGGGCCGGGATGGGCTCGTCCGGCGGCTGCGAAAGGAAGCGTTCGCGGGCGGCCTCGCCCAGCAGCAGGTTGCCAACGGTATCGCTGCCGCCGGGGCTGAGCAGGGCGCGCAGGACGTGCGCTTCCTGCCAGTCGCCCAGGTTGGGCGGCAGGCCCAGGCGGGCCGCCTGCGCGGCGACGAAGGCGCGACCCAGAAAGCCTTGCGGTCGCATGTCGTCCAGCCACCACGGGAAGCCCTCCGAGTACAGCGGCGTTTGCCCATCGTCCTGGCGCATCACGTAGCCGCAGGGGTGTACCGGGGCGAGCTGCCCCAGCGGCGTGAGCTGCCCGGTCGGACTCACCCGGAAAACCGGAATGTCACCCCTGTCGAGCAAGGGCCTGCGCAAGGCGTATTGAATAGATCGGTACGGCCCGAAGCGCAGCACCTCGTCGCCCATGACAAGCAAGGCCCGGGAGACCGTCGGTTGGCTGACTGCCATTTTTTGCGCCATTTCGCGGGCCGTCATGGGGCCCTGCGCGAGCAGTCGGCGGATGGCGAGAGGATGGTCTGGCAGCATTTGAATCCATGAATGAATAGATTAATGCATTGATTTTGACCTGTTTTGGATGTCAGCGTATGCGCGGTTGCGCATACCCCTGAAGGATGGCTCCGCGGATTTTCGGGGCGCGGACTGGCCCGGCCCCGGCGTCCTCAGCGCAGCCCGGCCTTGCGCAGGCGGTAGCCGAACTGCCGCAGCGTCAGCCCCAGGCTTTGCGCGGCGCGCGACTGGTTGCCCTGGGCCCGGGCCAGGGCGGCCTGCAGGGTGTCGGTCGTGTGGGAGTGGGCGGGCGCGTAGTCGCGCACCAGCGGGGCGGCTGCGGCCACGGGGACGGTGCGCAGGTCGGGCGGCGCGGGCGGTGCGGGCAGTGCCAGTGGCCAGGCGGCATCCTTGGTCGGCGGGGGGGCGCCGGCCGCGGGTGCCGCCGCTTCGGGCAGGAAGCGTTCCAGATCGGTGGCCGTGACCAGCGGGTGATCGGCCAGCAGCACCAGGCGCTCGATCAGGTTGCCGAGTTCCCGGATGTTGCCGGGCCAGGGGTGCGTTTCGAGCCGGGCCAGTGCGTCCGGACTCAGGTGGACGTTGCGCTGGTGCGCCTGGTTGGCGCGGCTCACGAAGTGCAGCGCCAGCGCGCGGATGTCCTCGCGCCGCTCGCGCAGGGACGGAAGCTGGATCGGGATGACGTTGAGGCGGTAGTACAGGTCCTGGCGGAAGCGGCCGGCGTCCACGTCGCGGGCGAGGTCGCGGTTGGTGGCCGCCACCAGGCGCACGTTCACGCGCACTTCCTGCTTGCCGCCCAGGCGCACCAGCGTGCCTTCCTGCAGCGTGCGCAGCAGCTTGGACTGCATCGCCAGCGGCAGCTCGCCGATTTCGTCCAGAAAGATCGTGCCGCCGTGCGCCTGCTCGAACCAGCCGGCGCGCGCCACGTTCGCCCCGGTGAAGGCGCCGCGCTCGTAGCCAAACAGCTCGGACTCGAACAGCGCATCGGGAATCGCCGAGCAGTTGACCTTGATGAAAGGCTGGTCGCGCCGGGGGCTGGCCAGGTGCACGGCGCGCGCAAACAATTCCTTGCCGGTGCCCGACTCGCCCAGCAGCAGCACGGTGGCGGTGGTTTGCGACACGCGCTCCAGTTCGCTCAGCGCCTGCAGCAGCGGCGGCGAATTGCCGATCAGCCCGTAGCGCGCGCTCTTGGCGTTGAGCGCGCGCGCCAGCACCACGTTGCGGGCTTCGAGCTGGCGCGTCTGCTCGGCCACCAGCTGTTCCAGCTGCAGCAGCTGCCCGGCCAGCGTGGCCAGCACGCGCAGCACGGCCAGGTCGTCATTGAGGTGGCGCTGGCGGCTGCGGATGCGGTGGCAGGCCAGCACGCCGATCGGCGCGTTGTTGACCTCGATCGGCAACGCGATGAAGGCCACGGTCTCGGGCGGCAGCTGAGAGCGCTGCACGGCACGGAACAGGAACAGTGGCTCGGCGTCGATGTCCTGCACGATGGCCGGCTGCCCGGTGGCCAGCACCCGGCCGGTCACGCCTTCGCTCCATCCGTAGCGCCCGCGCGCCGCCTCCGCCTGCGTCAGGCCGTAGGCGTGATGGATGGAGGCGGTGCGCGGCTGGCCGGGGTCGGTGGACGGCGGGTCGGCCAGCACGATGCGGCCCCGGTTCAGCCCGAGCAGTTCGCTCATGAGGTGCAGCATCTCGCGCAACACCAGCGCTGGGGCCAGGCTGCGGCCAACAAGCCGCATGACCTCGCGCATCAGCAGCAGCTCCTGCGCATGCCAGTCGGCGGCGTTCAGGGAGGGGGCCGAGCTTGGCCGGGCAGGCGGGATGGCGGGCATGGGCCTGATGGTGCAGGTTTTGTGCCAGGCCGCTGGCGCTGCGGGCCAGGGCGCGACCCGGCGCCCTGCGCCTGCCTGTCAGAAAACACAAAAACAATAGCAAACAAAGTCCATCGGACGCTGGGAGAGTGCCGAAAAATCTTGTCTATCCGTCAGGCTCAGGCGTAAGTCACCCAGTCCGCGTAGTCCGCGTGATCCAGGTGCGGCAGCGTGTTGTAGGTCAGCAGCATGTGGCGCTTGGGGTTGAAAGCGAATTCCGTCAGGGCGCTGTTGCGGATGCGCATGTTCAGCTCGATGGTTTTCTCGGGCGGGGTGCCCAGGATGTGGCCCACGGCGGTGGCGATCGGGCCGCCGCTGGAGACCAGCAGCACGTTGCCGCTGTAATGGTGGCGGATGTGGTCCAGCGCGCTGGTGATGCCCTGCACGAAGTCCACATATTCCGGCATGCCGTGGGGCGTGACCACGCCCGCCATCCATTGCGCCAGGCCGTCGCGCAGCAGGCGGAAGTGGTGGCGGTACAACTCGGGGGTGTCGGGCTTGGGCAGCGGCAGCGGGTGCACGGCGGTGATCACCGCAGCGCTGTCGTACTCGTTGAGGCCGGGCCACAAAACGGGCTGCAGGTCGAGCCCCGCGCCCTGGGCAATGCCTTCCCAGGTCTGCGCGTGCCGGCGCAATGTGCCGGTCAGCACGGCGTCGAATTGCAGCCCCTTGCCAGCCAGGTATTCACCCAGGCGCACGCTTTGGCGTTGGCCGAGGGGGCTGAGCTGGTCGTAGTCATCCGCGCCAAACGAGGCCTGGCCGTGGCGCACGAGGTAGAGGGTTCCCATGGGGCGATGGTGAACGAAGCGGACCGGCAGCTTTGTCGCCGGTGCGACGGGCGGGCGGTTCGTGGCGGTTTGGGCACGCCACCGGTGTGCACCGGCTATAGCTGGCAGAACCCCGTCTGCGTCAATCGCCCGCCAGCACCTGCGCAAACACGCGGGCGTCCACGTTGCCGCCGCACAGCGTGGTGCCGACGACCTGGCCCTGGAGGCGGGCGCGCTCCTGCATGGCGGCGGCGAAGCTGGCCGCGCCGGCGCCCTCGGCCACGTTGTGGGTGTCGGTGAACAGGTCGCGCATGGCCTGGGCGACCTCGGCGTCGCTCACCTGCACGATGTGGTCCAGGTGCTGCGTCAGCACGGCCAGCGCCTCGGCGTCCGCCACGCGCACGGCCATGCCGTCGGCCAGCCGGGTGCTGACCGGGGCTTCAACCACCCGGCCGGCGGCCAGCGAATCGGCGTAGGTGGTGGCCAGCGTGCTCACCACGCCGACGATGCGCGCCCGGTGGCCCAGCGCCAGCTTGGCGGCAATCGCCGAGCACACGCCCGAACCCAGGCCGATCGGCACATAGACCACGTCGAGCTGCGGCACCGCCTTGAAGAATTCCCACCAGTAGGTGCTGACGCCGCTGATCAGCGCGGGGTGAAAGCTGGGCACCATGTGGGCGCTGCGTTGCGCGGCCAGCTGCTCGGCGTGCTCGCGCGCGGCCTGGAAGTCGTCGCCATGCTCGATCAGCGTGACGCCCAGGGCGCGCGCATGGCGGCGTTCTTTTCCACCGAGTTGCCGTGCGGCACGACGATGGTGCAGGCCACGCCGTGGGCGCGTGCAGCCCAGCCGATGCTCTGGCCGTGGTTGCCGCGCGTGGCGCTGATGACTTCACGCGGCAGCGCGCCAGTGTGCGCCAGCTGGTCGAAATAGGTCAGCCCGCCGCGGATCTTGAAGGCGCCGACCGGCGTGTGGTTCTCGTGCTTGACCCAGCAGTCGGTGCCCAGGCGCTGGCTCAGCAGCGCCCAGCGGTACTGCGGCGTTGCCTGGAACTGGGTGTGGACCACCCGGGCGGCGGCTTCGATCTCGGGCAGGGTGGGCAGGTGCATCATGATTTTGGAAGTAAAGCGTTCGCGGACATAAAAGCGCAGAGTTCCGCGTAGGTCGGGTTAGCCAAAGGCGTAACCCGACCTACTGGAGGGCGCCGGTGCTTCATGAAAAGTGACTCGCAGAATGAAGGGTGACCGGGCCTTTGGGCGTGTGCAGCCCTGCGCGCAGGCGCGCCGGGCCGGGCGTGACGGCGTGCTGCGCCAGGCCCAGGCTGTTGCAGGCGGTACGCAGGGCGGTGGCGTCGGGGTGCTGCAGGTCCAGCGTCTGCAGTGTCACGCCGCTGTCCGGCATGGACGCGGCGGGATGCGTGTCGCCCCACTGGATCAGTGTGGGCAGGCAGCCGCCAAACAGGCGCTGGCCGTCCGGGCGCACGGTGATCTGCCATTGCAACAGGCCGTTGGGTGTCGCGCGGCTGGCGGGCAGCACGGCGCCACGGTCGATGCCTTGCGCGGCCAGACGGGCCACGGCGGCGCGCACATCGGGCACGCGGACAACCCAGTGGATGAGTTGCGGGCCGTCGCGGGCCACCTGGGCGATCAATGCCGGATTTTCCATGTCAAACCAGCGTTTCCCCAGCGCCCTTTGGTCATTGTCTGCTACCGGGTTGATAGCGATGATTTCGAGGTAGGCATTGGAGAAATCCGGTGTGGCGATGCGCAGCAGCCGGTTGTGCGTGCCCATCAGCGGGTGCTCGCCGCCGGGGGCGGGTGTGACGCCCAGCGTGGCCTCGCACCAGGCCACGCCCTCGGCCAGGCTGGCGGCCATGACGACCAGGTGGTCCAGTGCGGTCGGCGCGGTGCCGGGGAGGGGCGGGTTCACAGCGTCACCGCGCCGCTGAGGCAGGTGACGGATTCGCCACCGACCCAGACCTGCCCGGTGGTGTCGCGCTCGAGGTGCACGCGCCCGGCGCGGCCCAGGCACACGCCTTGGCCGGCGAGGTAGCGCGCGGGCAGGTGGCCGTCGGCCATCAGCCACTGCGCCAGGCTGGCGTTCAGGCTGCCCGTGACCGGGTCTTCGTTGACGCCGACCGGGGCCGCAAACGCGCGCACTTCCAGGTCGGGCTCGGCCAGCGTCTGCGCGTCGTGGCCGGCAAAGGCGCGGGCTTCACGGCTGGCGCGTGATATCAATTGAATAGCATCCTGTGACCGGTTGACGCTGGCTACGCCCACTTTCACACCCAAAGTCTTGAGTGTGAGGTGGTCGGGCTCCAGCGCCAGCACCGTGTCGGGGCTGTCGAGGAGCAGGCCAAGCCAGACCGGCCCGTTGTCCAGCAACTGGGCCGCCAGGATCTGCGGCGCCTGCAGGCCCAGCGCGTCAGCCACCTGGGCCAGCAGCGCGGGGCTGGGGGTGCTGCGCTGCAGGGGTGGCGCGGCAAAGGCCAGCAGCTTGCCGTGCCGGCGCAGGCCCACCAGGCCCACACCGCATTCCTGCACGATGGCGTCGCCCGACTGCGGCGTGCCCCCCGCTTCGAGCCACGCATGGCAGCTGCCCAGCGTCGGGTGGCCGGCAAAGGGAAGCTCGGCGCCGGGTGTGAAGATGCGCACGCGGTAGTCGGCCCCGGCGGCGCGGCCGGCCTCGGTGGGCGGCAGGATGAAGGTGGTCTCGGACAGATTGGTCCAGTGGGCAAAGCGCTGCATCGCAGCGTCGTCCAGGCCCGTGCCGTCGAGCACCACGGCCAGCGGATTGCCGAAGTAGGGCGTGGCGGTGAAGACGTCGATCTGCTGGTAGGGGCGTGAAGTCATGGCATTCCTGTGGCGGGTGAGTGACGGGGATCGCGGCGCTGCCAGGGCTTGAAGCCCAGCCACAGCACCAGGCCGGGCAGTTGCAGGGCCAGGCTCACGCCCAGCGCGGCGCGGTAGGCGATGGCGGGGTACTGGCCGTCGGTAGGTGTCCAGGCGTTGAGGATCGCGCCCAGGCCCCATTGCAGGGCGAAGGCCGCCACGAAGATCAGCAGGTTGAAGCAGGTGCTGACGCGGCCCGTCAGGTGGGCGGGCATGCTCTGCGCCAGGATGGCGTAGTTCATGGCGCCCGCTGTGCCGAAAAAGCTGAAGCCGATGGCCAGCACGGCGGGTGAAAGGCCCGTGCCCAGCAGCATCAGCGCCTCGAACAGCAGGAAGACGCTCAGGCCCGCTCCACAGACCGTGATGGGCCGCACGCGGTAGCGCCCCAGCCAGTCGGTGAGCCAGCCAAAGCTCAGCGAGCCGGCCACCATGGCCACCGTGCCCCAGAACAGCACCCCGGCCACCTCCGTGCGTGGCAGGTGGCCCACGTCGCGCAGCCACGGGCCGATCCACAGGCCCTGGATGGCCATGTAGGCGGCGCTGGAGAACAGGGTGCACAAGGCCATGCGCCAGAACAGCCCGGATGCATAAAGCTGGCCGATCGACTGCACCATGGCACGGGTGCTGACCTGCTGCGGCCGGGCCGCGTGTTCAGGCACGGCGCTGAAGATCAGCAGGCTGACCCCTGCGGCCCCTGCGGCAATGCCCCAGAACGCCATGCGCCAGCCCACGGCGTCCAGTGCGAGTTGCAGCGGCGCGGTGGACACCACGGCCCCCAGCCCGCCTACGGCCAGCAGTACCGCGGTGGCCAGCGGCAGCCGCTGCGCGGGCAGCCACAGCGAACTGGCCTTGATGGCGGCCATCAGCGAAGCCGACACGCCCAGGCCGATCAGTGCGCGTGCCAGCAGCAGGCCTTCAAAGGTCTGTGCCCGCGCAAACAGCGCGCCGCCAAGCGCCGCCAAGGCCAGCATGGGCACCTGCACCCTGCGCGGGCCGAAGCGGTCCAGCGCCATGCCCACGGGCAGTTGCGCGGCGGCGAAGGCAATGAAGTAGATGCCGGTCAGCAGCCCGAGGGTGTTGGCGGAGAGGCCGATGTCCAGGACCAGGTCCGGGTACACCACGGTGTTGACGCTGCGGTAGAGGTAGGAGATGAAATGCGCCAGCGCGAAGGGCAGCAGCACGCTGGCGAGCACCCGGGCCAGCGTGTGCCCGGGTCGCAATGCCTGGCTCAGAGGGCCTCCTGCGCCTCGCGAATCGCCTGGGCCAGCGCGGCGATGCCGGTGTTGATCTGGTCCACGCTGGCGGTGACGAAGGACAGACGCAGCGTGCGCACATCGGCGTGGTCGGCGTAGAAGGCGGCGCCCGGCACGAAGGCGACGTTCTTGTCCACGGCCTTGGGCAGCAGCTTCACGGCGTCCAGCCCTGCAGGCAGGCGCGCCCACAGGAACATGCCGCCGGTGGGCGTGTTCCAGGTGAAGTCCAGGCCGGCCATCTCTCGCGTGAGCGCGGCCAGCATGGCCTGGCACTGGCTTTTGTAGAGCGCGCGGATGGTGGGCACATGGCGGTCGATGAAGCCGTCCTTCAGCACCTCGGCCACGATGCGCTGGTTGAAGCTGGGCGTGTGCAGGTCGGCGGCCTGCTTGGCCTGCAGCAGCTTGGGGTACAGCGTCTTCGGGGCCACCAGGTAGCCCAGGCGCAGGCCGGGCGCGAGGATCTTGGAGAACGAGCCCAGGTACACCGTGCCGTCGGGGTGGCGCGAGGCCAGCGACGGGGCGGGGGCGGCGTCGAACCACAGGTCGCCGTAGGGGTTGTCCTCGATGATCGGCAGGCCGGCTTCCGCCGCCACGGCGGCCACGGCGGCGCGGCGGGCTTCGCCCATGGTGCGGCCGGTGGGGTTCTGGAAATTGGGCAGCAGGTAGACAAAACGGGCGCCAGGGGCTTTGACTTTGAGGTCGGCCGCGTCCACACCGCCTTCGTCGCTGTCCACGCTGACCACGGTGGGCTCCATCGGCGTGAAGGCCTGCAGCGCGCCGAGGTAGGTGGGCGTTTCCACCAGGATGCGGCTGCCGGCGTCGATCAGGATCTTGGCCACCAGGTCCAGGCCTTGCTGCGAGCCGGTGGTGATCAGCACCTGGTCGGGGTCCACCTGCATGCCCTGCTTGGCCAGATCATGGGCGACCCAGTCGCGCAGCGGGCCGTAGCCTTCGCTGGCGGCGTATTGCAGGGAGGCGCGGCCGTCGTGGGTCAGCACACGCTGGGTGGCTTCGAGCATGGCCTCGACCGGGAAGGTCTTGGGGGAGGGCAGGCCGCCGGCAAAGCTGATGATGCCGGGCTTTTCGGTGACTTTCAGGATCTCGCGGATCACCGAGGGGTTCATTTTTTCGGCGCGAGCGGCCAGGGTCCAGTTCATCATGGTTTTCCTTCGTTGAGTAACGTGATTGTCTCCGGTGCATGGACCGGCATTTTCTTTCCGATGAAGACGGTGGCGATCACGGCCAGGCCAAAGCCGAGGGTCAGTGCGTCCAGCGTTTCACCGAGCAGCGGCACGGCCAGCAGCATCGAGAAAAAAGGTTGTACCAGTTGCACCTGACTGACGCGCACCGTGCCGCCCAGCGCCAGGCCGCGGTACCAGGCGAAGAAGCCGATCCACATGGAGAACACGGCTACGTAGCCGAACGCCCACCAGGCACCGGGCGCCACAGCATTCGCCGGCCAGGTGAACAGGGCGGCGGGCACGGTCACTGGCACGGACACCACCAGCGCCCAGCAGATCACGTGGTCGGCGCGCAGCCGCCCGGACAGCTTGGCGCCGGCCACGTACGCCAGCGCGCCCCAGGCCATGGCCGCCAGCAGCAGGCCGTCGGCCCAGTGGATCGACAGGCCCGCGCTGCCCGATTGGAGGACCGCAAAGCCCATGACCAGTGCGCTGCCCAGCGCTGCGCAGACCCAGAAACCGGCCGACGGACGCTGCCGGTGTGCCCAGGCGCCCACCAGGGCGGTTGCCAGCGGCAGCACGCCCAGGATCACGCTGGCGTGGACCGCCTCCACATGCCGCATGGCCACCGAGGTGAAGAGCGGGAAGCCGAACACGGCGCCCGATGCGATGGCGAAGACCAGCGGCCAGTCGCCCGCCGCAGGCCGGGGCGCGCGGGTGAAGGCCAGGAAGCACAGGCTCAAGGCTCCGGCGACCGCCGCGCGGCCGAAGGCAACGAACAGGCCGGAGAGTTGCGGCGCCTCGGGCGAGCCTACGGCCAGCCGCGTCATCGGCAGGGTCAGCGAAAAGATCATCACGCCGAGCAGGCCCAGCCACAGGCCACGGACCTCGTCGCCGCTGCGCGCAGGCGCCTTGGGGGCGGTGCTCACAGTGCGCTCCGGAGCATCCAGGCGGCCGTCAGCACCAGGGCCGTGGCCATGCAGCGGTTGAACACCAGCAGGCGCTGGCCGTGCGCCAGCCAGCCGCGCAACAGCGAGCCCACGGTGGCGTAGGTCAGGTTGCTGAAAAAGCCGAAGGCCAGCATCAGCGGCAGCACCTGCAGCGTGCGCGCGACGGCGTCCGGCTTGCCGGCGATCCAGCCCGCCACGACGGACAGCGCCAGCATCCAGGCCTTGATGTTGAGGAACTGCAGCATGACACCCTGCAGGAAGCTCACGTTGAGCCGCGCCGCATCCGCCTGCGCCAGCACCCGGCTGCCGCTGAGTTTGCCGGCCAGCCACAGCAGGTAGCTGATGCCGCCCAGCAAGATGCCCCAGCGCAGCAGCGGCACCGCCACCACCAGCGCGCCCAGGCCCAGGGCGCAGAGCAGGAACAGCAGGCCCCAGCCGACCGGCACCGCGCAGACAAAACGCATCGCCCGGCGCAAGCCGAAGTTGGCCGCCAGCGCGGTAGACAGCGTGGTGTTGGGGCCCGGCGTGAAGCTGGTGGCCGCGGACAGGACCAACAGGGCGCTGAGTTCGGCGGCGGTCATGGGGTGGGGGCTTGCCTGTGCATGGGGCTTACTTTATCCTTCGTTGCCAGTACACAAGCCATACAGTTGATCTGATCAGATGCTGAACTGTATGGGCGCTTTGATCCACACAGCGGAGTTTTTCCCATGCTCATGCGCACTGCCGCCCAGTCCCTGACGGAGCAGCTGGCCGATCGTTTCGCCACCCGCATCCGTGACCGCCTGCTGACGCCGGGCGCGCGCCTGCCCAGCGTGCGCCAGTGCGCCGGACAGCACGCGGTGAGCCCGTCCACGGTGGTGGCGGCCTACGACCAGCTGCTGGCGCAGGGCCTGATCGAGGCCCGGCCCCAGCGCGGCTTCTTTGTGCGGGATTGGGTGCCTAAATCACAGAATCCCAGCGTGGAACGGTCACAAAACGCTATTGAAAATGAAGTTGCCGGGCGCATGGTTGCGGGCGTGTCCAGCGCCTCGCCGGTCAACGCCACGGCGCTGATCCGCGGCATGTTCCATCCCGGTGGCCCCAATCCGCAGCCCGGCACGGGGGTGTTGCCCGCGCAGTGGATGGTCACCAACTTCATGACAGCGGCCGTGCGCAAGGTGACCAGCCCTGCAGCGCTGCAAGCCAGTTCGCTGACCTACGGCGAGCCGCTGGGCGACAGCGACCTGCGCCGCGTGCTGTCCGCACGCCTGATGTCGTTGGGCGTGCCGGCCGCGCCCAGCCAGATCATGACCACGGTGGGGGCGACCCACGCGCTGGATATCGTGAGCCGCACGCTGTTGAAGGCGGGCGATTGCGTGATGGTCGAGGAGCCCGGCTGGGCGGTGGAGTTTGCCCGGCTCAACGCCCTGGGCATGCGCATCCTGCCGGTGCCGCGCGGGCCGGCCGGGCCGGACATCGAGGTCATGGCGCGCTACTGCGAGGTGCATGCGCCCAAGCTGTTCGTGAGTGTGAGCGTGCTGCACAACCCCACGGGCCACAGCCTGACGCCCGGGCATGCGCACCGCGTGCTGCAGCTGGCGCAGACCCACGACTTCCACGTGGTGGAGGACGACACCTACAGCCACATCGCGCCCGAGCACGCCACCCGCATGAGCGTGCTGGACGGCCTGCAGCGAACGATTTACGTCAGCGGCTTTGCCAAAATCCTGGCGCCCAACTGGCGCATCGGCTACCTGGCCGCACCGCCGGATCTGGTAGAGCGGCTGCTGGACACCAAGCTGCTGGCCACCCTGACCACGCCGTCCCTGCTGGAGAAGGCGCTGGCCTATTGCATCGAGCAGGGCCAGTTGCGTCGCCACGCGGAGCGCATCCGTAGCCGGCTAGACGGCGCACGTGCCCGCAGCGTCAAGCTGGCCTTGCAGGCCGGCTGCACATTTGCGGCCGAGCCGGCCGGTCTGTTCGGCTGGGTGGATACGGGGGTGGACACGGATCAACTGGCGCAGCGCATGCTGGACGCCGGCTATCTGCTGGCGCCGGGTGCGCTGTTTCACGCCACCCGCGCGCCGAGCACGCGCATGCGCATCAATTTCGCCACGACGCAGGAGGCCGCCTTCTGGGCGGTGCTGGCGCGGCAGATTGAAGCGATGCAGCGATGACCCGATGATTTAGCGGGCCGAGAGAGCTTCCCAGCGCTCCATGGCGGCGAGCAGTTCGTCGTCGATGGCGGTGTCGCGGGTGTGCAGGGTGGTCGCGCGCTCCGGGTTGCGGCTGTAGAGCGTGCCATCGGCCAGTTCGTCGCGCAGGGCCTGTTGTTCCTTTTCCAGTGCCTCGATGCGCGCGGGCAGGGCGTCGAGTTCGCGCTGGTCCTTGTAGCTGAGTTTGACGGGCGCAGGCGCGGGTGTGGCGCTGGATTTTGTGGTTTTTTGCGTGCTCCCCAGCGCCGGTTGGTCCTTGCTTGCTATTTTTTTTGCTGCTTCCTGCGCGGCCTGGGTCCGGGCGGATTGCACCAGCCAGTCTTCCACGCCGCCTTCGTATTCGCGCCACCGGCCCTCGCCCTCGAAGGCGATCGTGCTGGTGACGACGTTGTCCAGGAAGGTGCGGTCATGGCTGACCAGGAACACCGTGCCGTCGTAGTTCTGCAGCAGGTCTTCCAGCAACTCCAGCGTGTCGATGTCGAGGTCGTTGGTGGGTTCGTCCAGCACCAGCACGTTGGCGGGCCTGGCGAACAGGCGCGCCAGCAGCAGGCGGTTGCGCTCGCCGCCCGATAGCGAGCGCACCGGCGAATTGGCCCGTGCGGGAGAAAACAGAAAGTCGCCCAGATAGCTCTTGACGTGCTGGCGCCGGTTGCCGATCTCGATCCACTCGGAGCCGGGGCTGATGAAGTCTTCCAGCGTGGCGTCCAGGTCCAGGGCGTTGCGCATCTGGTCGAAGTACGCCACGGTGACGTTGGCACCCAGGCGCAC
>ERZ1034365.590-NODE-590-length-19990-cov-3.500678_pt1 | contig 19990 bp, 14 predicted proteins | sample MGYA00520615_ERZ1034365 | MGnify/ENA primary metagenome ERZ1034365 (study PRJEB33736, sample SAMEA104284505) | Azolla filiculoides | biome: Urban; feature: Water surface; material: Ditch water | place: Netherlands | collected 2015-10-28 | depth 0-0.1 m ... | reverse complement strand
TGGTTCTGTAAATGCGGCGGAATTTGCAGTTTCTTTTGCAAGTGGAATCACATTTATGCTTTTTGGAGGAATCCACGGATGGCAGGTAATTATTGGTTTGATTTTAGGAGGAGTTATAGCGGCGCCACTTGGGGCTTATTTAGTAAACAGAATTCCAAGAAAACCAATGATGATTGCAGTTGGGGTACTAATTATCATTTTGAGTTTAAAAACCTTATCTAAATTATTATAATGAGCACAGCAATTGTAAATACTTTATTAGAAAAAACTGCCGCTTTCAGTATTGAAGAAACGCTTTCGTTTTTAGCTAATGAATACAAAGATAAAGTAGTTTTTTCGACTTCTTTTGGACAGGAAGATCAGGTGATTACGGCTTTAATAGGTCAGAATAATTTACCGATTACTATTTTTACATTGGATACCGGAAGATTATTTCAAGAGACTTATGATGTTTTTCATAAGACGTTGAAAAAGTATAAAACAGATATTAAAACCTATTTTCCAGACACAACAGCTGTGGAGGAGTTATTGAATAAAAAAGGTCCAAACAGTTTCTATGAATCGGTTGAGAACAGAAAAGAATGTTGTTTTATCCGAAAAGTGGCGCCTTTGACTAAAGCGTTGAAAGGAAATGCGATTTGGATTACCGGTTTGAGAGCGGAACAATCAGAAAACAGAAGTGATTTAGCTTTTTTTGAATATGATGCCCATTTTGATATCATCAAATTCAATCCCTTATTGAAATGGACTTTAGAAGAGGTTCAAAAATATATAGACGATAATAATGTGCCACAAAATACCTTGCACAAGAAAGGTTTCGTGAGCATTGGTTGCGCGCCTTGCACCAGAGCAATCGCTCCCGGAGAAGATATTCGAGCAGGAAGATGGTCATGGGAATCGAGCCATAAAGAATGTGGTTTACACCAAAAATAAAAGTTTAATCGTTTAGACGAAAACAGATTAACAAAAAACAAATTACCAAAAAAACAAAGAATGATGAGTTCAATATTAAAAACAAATGCTTTAGAAAGCGAAGCGATATACATTTTTAGAGAAGTAATTTCTCAATTTGACAAACCAGTATTGCTTTTTTCTGGTGGAAAAGATTCGATTACTTTAGTACGCTTAGCGCAAAAAGCATTTTTTCCTGCTAAAATTCCTTTTCCATTGTTGCACGTAGATACGGGACATAACTTTCCGGAAACTATTGCTTTCAGAGATAAATTGGTTGCTGAATTAGGATTGGAATTAATCGTTCGTAATGTGCAAGATGCTATTGACGAAGGAAAAGTGGTAGAAGAATCAGGGAAATATTCCAGCAGAAATAGTTTGCAAACGATTACACTTTTGGATGCAATCGAAGAATTCAAATTTGATGCTTGTATTGGTGGTGCGCGTCGTGATGAAGAAAAAGCAAGAGCTAAAGAACGTATTTTCTCTGTTCGTGATGATTTTGGTCAATGGGATGAGAAAAACCAACGTCCGGAATTGTTTGATATTTTGAACGGAAAAATTGAAAATGGTCAAAACGTTCGTGTTTTCCCAATTTCGAACTGGACAGAGCTTGATGTTTGGAGTTATATTGAGCAAGAGCAAATCGAAATTCCATCGATTTACTTTTCACACAAACGTAAAGTATTCTTGAGAGACGGTATGATTTGGTCACATTCTCCATTTGTGTACCAAGAAGAAGATGAAGAAATTGAAGAACGAATTGTTCGTTTTAGAACCGTTGGAGATATGAGTTGTACTGCAGCTGTTGATTCTTACGCAGCAACAATTCAAGAAGTAGTAGGCGAAATCAGATCTTCGACTATTTCAGAAAGAGGAGCCAGAATTGATGACAAACGTTCTGAAGCTGCAATGGAGAAAAGAAAACAACAAGGTTATTTTTAGAATTTGATTTTAGAAATTAATAAATAAGTATAAAACATAAGAAGTTGACAAGCATAGCTTTAAACTTTAAACTCAAAATAAAAATGGAAGTTTTAAAAATAGCAACAGCAGGAAGTGTAGATGACGGAAAGAGTACCTTAATCGGGAGATTATTATACGATACAAAATCATTGACTACAGATAAGATTGAAGCAATAGAAAAAAGCAGCAAACAAAAAGGATATGATTATTTAGATTTCTCTTTGGCTACCGATGGGTTGGTTGCTGAGAGAGAACAAGGAATCACGATTGATGTGGCGCATATTTATTTTTCGACAGCCAAGAAAAGTTACATCATTGCCGATACTCCGGGTCACGTAGAATATACACGTAACATGGTTACGGGAGCTTCAACTTCGCAAGTTTCTATCATTTTGATTGATGCTCGTAAAGGAGTTATTGAGCAAACGTACAGACACTTTTTTATCAATAATTTATTGAGAGTAAAAGAGGTAATTGTTGCGGTAAACAAAATGGATTTAGTTGATTATTCGGAAGAAGTTTACAACAAAATCAAAGCTGATTTTCAAGCGTTGAACAGCAAAAGTTCATTCAAAGAGCAAAACGTAAGTTACATTCCGTTGAGTGCTATTAATGGAGGAAATGTTGCTGATAAATCAGAGAATATGCCTTGGTACACTGGACAAACGGTTTTGGAACATTTAGAAGCTTTAGAGCCAGAAGATGTTTTTGAAACAGGAAAAGCACGTTTCCCGGTTCAAACAGTTATCCGACCAAAAACGGAAGAGTATCATGATTTTAGAGGATATGCCGGAAAATTATACGGGAACAATATCAAAGTGGGTGATGCAGTAACGGTTCTTCCTTCTTTGACAGAATCTAAAGTGACTAATATTCACTTTTTTGATCAGCAATTTGATGAAGCGACAGCAGGTTCTTCGATTACTTTGGAACTGGAAAATGATATCAATGTAACAAGAGGCGACATGATTGTAAAATCGAATGAGCTTCCTAAAATTGAAAAAGATATCAACACAACTATTTGTTGGATGGACAGCAAAAAATTAGTTCCAGGGACAAAATATTTGGTACAACACAATACCAACAGAGTTTTGGCAAAAATTGAAAGCGTGAAAAACGTAATCGCTACAGATTATTCTGGAGTTACACCAGCGACTCAATTGAGTATAAATGAAATAGGTGAAGTAAATATTAAATTAAGCAAAGCTTTGTATTTTGATGCCTACAATGACAACAAATCAAACGGCGCTTTTATTTTAATTGATGCTGCAACCAACACAACTGCTGGAGTTGGATTTATAAACTAAATCTAACTTTTGCCAAAAACAACACACAGATGGAAAGTTTTAGAACCGAAATAGAAAACCCGATTGTCCAAAAAGACATTATCGATTTAGAAAGAAAAATTGCTTTATTCCGTGACGGAAAAATTGATGACGAACGTTTTCGCAGCCTTCGTTTGGCGAGAGGAGTTTACGGTCAACGTCAGGAAGGCGTACAAATGATTCGTATCAAATTGCCTTTTGGTAAAGTGACCAGCGAGCAATTGTTGCGTATTACTAAAGTTTCTGATGAATATTCAACCGGACGTTTGCACATTACAACACGTCAGGATATTCAAATTCACTATGTGAGTTTAGATAGAACACCACAACTTTGGGCTGAATTAGAAAAAGATGATGTTACACTTCGTGAAGCTTGTGGAAACACCGTAAGAAATATTACGGCTAGTGAAACGGCAGGAATTGATTCAGAAGAGCCTTTTGACGTGTCACCTTACGCGCATGCTATGTTTCAGTTTTTCTTGAGAAATCCGGTTTGTCAGGAAATGGGACGTAAATTCAAAATGTCATTTTCGTCTTCAGATAAAGATACGGCATTGAGTTATTTACATGATTTAGGATTTATTCCAAGAATTGTAAATGGTGAAAGAGGTTTTAAAGTAATGTTAGGTGGAGGATTAGGTTCTCAACCAAGTCATGCCGAATTATTATCGGAGTTTATTCCGGTAAATCAAATTATCCCAACAACTGAAGGTGTTTTAAGAATTTTTGATCGCTATGGCGAAAGAGCAAAACGTTTGAAAGCTCGTATGAAATTCCTAATCAAAGATTTGGGAAGAGACGAGTTTTTACGATTGGTGGAAGAAGAGAAAAAAGCCTTGTCTTACCAAACAGTTGAAATCGATACAACTGCTTTTGATGGTGAAATTCCAGCTCCTTTATTAGAAGCACCAAAAGTAGTAATCGAAGACACAGCTGCTTTCGAAGCTTGGAAAAAATCAAATGTAATCGCGCAAAAACAAGCCGGTTATGTAGCGATTGGAATCAAAGTTTTATTGGGAGATTTTTATACCGATAAAGCAAGAGCATTGGCAGAATTAATCAAAAATTATGCGGCTAATGAATTGCGTTTTTCTTTGAGACAAGACATATTAATTCGTCACGTAAAAGAAGAAAATTTACCTTTTTTCTACCAAGAATTAGCCAAATTAGATTATGTGGCTCTGGGTTACAATACTATTTCTGACATTACAGCTTGTCCGGGAACAGATACCTGTAATTTAGGAATTGCAAGTAGCACTGGAATCGCAGTAGAATTAGAAAGAGTTTTAGAAACAGAATATCCACAATACAGCAACAATCAGGAAATCACGATTAAAATCAGTGGTTGTATGAATGCTTGTGGACAACACAATATGGCCGAAATTGGTTTCCAGGGAATGTCAATTAATTCAGGAAAATTAGTGGCGCCAGCATTACAAGTATTATTAGGCGGAGGAAATTTAGGTAACGGAAACGGAAGATTTTCTGATAAAGTAATCAAAATTCCAAGTAGAAGAGGACCTGATGCGTTGCGTTTTATCTTAAATGATTTTGAAACAAATGGAAACGGACAATCATTCTTGAATTATTACGATGCCAAAGGCGAAAAATATTTCTACGAATTTTTGAAACCATTAGCTGATTTGACTAATCTTACCGAAGCTGATTTTGTAGATTGGGGAAATGCTGATAACTATGTAAAAGCAGTTGGAGTAGGAGAATGCGCCGGAGTGGTTATTGATTTAGTGGCTACTTTGATATTTGAAGCCAAAGATAAAATGACTTTCGCACAAGAAGCTTTCGAAGAAGGAAAATGGTCAGATGCAATTTATTTGGCGTATGCCGGATTTGTAAACGGAGCTAAAGCATTATTGCTTGCAGAAAACCAAAAAACAAATCACCATGCGGGAATCATCGATTTGTTTGACACCGTTTTTATCGAAAGCAATAAAATCGAATTGGATTCAACGTTCAAAGATTTAGTGTACCAAATCAAAGCGAATGAGCCTTCTGCAGAGTTTGCACAAAAATACATTCAAGAAGGAATTGCCTTTTTTCAAAATATAGAAAAATACAGAGCAAAAGATTTAGCTGATGCATAAAACAATTCAACCCAAAGTAACTTTAGTAGGCGCTGGTCCTGGCGATCCGGATTTGCTTACTCTGAAAGGAGTAAAAGCACTTGCTGAAGCGAATGTGGTTTTGTATGATGCTTTGGCCAATGAGGAAATAATGAATCATGCACCAAAAACGGCCATAAAAATATTTGTGGGAAAAAGAATTGGTGCGCATGAATATTCGCAAGACCAAATCAATCAGTTGATTGTTGATAATGCGCTTACGTACGGAAATGTTGTTCGATTGAAAGGTGGCGATCCCTTTATTTTTGGTCGTGGAAGTGAAGAAATAGAATTCGCAGAAAGTTTTGGAATCCCTACATTTGTAGTGCCCGGAATTTCATCTTCGATTGCAGTTCCCGCTTATCAAGGAATTTCTTTGACAAAAAGAGGAACTTCTGAAAGTTTTTGGGTAATAACCGGAACCACTTCCGACAGGAATTTGTCAAATGATGTGGCGTTAGCAGCGCAATCATCGGCAACTGTTGTAATTTTGATGGGAATGAGCAAATTATCACAAATTGTTTCATTATTTCAAAAGGAATCCAAAGGAGAAACGCCTGTTGCAATTATTCAAAATGGAACCACTGCAAACGAGAAAATTGGAGTTGGAACTATAAATAATATTCAAAAAGTTGTTGCCGAAAATAATTTGAGTTCACCAGCGATAATAGTTATTGGAGAAGTTGTTAAAGAAAGCAATAAGTTGAAAGGATTTTACGAAGAATTTCTTTCAAATGAAATACGATTATAATGGAAAGAAATGAATTATATCCTGTTTTTTTGAAACTACAAAACCTGAATGTGTTGATTGTAGGTGGAGGAAACGTGGGTTTAGAAAAATTATCTTTCATGTTGAAATCGAGTCCAAATGCAAATGTTGAGGTCGTGGCGCCCAAGTTTTTACCAGAACTGGAAACGCTAGTGCAGAAACATCCTTCGGTAAAATTGACCTATAAAAAGTTCAATCGCTGGATGCTTCGCAAACGCCACATGGTAATTGCCTGTACCGATGATTTGAAAGTAAACAAAAGAGTATTCGACTTGTGTCGAAAAAGACATTTGATTTGTAACATTGCCGATACACCAACATTATGTGATTATTATTTGGGCGGAATTGTAACCAAAGGAAATGTAAAAATTGCTATTTCAACCAACGGAAAATCACCAACAACTGCCAAAAGATTACGGGAGTTTTTTGAAGAAATCATTCCGGACGATATTAATAAAATGGTCGAAAACCTAAATGAATATCGCAAAACGCTAAAAGGGAATTTCGAAGAAAAAGTTCAAAAGATGAACGAAATCACCGAAGCATTAAAAAACAAAGAATAAAGACCTAATAGTATAGACGAGTGATATTTATCACTTAATGAAACAAAAATCATTCGTTCATTTGCGGGTAATAAAAGATAAAGCATAATTATAAAAGAGTAAAATTAAAAATAATGGTTAAAACAGACATACTTATAATAGGAGCAGGTCCGACTGGATTATTTGCCGTTTTTGAAGCAGGATTATTAAAATTAAAATGTCACATTTTGGATGCCTTACCACAACCGGGAGGACAACTTTCAGAATTGTATCCAAAAAAACCAATCTATGATATTCCTGGTTTTCCAGAAGTATTAGCAGGGGATTTGGTTGACAATTTAATGGAACAAATCAAGCAATTCGAGCCAGGATTTACTCTTGGAGAACGTGCTGAAACTATTGAAAAACAAGAAGACGGAACTTTTATAGTAACTTCAAATAAAGGGAAAAAATTCCATGCGCCAGTAATCGCTATTGCCGGTGGATTAGGAAGTTTTGAACCAAGAAAACCACTTATTGAAGATATCGAGTTTTATGAAAATAAAGGAATCAAATACTTTATCAAAAACCCGGAAAAATTCAGAGACAAAAGAGTAGTAATTGCAGGAGGTGGTGATTCTGCTTTAGACTGGAGTATTTTCTTGTCTAATGTAGCTTCAGAAGTGACTTTGATTCACCGTAGAAACGAATTTAGAGGTGCTTTAGATTCTGTAGAAAAAGTACAAGAATTAAAATCAGCCGGAAAAATCAAAATGATTACTCCGGGAGAAGTCGTAGGAATAAATGGAGCAGAACATATAGAATCGGTTGTTGTTGAAGATGACAAAGGGGCAAAAAGAACCATTGAAACAGATTATTTCATTCCACTTTTTGGATTAACTCCAAAATTAGGACCTATAGGCGACTGGGGATTAGAGATTGAAAAAAATGCAATCAAAGTAAATAATGCTTTAGATTATCAAACCAATATTCCGGGAATTTTTGCCATTGGAGACGTAAATACATATCCAGGAAAACTAAAATTGATTCTTTGTGGATTCCACGAAGCGACCATAATGTGTCAGGCAGCCTACCAAATCATCAATCCAGGAAAAAAATATGTACTAAAATACACTACAGTTTCTGGTGTAGACGGATTTGACGGAACTCGTAAAGAGGCTCCAAAAGCGGTGGTGAAAGCTATCGTATAACAACTTATACTAAAAGTAATCAAAAAATGTAGCGCTAATACTTGCAAGTATTAGCGCTATGTGTTTACTTTGCACTGTTCCTATTTGTATTGAACGTTATCACGAAAGGCGGAGGGAAAGACCCGATGAAACCTTAGCAACCCTTTACCTTAAAGAAGGTGCTACATTCTACTTTATTCCAAATTTATTTCGGAAACAAAAGATAGATAACACAAGAATACTGTCGAAGTATTTCTTAACCCTTTTTCTGACAACATTTTAATATTTATATGCTGAATTTATTTCAGTATCAGAAGCGAATAATTTGGCATTTTTTTTGCCGAAAATTTTCCTGCTGTACGCTATATCTTTCATGCCAAACACTGGCATAAAAGGATATCGCTTCCATCAGGGCTAAAAGTAAAAATTTGTGATTTTTTGGTTTGATTTTAATCATCAACACACAACAATTCAAAAACATAATATGTCAACAATTCAAGAAGCCATCAAAAAAAACATACTCGTACTCGATGGAGCTATGGGGACCATGTTGCAACGCTACAATTTCTCGGAAGAAGATTTTCGCGGCGAACGTTTCAAGGATTTTCCACATTCTCTAAAAGGGAATAACGATTTATTATCACTTACCCAGCCAGAAGCCATCAAAGCAGTGCATGCCGCTTATTTTGAAGCTGGAGCCGATATTGTAGAAACCAATACTTTTTCGGGAACTACAATCGGAATGGCGGATTATCATCTTGAAGATTTGGTTTATGAACTCAACTACGAATCGGCAAAATTAGCCCGTGAAGTAGCCGATGAATTCACCGCAAAAAATCCCGAAAAACCGCGTTTTGTAGCCGGTTCAATCGGACCAACAAACCGTACAGCCAGCATGTCACCAGATGTAAACGATCCGGGGTACAGAGCCGTAACTTTTGATGATTTGCGAATTGCATACAAACAACAAGTAGAAGCCTTAATGGATGGCGGTTGCGATTTATTATTGGTAGAAACTATTTTTGACACTTTAAATGCAAAAGCAGCACTTTTTGCTATCGAAGAAGTCAAAGACGAACGTAATATTGATATTCCAATCATGGTTTCGGGAACCATTACCGATGCTTCAGGAAGAACACTTTCCGGGCAAACGGTAGAAGCGTTTTTGGTTTCGGTTTCACATATTCCTTTGTTGAGTGTAGGTTTTAATTGCGCTTTGGGAGCAGATTTATTGAAGCCTTATTTACAAACTTTGGCACACAATACTTCCTTTAATGTTTCGGCACATCCGAATGCAGGATTGCCAAATGCTTTTGGAGAATACGATGAAACACCAGAACAAATGCAGGTATTCATCAAAGAATATTTAGACGATAATTTAATAAATATAATAGGCGGTTGTTGCGGAACAACCCCGGAACACATCAAGTTGATTGCAGATATTGCAAAGGATTACAAACCAAGAGTTTCAACAGCAACGATGTAGCAATTTATTGCATCTAAATTACAGCTGTAAATTTATAAGAAATAGATTTTACAGCAAAAAAATAAAAATAAAATGGCACAAGCAGAAACGAGAAGAAACCTTGTATTATCGGGATTAGAACCTTTAATCATTACGCCGGACAGCGTATTTGTAAACATTGGTGAACGTACGAATGTAACAGGTTCTAGAAAATTCCTTCGATTAATCAAGGAAGAAAAATACGACGAAGCTCTTGATATTGCAAGACAACAAGTAGAAGGAGGCGCGCAAATCATCGATATTAATATGGATGAAGGAATGCTTGATGGCGAATATGCCATGACAAAATTTTTGAATTTGATTGCTGCCGAACCCGATATTTCAAGAGTGCCAATTATGATTGACAGCTCAAAATGGGAAATCATCGAAGCAGGTTTGAAAGTGGTGCAGGGAAAAAGTGTCGTGAATTCGATTTCTTTAAAAGAAGGAGAAGAACGATTCATTCATCATGCTAAATTAATCAAACGTTATGGAGCTGCTGTAATTGTAATGGCTTTTGATGAATTGGGTCAAGCCGATAATTACGAAAGACGTGTTGAAATTTGTCAGCGTTCGTATGATATTTTGGTGAATAAAGTAGATTTTGCTCCCCAAGATATTATTTTCGATTTAAATATATTTCCAGTAGCAACAGGTATGGAAGAACACCGCCTGAATGCGCTGGATTTCTTCAGAGGGACCAAATGGGTTCGTGAAAATTTACCACACGCCCACATTAGTGGTGGTGTAAGTAATGTTTCTTTTTCTTTTAGAGGAAATGATACGGTTCGGGAAGCGATGCATTCAGTTTTCTTGTATCACGCTATTCAAAACGGAATGACGATGGGAATTGTAAACCCGGAAATGCTTTCTATTTACGACGAAATTCCAAAGGATTTATTAGAACACGTTGAAGATGTAATTTTAAATCGTCGTGATGATGCCACCGAACGATTATTGGACTTTGCCGAAAATGTAAAAGGCGATGTAAAAAGCAATGAAAAAGCAGTTCAAGAATGGCGTTCAGGAACTATTCAAGAAAGATTAACACATTCCTTGGTAAAAGGAGTGGATGAGTTTATAGAAATTGATGTTGAAGAAGCTCGACTAGCAGCAGGAAGACCAATCGAAGTAATCGAAATCAACCTGATGGCCGGAATGAATGTCGTAGGAGATTTGTTTGGTTCAGGAAAAATGTTCTTGCCTCAGGTAGTAAAATCAGCACGTGTAATGAAAAAAGCCGTAGCGTATTTATTGCCGTTTATTGAAGCAGAAAAAGATGGAGTTTCGAGTTTTGCAGGTCGTATTTTAATGGCAACAGTAAAAGGAGATGTACACGATATTGGGAAAAATATTGTTTCGGTAGTTTTGGCGTGTAACAATTATGAAATCATAGATTTAGGAGTAATGGTTCCGCCTGAAAAAATTATCGCTGCAGCTATAGAACACAATGTTGATATTATTGGATTGAGCGGATTAATCACACCTTCGCTTGACGAAATGGTTTATCTCGCCAAAGAATTAGACAAACGCGATATAAAAATCCCAATTATGATTGGTGGTGCGACCACATCGCGCGCGCATACTGCCGTGAAAATTGCGCCACAATACAGAGAAACGGTGATTCATGTTAATGATGCTTCGAGAGCCGTAACGGTTGCCGGAAACTTATTAGACCATAATAATAAAATATATGCCAGCGATATTAGAGCTGAATATGATGCGTTTAGAGAAACATTTTTGAACCGTTCGCGTGACAAAAACTTCCTGACCATTGAGCAAGCTCGTGTGAATAAACTGAAATTAGATTGGGAAAATTACAACCCAACAAAACCTAATTTTATTGGAACAAAAACAATCGAAGTCGCTCTTGATGTTTTGGTTCCTTACATAGACTGGACGCCGTTTTTTAGAACTTGGGAATTGTTCGGGAAATATCCGGCGATTTTAACGGACGAGGTAGTTGGAGAACAAGCCACTTCTGTTTTTGCAGATGCGCAAGCTATGTTACAAGTTATTTTGGACGAAAAGAAATTGACTGCCAAAGGTATTTACGGGATTTTCCCTGCAAATCAAATCAATGATGATGATATTGAATTGCGCGATGAAAGCGGAAAAGTACTGGAGAAATTCTTAACGCTTCGTCAACAAGCCCAAAAAACAAAAGGAGCTCCAAACATGGCATTATCGGATTTTATAGCGCCAAAAGATTCAGGAAAAACGGATTATATGGGTGCGTTTTGTGTAACTACAGGTTTTGGTGTTGATGAATGGGCGGCTGAATTCGAAAAAGATTTAGACGATTATAATTCGATTATGGTAAAAGCATTAGCGGATCGTTTTGCAGAAGCTTTTGCAGAATATTTACACGAAAAAGTACGTAAAGAAATCTGGGGATATGCTTCGGATGAATCTTTAAGTGCAGAAGCAATGATTGCCGAAGATTACAAAGGAATTCGTCCTGCACCGGGTTATCCAGCTTGTCCGGACCATTTAGAAAAACCAACCATTTGGAAATTACTAAACGTAGCGGAAGAAATTGGAGTGACCTTGACAGAGAGTATGGCGATGTGGCCGGCTTCATCTGTTTCGGGTTATTATTTTGGAAATCCGGAAAGTAAGTATTTTGGACTTGGAAAAATAAAAGAAGATCAGGTTATTGATTATGCCAAACGTAGAAGTATTTCTACAGATAAAGCAATGAAATGGCTGAATCCTAATATAGCAGATTAATAAAAGGTGTTAGGTTTTGGGTATTAGGTGCAAGGTTTGCCTAAAACTCAAAACTCAAAACCCAAAACCCAAAACCAAAAAAAATGAAAGTAACACAACATATAGAAGACGCAAAAGGTAATACCTTATTCTCTTTTGAAATTGTTCCGCCTCAAAAAGGGAAAAGTATTCAGGAATTATATGATAATATTGATCCGTTGATGGAGTTTAAACCTCCTTTTATTGATGTGACTACATCTCGTGAAGAGTATATTTATGTGGATAAAGGAAATGGTTTATTGAATAAGCAGTTAACCAGAATGCGTCCCGGAACTTTAGGGATTTGTGCGTCTATCAAGCATAAATATCAAGTAGATACCGTACCGCATTTAATTTGTGGAGGTTTTACAAGAGAAGAAACGGAATACATGTTAGTAGATTGTCATTATTTGGGCATTAATAATGTGATGGCACTTCGCGGAGATGCGATGAAAGATGAACAATCTTTTGTTCCTAAAGTAGGAGGAAATAAATTTGCTGTTGATTTAGTGGATCAAATCTACCAACTCAATCAAGGTAAATATTTACATGACGTGATGGACATCGACAATAAAGCAGATTTTTGTGTGGGTGTTGCCGGTTATCCCGAAAAGCATTTGGAATCTCCTTCTTTGATTTCGGATTTGAAAAGATTGAAAGAGAAAGTAGATGCCGGAGCGGATTATGTAGTAACCCAAATGTTTTTTGATAATGCTAAATACTTTGAATTTGTAGCCAAAGCAAGAGAAATAGGGATTACAGTTCCAATTATTCCTGGAATTAAACCTATCGCAGTTCAAAGACATTTGCAAATATTACCTCAAATATTTAGAATTGATTTACCCGAGGATTTGATAAATGCGATTGAAAAATGCAAAACACCTGCAGACATCAGACAAGTAGGAATAGAATGGGCAATTCAACAATCCTTAGAATTGAAAGCAGCAGGAGTTCCTGTGCTGCATTATTATTCGATGGGAAAATCAGAAAATATCCGACAAATAGCGAGTCAAGTTTTTTAAGAATCATATATGAAGGGGCATCAGTACTTAATTGTAGCTTTTGCCCTTTTTATTTTCATAAACATTTTATTAAAGAAGAAATCCCACTTCCGAGTATTTAAATTCTTAAAATAGAAAACCAACTTTTTTTAATAGATAAGTATTTGTTTTTCATCGATTGATAGTGCTAATTAGTATAAAATTTTTGAGTACTATTTTATTATAGGATAGTTTTACTTTTTAAAACAGCCTATTTTGAATTTAAAATACCTTATTTCACTGCTAATTAGTGTTTTTTTTGTCACTCAAATGCAAGGGCAATTATGTTCGGGCAGTTTAGGTGATCCGGTGGTTAAAATTGACTTTGGCTCCGGAACTTCAACACATGGCAGCGCTTTAGGTACGGGTATTACAAGTTACACTTGGACTACTGCAGATTTTCCAAACGATGGATCATATACCGTCGAAAGTACCACGAATACGCCAGGCACTTGGTGGACCACTACCGACCATACCGGCGGTGGGTATATGATGGTAGTCAACGCCAGTCTCTCCACAACAGATTATTTTTATAAAAATGCAGTCACAGGCCTTTGTCCGGATACGACATATGAGTTTGCGGCTTGGGTTATGAATTTGCTAAAGTCAAATGACACCAGTCCTCCCAATATTACGTTTACGATAGAGTCAACCAGCGGTACCATATTAGGGACCTACAATACGGGAAATATTGGTTTGAATTCGAGTGCCGTTTGGAAACAATATGGGTTGTTTTTTACGACTCCTACCGGTGTTTCTACAGTAGTTATAAGGATGCGAAATAATAAGGCAGGTGCTGCTCCCGGAAATGATATTGCGTTGGATGATATTACTTTTAGAGCTTGTGGGCCAACCGTAACTTCTGCGATACAAAATGAAACAAATACAAGTTTAAACGTTTGTCAAAATGAAAATCAAAGTTATACCCTTAACGGAATAGTTTCATCTGGATATTCAAATCCGGCTTATCAATGGCAATTAAGCACAAACGGAGGGACAACTTGGACAGATATTGTGGGTGCAACTACAACTTCTTATACTTTTCAGCCAAGTAATACTGCGGGTACGTATCTGTATCGTATGGCAGTTGCGCAAAATGCCAATATTTCTTCGGCGAGCTGTAGGGTATTGTCTAATGTAATTACTTTTACAGTAAACGTAAGTCCGCTTGCCCCAACTTTTACAACAGTACAACCCAATTGTAGCATAGGTACAGGAACGATTACTATCACAACTCCCAGCAATAGTTCATATAGTATTGATGGGGTAAATTACCAGTCAAGTACTGTGTTTTCAGGTTTAGCAGGTGGAGATTATGCTGTTACTGCCAAAGGAATTACCGGTTGTGTTTCTACTGCCGTAACAGCTCATATTAATTCTGTGGCTGCTTCGAATGCGACTCCAGCGGTAACGGTTATTCAGCCTGTAATTTGCACAAATCCTTTGGGAACTATTACCATTACGAGTTTAGATTCTGAGTATAGTTTTGATGATGGAGCAACTTGGATAACCAGTAATTCTAAAACGGGTTTAGTGGCAGGAACATATTTGGTAAAAACAAGAAATAGTTCCGGTTGTGAAACTACGGCTCTTCCGGTTGCTATTTTAGTTCCGCCGGGTTATCCGCCTACGCCAACAGTTATAATTACGCAGCCGGATTGTGTTGCAACTACTGGAACCATAACAGTCTCGGATAGTGCAGCTTTTTATAGTTTTGATAATGGAGTAAATTGGTCAACTGCAAATTCAAAAAATAACCTGAATCCTGCAACCTATCAGGTACTTATCAAAAATGCTTTGGGTTGTATTTCGCTTGTTGCTAATGAGGTCAAAATAATTACATACGTTAATACGGAGCCACTTCCGGTTGCGGTCTCTCTTCAAACTTTTTGTCTGCAACAAAATTCCACTATCAATGATATTGTGATTACGGGTTCAAATCTTAAATGGTATGATGCTGCTGCAAATGGGAATCAGTTAACCGCCACAACAGTTCTGCAAAACAGAACCTATTATGCTTCGCAAACAGTTAGTATTTGCGAAAGTGAAAGGATTCCGGTTGTGATAAAGATTCAGAATACAGTTGCGCCGACAGACAGTTCTCTACAAGATTTTTGCAGTACCCAAAAACCTGTAATTGCTGATTTGGTTGCTTACGGAACTAATATTATTTGGTACGACAATGCAATAAACGGAATGGTTTTGCCAAGTTCAACAACCTTAGTAAATGGAGCAACTTATTATGCCTCTCAAACTATAAATGGTTGTGAAAGTGGTAGCCGCTTGGCAGTTGTGGTTTCGATAGTGACTCCAAGTATTCCAGTAAAAGACATTTCGGATTTAATTTGTGATGATTTAAATGATGGGACAGAATCAGTTAATCTAACCATTTATAATACAAATATCACGACTTGTACCAGTTGCATTTTTACCTATTACACTTCTTTATCAGGAGCGGAAAATCAAATCGCAACCGAAGAAATTACTGTAGAGACAAATTATAATTTGTCTCTGGGAACTAACCTGATTTATGTTAGAATTGATTCTAATGATAAATGTTACCAAGTGGTTCAATTGAGTTTGACAATAGTCAGCAAACCCATAATTTCAATTCCGAATAGTGTTTTTGTTTGCGAAAAATATACGGTTACTATAGATGCAGGTTCAGGATTTGACAGTTATTTATGGTCTACAGGAGAAACTTCAGCTGCAATTACAGTTTCAGAAGTTGGAGAATATTGGGTTACAGTTACTCAAAACCACGGAAGTACTATTTGTTCTGCAACAAAAAACTTTTCGGTAGAATTGTCTAATAGTGCCACAATATCTACTATTGAAATTCAAGACTGGACGGATACAGAAAATGTAATTGTTGTTGCCTTATCCAATCTTAGTTTGGGAAATTATGAATATTCGATAGATGGAAATAATTATCAGGACAGCGCTACTTTTTCTGGATTAACAAGTGGTGATTATACGGTTTATGTTCGTGACAAAAATGGGTGTGGAATTACCAATCAAGAAGTTTTTATTTTAAATTATCCAAAGTTTTTTACTCCAAACGGAGATGGTTATAATGATACTTGGGCGGTGAAATTCTCCGAGTCTGAGCCGGGACTGAATACTAAAATATTTGACAGATACGGAAAATTTATCAAGGAATTAAATGCGGTGTCCGCTTGGGATGGTACTTATGACGGTCGCGAATTGCCTTCTACGGATTATTGGTTTGTAGTAGTTCGGGCTAGTGGTAAAGTTTACAAAGGACATTTTGCAATGAAAAGATAAATTTAAAGCGCGCTATAATAGTATCAACTTATTTTGTAATCTCTCTAAAAACCGCTTCTAAATTCTTATTCTTCTGATTCAGTTGGAGTGTTTTTAATCCATTTGCTGCAGCAAAATCAAAAACGGCTGGACGCATGTCTTTATCTGCTTTGAAAGTCAATTCCCAAATCATGTCATGCGTATTTTTATAAAAAGCCAGATTTTCGATTTTGGCAATCAGCTGTTCTTCGACTTTGTAATCAAACTCTACTTCAATAACTTGTTCGTTATTTTCAGAAATTAAGTTGTCTAATTTTTTATCAGTAACAATTTTACCGTTGTTAATGATAATCACGCGGTCGCAAATGGCTTCAACTTCCTGCATAATGTGCGTAGAAAGAAAAACCGTTTTGTCTTTCCCCACGTTTTTAATCACATTGCGTATTTCCATTAATTGGTTCGGATCCAAGCCGGTTGTTGGTTCATCAAGAATCAAAACATCCGGGTTGTGTAATAAAGCATTGGCCAATCCTACACGTTGGCGATACCCTTTAGACAATTGCGCAATTTTTTTATGACTTTCGGTTGTTAAACCCGTGAGTTGAATCACTTCTTCAATTCGGGATTTGGCCACTTTGTACACATCGGCATTAAAAGCTAGATATTCTCTCACATATAAATCCAAATACAACGGATTGTGTTCCGGTAAATAGCCAATAGACAGTTGAACTGCTTTTTGTTGTGTATTCACATCATTTCCATTCACTATTGCAATACCTTCATCGGCATTGATATATGTGGTCAATATTTTCATCAAAGTCGACTTCCCAGCTCCGTTTGGACCTAGAAAACCAACGATTTCTCCTTTATTAATCGAAAAAGAGATATTGTCTAATGCTTTTTGCGCACCATAACTTTTGGAGATATTATTTACTTCTATTGACATGGAATTTTATTTGTTGCAAAAGTAAACAGAAAAAGTTTTGATTTGTTGTTTCTTCAGTCCCGAATTGACGAATTATTTTTAGATTTTTAATTCTAATAATTCGTGGCTAACAATAGATTACAATTGCAAATCAAAATTTAGATTTATACATTTACCAGTATTCTATCACTTAAAATTAGATTAAAACATGAAAAAAGGAAGTATGTTATTGTTTTTCTTTCTGGGACTTTTTGTTCATGCCCAAGAAAAACCGATGTTTGAACAACAGGAAATTGTACGAATTGAAACAGAATTGGCTTCGGATAAAATGGAGGGAAGAGCTATTTTTACTGCTGGAATTGATTCGGCTTCCGTTTTTATCGAAAGAGAATTCAAAAATATTGGGCTTACTTATTTTAAAGATTTAAAAACGTATCGCCAAGAATTTGTTACCAAAGGGAAAAACGCCAATAATGTAATAGGAATAGTTCCAGGAAAATCAAAACCGAATGAATATGTTATTTTTTCGGCTCATTATGATCATTTGGGAGTTGCGGAAAGCGGAACCGATAAAATTTACAACGGTGCAAATGACGATGCTTCGGGAACTACGGCTGTCATTGCTTTGGCAAAATATTTTAAAGAATTAAATCAAAACGAAAGAACCTTAATTTTTGTTGCGTTTACCGGTGAGGAAGTTGGCGGTTTTGGGGCTTCTTACTTTTCTAAAAATATAGATGCTAAAACAGTTGTGGCGATGTTCAATATCGAAATGATTGGAACAGAGAGCAAGTGGGGTAAAAACTCGGCTTACATTACGGGTTTTGAAAAATCGGATTTTGGAACCATATTGCAAAAGAACTTAGCAAATTCTAATTTTAGTTTCAATGCTGATCCGTATCCTCAAGAACAACTTTTTTACCGTTCGGATAACGCCAGATTAGCGGCTTTGGGAGTGCCGGCACATACTATTTCTACTTCAAAAATGGATGTGGAGCCCAATTATCATAAATTAAGCGATGCTGTTTCAACTTTGGATTTAGCGAATATGACCGAAATTATTAAGGCAATCGCTATCAGTTCGCAAAGTATTGTAAACGGGCAGGACACTCCTTCAAGAGTAAAATAAGCAAAACAGAATATTATTTTATAAAAATTGATTTTCAAATTAATAATAAACAGGTTTTTAGCGATGTGTTTTTTGTGTATTATACAACAAAAAAGAGTTTTAACAAAGAATTCCTTTTTTGTTAGATAAAATCAAATATTTTTTTTGGTCGACTTAAAATAAGTTATACATTTGCATAGAAAATATTAAAAATCAGAGCATATCATGTCTAATAACCGTTTTTATTTTAGCAACACATTTTATTTCTTCTTTAGGAAGTAAGGGATTGTGCTATGGTTATTTGAAAAACAAACAAACAAATAAAACTAATATACAATCCTGATGAAAATCAGGATTTTTTTTTGATTAAATGAGAACAAAAATTGCAATACAAGGTATAAAAGGCTCTTTCCATCATCAGGTGGCACAAGAATACTACTATCAGAATGTAGAAGTTGACGAATGTTTGTCTTTTGAAGAATTAGTAGACAGTTTAATATCTGGTAAATCAGACCAGGCGGTTATGGCAATTGAAAATTCTATTGCAGGACCAATTATTCCAAATTATGCTTTAATTGATAAAAATAATTTACACATTATTGGAGAGCATTATTTAGATATTCATCAGAATTTAATGGCTTTGAAAGGTCAAAAAATAGAGGATATCCATGAAGTTCATTCTCATCCGATGGCCTTGTTACAATGTATGGAATTTTTGAAAAAATATCCAAACATAAAATTAGTAGAAGATAAAGATACTGCTGAAACAGCCCGAAGAATTCATGAAAAACAATTGACAGGAATTGCTGCAATTGCCAGTAAAACGGCTTCGGAAATGTATGATTTAGAGATTTTGGCGCCAGAAATTCAAACCATTAATAACAACATGACTCGTTTTGTGATTATTAATAAAGAAGAATCATTTGTTGACAAAAATGAAATAAACAGAGCTTCTATTAAATTTGAATTGGATCATAAACGAGGAAGTTTGGCGGCAGTTTTGAATGTAATGAGCGATTGCAAGTTGAATTTGACAAAAATTCAATCGTTACCAAAAATAGAAACTCCTTGGAAATATTCGTTTTTTGTGGATGTTACTTTCGAAAAATACGACGATTATGCCAAAGCAAAATCATTATTAGAGATTATGGCCGAATATTTCAAAGTATTAGGCGAATATAAAAATACAAAGCCTTAATTAGTCATAAAGTTGAAGGTTAAAAAGTCAAAAGAATTATAAAATACAAAAATGATTGCAACAGCGAAACGTCTGGATATAATTGAAGAATATTATTTTTCATCAAAACTGAGAGAAGTACGACAGCTGGCTTCCGAAGGGAAACCAATTATCAATATGGGAATTGGCAGTCCGGATTTACAGCCTTCTCAAGCTGTTGTTGATGCAGTGGTTTTGGCCATGAAGGAAGAAAATGCACATCAATATCAAAGTTATCAAGGTTTGCCGGAATTGAGAACTGGAATGGCTGATTTTTATCAAAGCAACTATGGAGTTGCCTTGAATCCGAATACTGAAATTTTGCCTTTGATGGGTT
>ERZ1034365.589-NODE-589-length-20007-cov-2.852484_pt1 | contig 20007 bp, 17 predicted proteins | sample MGYA00520615_ERZ1034365 | MGnify/ENA primary metagenome ERZ1034365 (study PRJEB33736, sample SAMEA104284505) | Azolla filiculoides | biome: Urban; feature: Water surface; material: Ditch water | place: Netherlands | collected 2015-10-28 | depth 0-0.1 m ... | reverse complement strand
GCCTGTAAAACGCCCGGCCTGAATACCAAAGGTTTCGGAACGGAAAAGATAGAAGATGAGATCAAGGAAATTTTCCCCGAAGCACGTGTGAGTCGCATGGATTTGGATACTACACGTTCCAAAAAATCGTACGAAAAGCTGATTTCTGATTTCGAGCAACACAAAGTTGATATTCTTATCGGTACACAAATGGTTACCAAAGGACTGGATTTTGAACATGTAAGTTTGGTGGGTATTCTTAACGCTGATAATATGTTGAACTTTCCAGATTTCAGGGCGCACGAGCGGGCTTATCAGTTGATGGCACAAGTTAGTGGTAGGGCAGGGCGGAAGAATAAACGCGGTTTAGTGATTTTGCAGACTTCGCTGCCCGAGCACAGTATTATTGGTCAGGTTATTCGCAATGATTACGCCGCTATGTATAAATTGCAAACCGAAGAACGCAGGCTTTTCAAATATCCGCCTTATTTCAGAATGATACAAATTACCCTGCGTCATAAAGATGTGCAGGTGGTAAAACAAGCTGCCTTTGCCATGGGGAATAGTTTGCGGGCTGTTTTTGGTTCGCGCGTGCTTGGCCCGATTGATCCACCTGTTTCGCGTATTCAGAATTTGTTTATCAAGCAAATCATCCTCAAATTTGAAACAGAAGCATCACCCGCCAAAGCCAAAGAAATATTGCAGGACATCAGCGATCAACTGTTGGCTGAAGCCAGATTCAAATCTGTAAGAATTGGATTGGATGTTGACCCTGTTTAAAAGAAATAAGCTTCGCCGTAACGACGAAGCTTATTTCTTTTAAACTATGTGTTTCTATGTAACTATGTGTCCTAAACATGGATTTAAATCAAATGAAAAGCAATCAGCATAATCATAAACACCATCATATATACGTTGATTCCGATAAATGATTTTCTGAAATTAATGGTCTGTTCTTTCCCAAAAGCCAGTTTCACAAACAGGAAGATAAACGATAAGTTCAGGACGAAAACCAAGAGGAAGAATGGTAATGAGATATTTACAAGGAACAATGGGATGATGATTGAACTGAAAGCCGTACCAAGTACCCACGTAAAAATGATTTTGTTCAGACTTTGCGGTTTCACTGCATTGTTGATGGTTGGGAAACCTGCTTGTTCGTACTCGCTGCCATATTTTAGCATCAGTAACCAGAAATGTGGTACCTGCCATATAAACAGATAAAACGAAATAAAAACAATAGTGGAATCAAATACATAACCACCTGAGGCCGTCCAGCCAATAAAGGCAGGAATGGCGCCTACCAAGGAGCCGGGAACCACAGCAAAAGCTGTAACACGTTTCAATGTAGTGTAAATGCCGTTGTACCAAAGTATATTAAACAATCCCAACAAGGCAGTCACTGTGTTGAATGCAAAATATAAAACTGCCGCACCGGCAAGGATAAATATCCATGAGATAATCAGGGCCTGAACAGGCGATAAATCTCCGGCAGGAATCGGGCGGTTTTGGGTACGTTTCATCAAAGCATCGTATTTGTGCTCCTGATATTCGTTTAGCGCACTCGCTCCACTTGCTAGCAAAAACACACCCAATACAACCCACAAAATTTTAAAATCAACCGTTTCGGCATACACAATATAGGTGGTGATGGCAGTAAATGTAACTGCTATCGAAACCCTGAATTTGATTAAGGCCAATATGGTTTTCAGAGATATTTTTTTCATTTCAATGTTTTCAGATAATCTTTAATTTGCTGTATCTCTTCGGGTTTAATTGTTCCCTGATAAGATTTCATAACGCCCGGAGGATATTCTCCCGAAATGTCTTTGTTCGGTTCGTTGATAGAAGTTTCGATGTAGGCATCGTCGAAAGTAACCTGACGTGCCACTCCGTTTGTTTTAACTTGTATGGTAGAACCATATGTGCCTTTGAAACTAGGTCCTACAAGTTTAGATCCATCCACAGAGTGACAAGCTAAACAGCCATTTTTCTCCATCACTTTATAGCCTAAGTTTCCACTTTCATCTTTCTTCACAGGTAGTGCAGCAATCCATTTGTCGTACTCAGCCTGAGGAACGATTTTGATAATTGAATTCATGTATGAGTGACTCAAACCGCAATATACTGTGCAGAAAAGATCGAATTCTCCGAGTTCTCCTGGTATAAACCACGTATAATTGTTTTTCACAGGGACTACGTCTTCTTTTATACGGAATGCAGGAACCGAAAATGCATGAAGTACATCTTTTGAAATCAAATCAACTTTTACAGGCTGATTAATTGGTAACACTAATGTGTCCGACTGCTTATTTCCTTCATACTCAAAAGTCCATTTCCACATTTGACCAATGGCTTTTACTTTCATGGCGTTATCAGGTACCTGACGCATGGGTAAAAATCCTTCCCAACCAAAATAAAACATTACAAGTACTAATATCAGCGGAATTCCTGTCCAGGTTGCTTCCATCCACATATTGTCTTTCACCTGTTCGGCTTTTGGATGTCTGTTTTTATTGTATTTTATTACAAAGAAAATCATCAGGCCGGTCAGTAATACAAGAAAGAATACTGAAATTCCTACAATAAAAAGGAATGCAAAGTCGACTCCCTGAACAAAATTTGATGCGTTACTAAACATATTGTTTGTGTTTTTTTATTCAAATATTATAATTATAAATCACTGTTTATCTGTATGCATAGTCGATAAACGTGATGAGCACAATCAGTGCAAACAGCACAAAAACCATTGCTACCAATATGCGAAGCAACATGCTTTCGTGTTTCAGGTGCATAAAGTATGATAGTACAAGGAACCCTTTAACTCCTGCAATAAGGAGAGCGGCTGTTACAGTAAAAGCGCCCAAATGAAATGATGTAATCTCTATTGTTGCAAAAGTAAACGATAGCAATATGAGTAAAATGATACCGAGCGTTTTGTATTCCGTAGTGTGTGAAGTGTTATTAGCCATAATTTTTCAATGTTGATTGTTATGAAATTAAATACATCAGTGGGAACAGGAATATCCAGATCAAATCCACAAGGTGCCAGTATAAAGCAGCATTTTCAAGATGCATATAATTTGTAGAATGAACTTTTCCTTTACTTACTTTTACATAGTTGATAGTCAAAAGTATCATTCCTATGATAATATGAAGGGCGTGTAGCCCTGTCATAAAGAAATAAAGACTGAAATACAAATGATGGCCTCTGTCAAGTAAATGCATTAATTCTGATCCCGGATATAGTCCGTGATGGAATTTAGCTCCCCATTCAAAATACTTATTTACAAGGAAAGCTCCGGCTAAAATCAACGTAAGAAGTAGCATTTGAAGTGCAAACTTCTTGTTGCTTTTCTGAACGGCGGTTAGAGCCATTGCCACCGACATACTACTAACTAGCAGAATGACCGTATTTATTACCCCTATGGTTACACTTAATTCGAGACTTGACTCCCGGAATGCCACAGGGTATTGTGCCCTGAAAATTGAATAAACAAGGAATAGTCCACCAAATAACAACAACTCAGTGAAGATAAACAACCACATTCCTAGTTTCTGTGCTTCATCGTCGCGATGTACCCCTGTGTGATTTGCATGTTCGCTCATAATCTGTGTTTTAAATTATCCTGTATTGACTTTTTATACAGGCATAATGTATTACTTATTGATAGTCGTAAGGATTGCTTTTAATAACTGGTTCTTCATCAAAATTTTCAACCGGAGGAGGAGATGGAATCGTCCATTCCAATGTTGAGCCTTTCCACGGATTTGCACTTGCAGGTTCTCCTTTGCGCGCACCTTTTATGAGGTTTGTTACCATCACTATTAAGCCGGCAAATAAAATAAATCCCCCGATTAATGATATGATCTGACCCCATTGAAATTGTGGTAAATAATCGAAGTAGCGACGTGGCATGCCCTGATATCCAATGATGAATTGAGGGAAGTATAAAATATTAAATCCTACAAAAAGAAGGAATGAACCTATATTGGCCACTTTAAAGTTATACATTTTTCCATACATCTTTGGAAACCAATAGTGAATAGCAGCAAAAAATGCAAATCCCATTCCTCCGAATATTATGTAGTGAAAGTGAGCTACAACAAAAGCTGTATCATGCACCTGAATGTTGCTGGCTACTGATCCTAATATCAAACCTGTAGTTCCACCAATGATAAACAGGAAGATAAAATACAAAGCATACAAAAACGGTGGCTTCAAATCTATTGAGCCTTTGTACATGGTAGATAGCCAGTTGAATACTTTTATAGCACTTGGCACAGCCACAATGAAGGTGAGCAGTGAGAAGAACCAACGGGCATTTTCGCTCATACCTGAAGTGTACATATGGTGTCCCCATACAAGGAACCCAACAGCTGCAATAGCCAAACTTGATAAAGCAATGGCTTTGTAACCATATACTTTGCGCTGACTGAATGTAGGGATGATTTCAGTAATAACACCCATAGCCGGCAAGATCATAATATAAACTGCAGGGTGCGAGTAAATCCAGAACAAGTGTTGATATAGCAGTGGATCTCCACCCAAAGCAGGATCAAAGAATCCAATGCCGAATAATCTTTCGAAAATAAGCATAATCAATGTGATGCCAACTACCGGAGTAGCCAGTAGTTGGATCCACGCTGTTGCGTAAATAGCCCATGGAAAAAGTGGCATATTGAAAAATTTCATGCCCGGAGCCCGTAATTGATGTATCGTTACAATAAAGTTCAACCCTGTAAGAATGGATGAGAAACCAAGTACAAATGCGGCTGTTGTAGCCATAATTACACTTGTTCCTGTTGTTGCGCTGTAAGGAGCATAGAATGTCCACCCTGTGTCAGGAGGACCTTGTCTTAGAAACTGAGAAGCAACAGCCATCACACTACCAACCATAAATATCCACCACGAAAATCTGTTCAGCTTTGGAAAAGAAACGTCTTTCGCTCCAATAAGAATGGGTAGGAAGAAGTTTCCAAAAACGGCTGACAAACCGGGAATTACCACCATGAAAATCATGATAACACCATGAACGGTAAACACACCGTTGTAGGTTTGAGGTTTCATAATTGTTTCGCCCGGTGCGGCTAATTCAATACGCATAATCATCCCGAGTATTGCTCCTACAAAGAAGAATGCTACGATGGCATATAAATATAATAATGCAATTCTTTTATGATCAGTTGCAAAAATCCATGACAGAATGCCTTTATGCTCTCCCTCGTGGTCAAGATAACTTACATATTTTACTTTTTCTGTTTCGTTAGTCATAATATTTAACTTTTATTTTTCTTTCTGGGTTTTAATAAAACTACAACAAAAACTACTAACACCAAAAACGCTATAATAGTTCCCGCTATTTTTGTTACATCCAAAGCGAACCGTTGGCTTCCGGGATCATAACTATAGCACATTAATATGATTTTCTGGATAGTAGGTCTGGCTTTTCCTTCATTAGCTTCAGCTACTGCCAGTTTTACATCCATTGGTAAAAATGTAATTCCGTATAAATAACGGGTAATTTTACCTGTTGGACTAACGGCAATAATAGCTGACGGATGTATGAAGTCAAAACCGACCGCTTTGGTAATGAATCCGGTTGTGTGTGTGATTTTATAAATTGTTGCACTGTCAGTTGTCAGAAATATCCAACCATCGCCATTGCCTGTTGAGTATTTTTCAACAAAACGATCTTTTTTAATTTTGGCCTTTTCAGGATTGTCTCTGAAATTAAAACTGATAGTTATTACCTGATAATCTTTTCCAAGAACCATGTCTGATTTTTTGATAACATCACCCACACCATCGAGTAGGGGGCTGCATAGTCCGGGACAGTCAAAATAAACGAACGACAATATAGTGGGTTTGTCAATCAGTTGTTTCAACGTTACGGTATCAAACTTTTCATTCACAAACTTTAAATCCAGTGGGATAGTCTCTCCCAAATGTTCTACCACACGTACTTCTTCAGATTGGTCTACCTGCGCTTTGAGGGTGTTTGTGGTCAGAGCTAAAAGTATGACGAAGGAAAAAATTATTTTTTTCATTTTTTTTATTCTTTTACTGCTTTGGGTGTGCTTAAATAAAATGAAATCATCAACGATGCTCCTAACAAGGCACTGTCTTTTAATAATTGATTTAAAGCTTGCTCAAAATGTTCAGGAAAAAACAAGTTTGGAATATGTATGCTTACAATAATAATAAATAGCATACCTGCAAGCCACAAACAAGCTACTTTTACGTATTTGTTAATTAGAATACTAATGCTTGCTACTATTAACATAGCTCCGGACAAGATTACAGCATAAATACTTCCCGGGAAAAGTGAGTGACTTAGCATTTCAAGAAACTGAGTTGTCATTAAAAAATGTGTCAAACCTATTACTGCGAATGGCAACGCAAATAATATTCTTCCAATAATTGCTAATTGTTTCATAATGTGATTGATTTAAATGTTATTTTCCTGATTTCTTTAATTTTCTCAAGTTATTTAATAGATAGGTCAATAAAAGACCAAATGATATTAATCCTAATGAATAAAGGAAGATAATCCAGTAAGGTGCTTTGAGTAATGTTCCCCAAATGGCACGTTTGTCCGTTAATCCGGGCTTGTCGGTTGGTACACCTGCGTCAAGCTTTTCAATAGTCTGTATTTCGCCGTAAGTTTGATCAAAAACTTTGACTAATACTTCGATTTCGCCTGTCTTATTGCCTGGCAAGTCCTTAGGTAACAAAATACTTACATTACCATTGGCATCTGTTGGAACGGTTTTGCCAATTTGTAGATTACCAAAATATCGTTTCACAAAAACTGACACATCTGCGTTTTTCAAAGCTACACTGCCTCCTGCTTCGTTAGCTATAGCACTGATGTTTATTGAGTTTGTTGCAGGGTCCAATTTAGCAGTCAGTTTTACCAATTTGCTTTTTGATGGATCAAATTTGGATAATTCCTGTTTATAGTTTTTGTGGAAAGAACGCAAATACGAAATTACTTTCCAGCTATCTTCTTCCGAAAGTACATTCTTGAACGAAGGCATTACACCACGTCCGGTATTCAGAATATAAAGCAACTCACCATCAGTCAATGCATTGGTTGAACTGCCTGATAAATCAGGCGGAATTGGATTTAATGATTTTAGCGTATTGTTTTTGCCGGGGTTTCCGTGACACGAAGCACAGTTTGCATTGTATAAGGCTTCGCCCTGACTGGCCGATGTGGCATCAAATTTAATGTAACTTTTTTTGTCTTTTTGATCAGCTGGTACATTCCAGCCCTGAGCGTAAGTGCTGAAAACTAAAAAAAGCCCCAAACCGAAGGATATAACAGTTCTCAGATTTATATTTTTTCTAAACATAATTTGTACGTTTTTATTTATTTTCTTCTTCGATGTGTTCTAATGTCTCATGTATAGGGATAACCGGAACAACTTTGGCTAAAATTGTAACGATAAGCAATACCATAATCATAGGTGCAATGGTAACTCCAACTTCTATCAGCGTTGGTGAATACACCTGAAAGTTTACAGGAACATTCTGAACAGGTAGAAACGGATGCTCCATGGTTGGAACTACAATGATATACCTTTTAAACCATGATCCAATCAATACAGCCAGTCCGATTAGTAACATTGGACCAGGTTTACGCATTTTTTTGAATAAAAGCAGAATGATAGGTAGTACAAGACCTAAAATTTGTGTCGACCAGAACAGCAAAGCATGACTTCCTGTGAAAAGTGTATGAATGTGGGCAGCATCAGCTCGTTTCATTTTGTAGCCCGGAACCATGTATTCGTTCAGGTTAAAATAGAGGTAGACCAATGAAAGCAAAACAAGCAACTGTCCGATTTTGTCAAAATGTTTTTCGGTGATATAATCTTCGAGTTTATAGTTTTTGCGGAAAAAGTACATGGCTATAATAACAGCGGCACAACCCGATACAAAAGCTCCGGTCACGAAGTAAGGTCCAAAGATGGTTGAATCCCAGCCTGCACGCGAAGTGTTTGCAAATAACCACGAAGTTACTGTGTGAATTGCCAGCGCTACAGGAACAATGAAGATGGAAATGATGCGGGTAGATTTTTTTATTAATTCACGTTGAGCCGGAGTGTCGTTCCAGTCTAATGAAAGAATTTTATAAATCTTACGGGCAAATGGAGGGAGGTTGCCTGCCTTGTCATGTACTATTTTTAAATCCGGAATAAGCGGAATGTATAGAAACAATGCACTTATTACCATGTAAATAGTTATTACAGTTACGTCCCATACAATGGGCGATTGAATACGTCCGTGTATGAAAACATTCAGCAGTCTTTCGGGGCGCCCCATATCCATCACAATAACCAAACCCGCTACTGCAGCAAAGGCCAATGCTATGATTTCGGAGATACGTGCCAAAGGCGCTGCCCATTTCTGACCCGAAAGTGAAAGCACAGCACTTATGAGCATTCCCACCAAACTCGTTGCAACAAAGAATACGAAGTTCGAGATATACATTCCCCACGAAACGTAATCACCTAAACCCGTTACAACCATTCCATCTCTTAATTGTAAAAAATATGCGTAAAGACACACCAGCAGTGCGGTTCCTAAAAAGCCCATCCATACCAGAAAGCTTTTATTCAGCCGGATAGACCTGAGTAGGTCGGATGTGATTTTTTCTGTTTTTAATTGATCTGACATAGAGTATTAATTGAGTAAATACAATTTATAATTATGTTGCAGGGTTTATGAAATCAACCTGATGTTGAAATCGTATTTTTCCCTACAGAGATTTATAATTTATACATGTAAATGTTCGGCAGCTTCTTCCTTGTCTTTTTCCTGAAAAGGATATTCCTTGTCTTTAGGAGGCAGATAATATACCCTTGGTTTTGTACCAAGTTCAGGCATAAGTGTATATGCTCCATTATCTTCCAGTAGTTTTTTGAAGCGAACGGTTTCTTTAGTTGTTCCGTTTGTTACCGCATCTTCATTTTCGTCTCCAAACCAGTAAACACCGTTCGGACATGCAGATACACAATATGGCAATTTTCCTTCACGTAATCTGTCGGCACTAAACAAGCACTTGCTGATTGTACCTTTTCGTTGTGGAACATTTAATTCTACGTTATAAGTCAGATTTTCATCTTCGTGTGAGTGTAATGGCTCAGCCCAGTTAAATACACGGGCACTATAAGGACAGGCGGCAATACAGAACCGACAACCGATACATCTTTCATTGTCGATTAGTACTATACCATCCTGGCGTTTGAATGTCGCATCAACAGGGCAAACAGCCGTACAAGGCGGATTGTCGCAATGCTGACATGGTTTTGGCATATAGTAAGCAGGTGTGTTTTCTGTTTCCTGCATTTTAAGTACGTTGATGTGATGTTGCTCCGGACGTAAATGGTGCGCTTCCTGACAAGCATTCATACATTTACGGGCGTTACGGCATTTAGATAAATCTACTACCATCACAAATCTACGACCGGCAAGCCCATCTCTTCCTTGTTTTTGCAGGTAGGTGAAATTTTCGGCCGGAGTTTTTATAATTGATTTAGCTGCACTTCTTTCTATTTCAACCAGTTCGTTTTCAGCTGTCAGAACGCGCACTCTATCGCCGGCGCTCTTCTTTTTGTCATAATTTATACCGGCCCAAACAGCCGCACCTGAGACAACAGTACCAATGCCTGCAATTCCTAAAGTTTGTAAGAATTCCCTTCTGGATTTAATTTTAGGATCTTTCTCTTTTTCACTCATTCTCGTAAGTAATTTGTATTATAATTATATGTTATTCAAAATAAATCTGACAATGAAACTGAACTATTCATGCAACAAAGCAATATACTGATTTAAGATATCAGTGCGTGCGTAATTTCCGAAGAAAAGAGATTGTGTCAAAAGCAACAATCTCTTTTCTAAGTCAAAATCAATATGCGTGATGATCGTTATTCACGTCTTCAATATCAGTACGTTTCTTCTCCATTGCACGCCATGCATAAATAATGTATGCAAGTACAAACGGAATCAGAATTGATACAATGGTCATTGCGTTCAATGTAAACTCGCTCGACGAGGAATTAAAAATTGTCAATGAACTTTGCAAATCAGGCGTTGCGGGATAATATGCAGTGTTATTGTATCCAGCTAAAAGCAATAAACTACATACTGTCACAACTGTACCGATTCCGGTAAACCAAATTCCTTTTTTGAATTTAGCAGAAAGCACTGTTCCTCCAATTCCCCAAAGTACAGCTACTACACCCAAAAGAAATAGGACCAAAACGACTGGCATTTCAATAAGATTTGTAAAGTATTTGTATTTTTCCATTGCAACAATACCAGTTACAGGATCAACTGCAAAACCTTCAGCCAGCAATGTCCAGATAACAAATGATAAGAAAAATACTAAAAATGGAAGTGCATTATATAGCACATATTTTCTAGAACGTTTTTCCAGTACCTCATTGTTCAGTCGGTTTACAAAAAAAAGTGAAGCGTTGGTGCGTGCAAGGAAAAATACAGCTAATCCTAACAGCCAGTTGCGTACATTCAACAAGGCTTCAAGTCCATGCCATTCGTTGCCCCACTGACTAATTACGGGCGCTAATTGATTGGAAATGTTGGCTTTGTTTACAATGAAGTCTGAACCGGTGAAGAATGTAGCAATCGCAGCTCCGATAAGTATTGTACCGAGAAGACCATTTACAAATAAAAATGCACGATAAGTAGTTTTTCCGAATACATTTCCCGGTTTTGACTGGAATTCAAATGATACTGCCTGAAGAATGAAGCAGAAAAGAATGGCCATCCAAACCCAGTATGCCCCACCAAAGCTGGTAGAATAGAACAAAGGAAATGAAGCGAAAAAAGCTCCCCCAAAAGTAACCAGTGTCGTAAATGTATATTCCCATTTGCGACCAAGTACGTTTACTACAAGTCGACGTTCATCTTCTGTTTTTGAAAGAGAAAACAACATCGATTGACCACCCTGAACGAATAACAGAAAGGCTAAGATTCCACCTAAAAGTGAAATGATAAACCACCAGTAATGTTGAAGAAATGAATATGATAACATAAGTATAATATTTTAGTGTTTAAAATGATTGGATTGAATTAAATTTCAGATTGACTATTATTCCTTTTCAGGACCTTTTTTAATCTGACCAAGCATAATGCGAATTTCGGCAATCAGCAGCCCTGTAAACAATACAAGGAACAGGAAGAATGTAATCTTAACTGATAAGGTCGATATGCCGGATACTGACGCACTTAGCGGCAAAATATCCTGAATTGCCCATGGCTGACGACCAAGTTCTGCAACAATCCAACCTAATTGCTGTGCTACGTAACCAAGCGGAATACTTAATAAAGCAATCCACAATAACCATTTTACACTGTCAATTTTATTTCTGTAACTCAGGAAAGTAAGTATGCTAAACAAAGCTATGAAAAACATACCCAGGACTACCATCAGGTGGAATGAATAAAATACAATTGGAACGTTAGGAATTGTTTTTTCAACATTTTCAATGTAACCATATCCAAAGTAATCAAAATTAGCTTTGAGTTTTTCTTTGTGTATAGCTGCTGTGACAGTATCTTTAGCAGCCATAGCTGTTTTATAATCTTTAAGCGCCTGAATAGCCGCTTTACCCCGAATTTGTTTTTCTTCGAATGACAGGGTTATGCCCTTTGTGTTTTCGTATCCACCTTTGGCTATATCATTAACCCCCGGAACAAACGCATCTATGTCCCTGTAAGCCAACAGTGATAGAGCTTTAGGAATAGCAAATTTAAATACAAATGGATCAATACTGTCGTTGTAGCTTTTTTTGTCTGAGTTCAAAATCCCAAATGCTACTAATTCAGCGCCTTTTTGTCCGTCATAAAGCCCTTCCATGGCAGCCAGTTTCATAGGTTGATGTTGCGATACATTGTATGCTGAACCGTCACCTGTGAGTGCAACAAGTATTGAAGCAACCAACCCAAATATGGCACCTACTTTCATGCTTTTTTTTGCGAAGTCGACATCGCGTTTTTTAATCAGGAACCACGCACTTACACCAACAGTAAATAAGCCCCCTAATACCCAACTTGATATTACGGTGTGTTGAAATTTGTTTATCGCAAATGGAGATATGATAGCCCAAAAGTCTACCATTTCATTGCGAACGGTATCAGGGTTGAACTCCATGCCTACAGGATGTTGCATCCATGCATTCGCCACAAGTATCCAAAATGCTGAAATAGTGGCACCCAAAATGGTAAGCCAAGTGGAAGCCAGGTGGAAGCCTTTACCCACTTTGTTCCATCCGAAAAACATGATAGAAATAAACGTAGCTTCCATAAAGAAAGCCAAAATACCTTCAATGGCAAGAGGTGCTCCGAAGATATCACCTACAAACCAACTGTAGTTCGACCAGTTTGTACCAAACTGGAATTCAAGAATAATACCTGTCGCAACTCCAATCGCAAAGTTAACTCCAAATAAGCTCATCCAGAATTTGGTGGCTTTTTTCCATTCTTCATTTCCTGTTTTGTAGTAAATACTTTCCATGATAGCCATTATAACACCTAAACCAAGTGTTAGTGGCACAAAAATCCAGTGATACATAGCCGTCAGCGCGAATTGTGCCCTTGACCAATTTACCAAAGTGACATCTAATAGTTCCATAAAAATAATGTTATTTAGTTAAAATAAAAATATATTAATTTGATTTGTTTATTAACTCCATGCTAACGTGATTAGCCTTCTCTTCTTCTGTTTTGAAGTTGGTATTAAGATAGTTGGGAAAGAAAAATGTTTTCAAAATAGCAAACATGATGAATAGTTTGATAAGTGCTATAAGCCATAAGGTACGGCCAATCGTCATGTTTTTGAAGCCTTCGCGGTAGAAAGTGTATAGTTTTTTAAACATAAATGTTATCAGGCTATTAAATTTTCGTCTGTGATTCTTTAGATTCCTAACACGGCAAAAATAGTAAATATTTTGATATCTTTTCAAAAATGTACTAGTTTTAATGAATAAAATATACAAATGATTACGCTTTGCATAGAAATGTTCCCGAAAGATAATTTCTTTCAATGACATAACCATGTGAAAATGAAATAATATTCACCAAAAGTGTTATAAAACATATTCTGGTTATAATATCTATATCACGATGGTTATTTAACTGATTTGAATGGTGATTTATTTCAGATAGCTTGTTAGAGTATTTTATACAATAAAAAAAGCCGGATATTACATCCGGCTTTTTTTATTGTATATGATATTTTGGAGCACAATGCTTGATTAGTTTCCTATTTCAGATAAGAATTTGATTCTTACAAGTCTTACTTCTATTTCGCTGAAATCATCTTCGCCAAGTTCTTGTAGTGCAGGTTCGATTTTGTCAGTTTCAGCAGAGTTGAAATAGTCAAAAATCTCATCAATGTGATCAGGGTCCATTACTTCTTCCAAAAAATAGTCAATGTTTATTTTAGTACCTGAATAAACAATGGCTTCAATCTCGTCAAGCAAATCGCTTAGCTCTAATCCTTTGGCCATAGCAATGTCATCAAGGGCAATCTTGCGGTCAATAGACTGTATGATAGATACCTTAAGCTTTGATTTGTTGGCTACTGTTCTTACGCGTAAATCTTCGGGACGGATAATCTCGTTTTCTTTTACGTGCTCTTTAATCAGTTTCAGGAATTCCTCACCATAGCGTTTAGCTTTACCTGCACCAACGCCGGGTATGTTTTGCAACTCGTCCATTGTGATTGGATAGCTGGTGGCCATAGCTTCGAGCGAGGGGTCCTGGAAGATTACGAAAGGTGGAACTTCGAGTTTTTTTGAAAGTTTCTTTCTAAGATCTTTCAGTATTGAAAACAGTACATCATCAGCTGCACATGTTCCTCCTGTGCTTTTTACTGAGGATTCTTCCTCTTCATCGTCAAACTCATTGTCTTTGACAATTGGGAACGGAGTAGGTTTTTTCATAATTGCCTTTCCGCTGGCTGTTACTTTCAACAAGCCATAGTTTTCTATATCTTTTGATATAAATCCGGCAATCATAGCCTGACGAATTACTGCATGAAGTAATTTGTCATCTTCATCCGACGCTGATGCGAAATTTTCGAGTTCGTCGTGTTGATATGATTTGATATCCGAAGTTTCATTTCCTTTCAGGATATCAACAATGTGTTCGGCTTTAAATTTTTCGCGAACAGCTAATACGGTTTCCAGAACCAGCGACAAGAGTTCTTGTCCTTCAGTAAATTTTCTTGGTTTCATACAGTTATCACAGCAGGCACAGTTGTCATTTCCATATTCTTCGCCAAAGTAGTGTAGTAGTAACTTTCGGCGACATAAAGAAGATTCTGCGTATGCTTGCGTTTCTAATAATAATTGATTCCCTATTTCTTGTTCGGCAACGGGTTTGCCTTGCATAAATTTGCGTAATTTGTCAAGATCTTTGTAAGCATAAAATGCAATACATTGACCTTCGCCGCCATCGCGGCCTCCACGCCCTGTTTCCTGATAATAACCTTCAAGACTTTTAGGCATGTCGTAATGAAGCACAAAGCGAACGTCAGGTTTGTCTATCCCCATTCCAAAAGCAATGGTGGCAACAATAATCTGAACTTTCTCCATCAGAAATTTATCCTGATTTTCGCTTCTTACTGCCGATTCCATTCCTGCATGATACGGTAGGCACGAAATGCCGTTCATACTTAATGTTTCAGCAAGTTCTTCCACCTTTTTGCGACTCAGGCAATAGATAATACCTGACTTCCCGGCTTGAGAACGAATATATTTAATAATGTCTTTGTCGACATTATTGGTTTTCGGACGGACTTCGTAATATAGATTTGAGCGGTTAAACGACGATTTGAAAACATTGGCATTCAACATGCCCAGGTTTTTCTGAATGTCGTGTTGTACTTTCGGAGTGGCTGTAGCGGTTAGGGCTATCAGCGGTGCTGTTCCGATTTCATTGATAATTGGACGAATTCTGCGGTATTCAGGGCGGAAATCATGTCCCCATTCCGAAATACAGTGTGCCTCGTCAACAGCATAAAATGATATTTTGAGTTGTTTCAGAAATTCGATATTTTCTTCTTTCGTTAACGACTCGGGTGCAACGTATAAAAGTTTGGTTTTGCCTGATAAAATATCTGCCTTTACCTGGTCAATAGCCTGTTTTGATAAGCTTGAATTGATAAAGTGGGCAATACCATCTTCTTCGCTGAAATTTCGCATAGCATCTACCTGATTTTTCATCAGGGCAATCAGCGGTGATATAACTATAGCTGTTCCTTCCATTAATAACGAAGGTAGTTGGTAACACAACGATTTTCCTCCGCCGGTAGGCATTAGTACAAATGTATCGTTTCCATTAAGAACATTCTGAATAATGGCCTCCTGATTACCTTTGAATGCATCAAAGCCGAAATTCTTTTTTAAATGCTCTGTTAATACAGAATGTGTTGCCATATCAGTATCTTTTGTCAAAAATGGTTTGCGAAAGTAGTATTTATTGTTGAGATATTAGCAAGCTATCGAAAATTTATTTGCTGTTTTTCATGTATTTTTTGAGATATAAAATACATGTTTACAGATTTTAAATATCAAACAAAATTATAAACAGATTTTAAATATACAAGTCCTTTTGAAAAAAAAATCAGGATATTAATCAAATTAATTGGTTAATATCCTGAATGTATTGTTTAATCTTCTGATTATTTGTGTTTTGCTTGTTTTGTTTAAGCGATTTTTAATCGATTAATATTGGTCTTTTCTATCTTGCTTTGTGCATAATCAAGGGTGATTTGTAGTTTCTTGTCATTTTTGGATGGCATTTCGTACATTTTGTCCATGATAATCGTTTCAGTAATCGATCTTAATCCACGGGCACCCAGTTTAAATTCGATGGCTTTGTCCACAATATAATCCAATACCTCATCATCAAAAATCAAATCAATCTGATCCATTTTGAATAATTTATTGTATTGTTTGATGATGGAATTTTTGGGTTCAGTCAGAATGCGACGCAGTGCATCTCTGTCGAGTGGTTCAAGATAAGTCAGAATTGGCAAACGTCCGATGATTTCAGGGATGAGCCCGAACGATTTTAAGTCCTGAGGTGCAATGTATTGCAATAAGTTTTTTTTGTCAACTTCTTCGTTTTCTTTGGCAGCATTGTAGCCAACTACACGTGTATTCAGACGCGATGCAATTTTCTTCTCAATACCATCAAAAGCACCACCACAAACAAACAGAATATTCTGTGTGTTTACGGCAATCATTTTCTGATCCGGATGCTTGCGTCCTCCCTGTGGTGGTACGTTTACTACCGAGCCCTCAAGAAGCTTCAGCAGCCCTTGCTGAACGCCTTCGCCACTTACATCGCGCGTAATGCTTGGATTGTCACCTTTGCGTGCAATTTTGTCTATCTCGTCGATAAATACAATGCCGCGTTCTGCTGCTTTTACATCGTAATCGGCTACCTGCAATAAGCGCGTGAGGATGCTTTCGATATCTTCACCCACATAACCTGCTTCGGTGAGCACAGTGGCATCCACAATGGTAAAAGGCACATGTAGTTTTTTGGCAATAGTGCGTGCCAGCAAAGTTTTGCCTGTTCCTGTGTAGCCTACCATGATGATGTTTGATTTTTCAATCTCCACATCATCGTTGGATTTTTCCTGCATTAATCGTTTATAGTGATTGTATACAGCTACCGATAAGAATTTTTTTGCTTCGTCCTGTCCGATAACATATTGATCAAGATATTCTTTGATTTCAACAGGTTTCGGAACCTGCTCTTTGTTCAGATTCGGTATCTTTGACTTGGCAGCTGAGTTTTCTTTTACAATTTCAGCCGCTTGCACAGCGCAATCATTACAGATGTGTGCGCCTCCCTGACCCATGATGAAAAAATCCACCTGCGCTTCAGGTCGTCCACAGAAACTACATTGTTTGGTTGTTTTTGCCATGTTTTTTATTTCCCGCTTGTTCGAAATGAGTCAAACTTTGCCGGCTTTATTTAATTCGTTTGTTGTAAGTGTGTTGTGACGGAATAGTAATGAGATGTGTTGTGTCTGGTCTCTTGACTCCCTACTTCCTACTCCCCACTACTAACTCTCCACTTGTCTCTAATTATTTCTTTCTCTCGTTAAACAATACTTTGTCAATCATACCATAATCAAGTGCTTCCTGCGAAGTCATCCAATAATCGCGATCTGAATCTTTTTCAATACGCTCGAATGGATTAGAAGAGTGATCTGCAATAATCGTATAAAGTTCTTTTTTGAGCTTTTGAATTTCGCGGGCCGTAATTTCAATGTCCGAAGCTTGTCCCTGAGCACCACCCATTGGCTGGTGAATCATCACGCGGGAGTGTTTCAGTGCCGAACGTTTGCCCTGAGCACCAGCAACCAGGAGCACAGCGCCCATAGAGGCTGCCATGCCTGTACAGATAGTAGCTACATCCGAACCGATAAACTGCATGGTATCGTAAATGCCTAAACCGGCATAAACTGAACCACCGGGTGTGTTGAGGTAGATAGAAATATCTTTGCCCGGATCAGATGAGTCAAGATATAGAAGCTGTGCCTGTATAACGTTGGCCGTGTAATCGTCAACCTGAGTGCCAAGGAAAATAATTCTGTCCATCATCAGGCGTGAGAACACATCCATCTGAGTAACATTGAGTTGGCGTTCCTCCAGAATAGAAGGTGAAATATAATTGCTGGTAATGTCTGCGTATTGGTCGAGAGCTAAACCGTTCATGCCAAGGTGTTTGGTGGCATATTTGCGAAAATCGTTATTGTTCATATCATTAAAAGTTTGAAGATTTTGTGATTTGAGAAAATCTACTGTTGTTTCTATCGAAAAAGGCTTCTAACCGTTTTCAAATATCAAACAAAGGTATGAATTTTTTGTTTAATACTATCCGGTAAAAAGCCTTTTCGGTACGAAATATTTGTTTGTCAGGATAATCGCGGAGGATTAGTTCTCAAACATTTTATTGAATTCTTCAATTGAAACTTCTTTAGTGTCTAGTTTGATAGCGTTTTTCACGATTTCAAACACTTTGTTTTCGGCCACTTTTTCAATGATGTTTTTCAAAGTTTCTTCTTTTTTCAACATGTCTTTAGCATAGTTTGAGATTAACTCATCATCCATACCAACCATGCCATATTGAGCAAACTGTGCACGGGTTACTTTTTTAGCATATTCGTTTACGTCTTCAGTTTCAACTTTAATTTCACCTGATTTTGCTAGTTTATCTTTGATTAACTGCCATTTAAGGTCAGCAATCATTTTTGAATAATCAGCTTCAAGCGTTTCTGCTGTCAGGTTTTCGTTTGTATTCAATACCCAACGTTTCAGGAATGCATCAGGGAAAACAAGGTTGTCGTATTTTGCTAACAAAACTTCGCGGGCATCAACACCGAATTTGTATTCGCTATCACCTGCAAGGCTTTCCTGGATACTTCCTTTGATTTTTGCGCGGAATTCTTCTTCGCTTGTTACAACGCCTTCACCATAAACTTTATCGAAAAGTTCCTGATCGATAGTTGATTCGTGGTAGCGGGTAATACCTTCAATTTTGAACTGGAAGTCTGAAGTGATGGTTTTTGCTTCGTCTTTTGAGATTTTCAACAATGAGCTCATTTCAGCTTCATTTTCGAAAGCAGTAGCAGGGTTGAATACAATCACAGCGCCTTTAGAAGCACCTACAAACTGTGCTTTTACAGCTTCGTCTTTCATGTACGATGGAGTTAAAACAGCATCCGAAAGTTTAATTCCGCTTTCGTTTACTTTTCCATTGGCCATTTCAAGAATTTCGCCTTTCAGCATGTCTTTCTCTTCAACAACTTCTTCCTGTACATATTTGCCATAGCGACTGGTGTAAGATTTCACCTGATTTTCAATCATTTCTTCGCTTACTGCAATGTTGTAGTATTTTACTTTGTCTTTTGTCGACAATTCAACTTCAAATTCAGGAGCTAAACCAAGGTCGAATACAAATTCGAAATCTTCCTGTGTGTCGATGTTAATTTCTTTTTGTTCTGTTTCGTTTGGCATTGGCTCGCCCAACATGTTTACGTTGTTTTCGCGGATGTACTTGTAAAGTTCTTCCGAAACAATTTTGTTGATTTCTTCAGCCAATACAGCTTTACCATACATTTTTTTTACTAAGCCTGCTGGAACCATGCCCGGACGGAAGCCTGGGATGTTGGCTTTTTTGCGATAGTCACGCAGTGTTTTTTCCACCTTCTCGGTGTAATCAGCTTTTTCAATGCGCAATGTCAATGTTACATTGCTTTGATCGATGTCTTTTCTGACGATGTTCATAATTTATTTATATTTTCCGATTTCCCAATGATTGAATCTACAGTAGTTTAGCTATCTGCAGAGCCGTAAAAACGAGTTGAATAGTTTTATTTTTAAATCAAACAATTCAGGGGCGCAAAGGTACAAAAAAATCATACAATATTGCCCATTTTTATTTAAAATATTCCAAATCGTTCAGGACTGACTCACAAGAACTTAATGGGTTGACTGGATTTAATAACTATAGAAACAAAAAAGTGAACCCCGAAGGATTCACTTTTATATTTTATAATTAGCTGCGATTGTCAGAATAAGTAGGTGAGGCTTATTGAAAACACCCTGTTGATAGATGTATCGGTACTTGTTGCCGGGTCTGGTACTGCAGTTTTCAGGCCTTGTGACCAGGCTGCTCCGAATTGTATTTTGTTGAAAAATTCAACTCCAACCCCCACATTATAGCCTAAATCCACTCTATCCATCACTTCATTGAAGCTGATAGGATTTGTTGTGTTTTCGGTTTCTACCACTGTTCTTCCGTTCAGGGCATAGCCTGCGTATAATCCACCATATCCAAATATTCCAAGGAAGCCAACTTTCAGTCTGTAACGCAAATTGAAGGGTACTTCAAGGTAGTTTATCTCCCTGTAGCCCTCGCGTATAACGTCTATTACGCTGATGCTGTCAGAAAAAGTATAACCTTTTTGC
>ERZ1034365.585-NODE-585-length-20091-cov-4.424403_pt1 | contig 20091 bp, 12 predicted proteins | sample MGYA00520615_ERZ1034365 | MGnify/ENA primary metagenome ERZ1034365 (study PRJEB33736, sample SAMEA104284505) | Azolla filiculoides | biome: Urban; feature: Water surface; material: Ditch water | place: Netherlands | collected 2015-10-28 | depth 0-0.1 m ... | reverse complement strand
AAAATTTGATTTGAACCAGATTCAATTTGCTCGGCAATATTTTCTGCCACCACAATTTGACGCTCATGTTTTTTGCTAGAGTTTGCATGCGACAAGTCAACCATCAAACTGGCTGGAAGCTTTGCTGCTTCTAGCTCAGAGCAGGCTGCTTGAACGTATTGTGCTTCGTAGTTCGGCTCTTTACCACCACGCAAAATAACGTGACAGTCTTTATTGCCTTTTGTTTCCACAATAGAAACCTGACCATTTTTGTGTACTGATAAGAAATGGTGTGGGCGGCTAGCCGCTTGAATTGCATCGGTAGCAATCTTAATGTTGCCGTCTGTACCATTCTTAAATCCGATTGGCGCAGATAAGCCTGAAGCAAGTTCGCGGTGAACTTGGCTTTCGGTTGTACGCGCTCCGATAGCACCCCAAGAAATGAGGTCAGCAATATATTGTGGGGAAATAACATCCAAGAATTCGCTACCTGCAGGCATGCCAAGGCGATTAATTTCCATCAACACTTGACGAGCAATTCGCAAACCTTCTTCAATGCGATAGCTTTCATCTAAGTACGGGTCGTTAATCAAACCCTTCCAGCCAACAGTCGTGCGTGGTTTTTCAAAATAGACACGCATCACAATTTCGAGCTCACCAGAAAAACGCTCACGCTCAGCAAGCAGTCGTTGGCAATACTCTAGTGCTGCACGGGGATCATGAATCGAGCAAGGCCCAATGATTACAAGAAGACGATCATCTTTTCCATGAATGATGTCGCGAATCTTTTTGCGCGTTTTGCTAATAAGTGCTTCAGTGGGCGTTCCCGAGATTGGGAAGAAGCGAATTAAATGCTCTGGTGGTGGCAGAACAGTAATGTTATGAATGCGTTGATCATCCGTGTCTGACGTTTTGTCGACAGCAGCGTACCAGTTTGCGGGATTAGTATTTTGTTGGCTCATACGGCTATTTTAAGCCGTATTAAGCGGTTCCTCCGACAGTCAGGCTGTCGATACGTAAAGTTGGCTGCCCAACGCCCACGGGGACGCTCTGACCTTCCTTGCCGCAAACCCCAATACCGCCGTCTAATTTCAGGTCATTTCCGATCATGGAGACCTGTTTTAGGGACTCTGGGCCGCTACCAATAATGGTGGCACCTTTAACCGGGTATTGAATCTTGCCATTTTCCACCCAATAGGCTTCCGAGGCTGAAAACACGAATTTACCGCTAGTAATGTCGACTTGGCCACCCCCAAAGTTCACCGCATAGAGGCCGCGTTTGATGCTGGCGACGATTTCTTGGGGATCATCTTTGCCGGCCAGCATATAGGTGTTGGTCATGCGAGGCATTGGTAGGGAGGCAAAACTCTCGCGTCGACCGTTTCCAGTCAGAGGCATATTCATGAGTCTGGCATTCAGACTGTCTTGAATGTAACCCTTCAAAATTCCATCTTCAATGAGGGTGGTGCATTGGGTAGGCGTACCTTCATCATCAATATTGAGGGAGCCGCGACGACCGGACAGCGTTCCGTCATCAACTACGGTGACGCCCTTGGCAGCAACGCGTTGTCCAATACAGCCAGCAAAAGCGGAGGAGCCCTTGCGATTAAAGTCACCCTCAAGACCATGACCTACTGCTTCATGCAGTAACACCCCAGGCCATCCTGGTCCCATGACTACAGTCATTGGACCCGCAGGAGCAGGGCGAGAGTCTAGATTAATCAGTGCGCCATCAACCGCTTCATCAACATATTGATTAATTAGCTCATTGTTGAAGTAGTGGTAATCATGACGAGCGCCACCGCCCGAAGATCCAGACTCACGACGGCCATTTTGTTCGGCGATCACATGTACTGATACTCGTACTAGAGGGCGTACGTCGGCAGCCAATAAGCCATCAGCTCGAACTACAAGCACCACATCAAACTCACCAGCCAAGCTAGCCATAACTTGAATGATGCGGGGGTCACGGGCTTTTGCACGACGCTCAATGCCTTCAAGTAAGGCAATCTTTTCTTGTGGTGCCAGTGAATCCAAGGGATTCAAATCTGAGTAGAGTTCGTTGGAGACGGGTGTAAATATTTTGCTTGCAACGGCACGTGTCCCGCCTTGGGGTCCAATCACACGAGTGGATTTAGCTGCCTTATTGAGGGCTTCCAAATTAATTTCATCAGAGTAAGCAAAGGCGGTTTTATCGCCATAGATCGCACGCACCCCAACGCCTTGGTCAATACTAAAGCTACCGGATTTCACGATACCTTCTTCCAGGCTCCAGCTTTCACTGCGGGTATGTTGGAAGTAGAGGTCGGCATCGTCAAGCTGATGCGTAAACATATTGCCGAATGTGTGATGTAAATCTTGCTCAGAAAGGCCAGTTGGCTCAAGCAAAATAGATTTGGCCAGCTTAAGAAGGTCAGCCTGTTTTTTGGGCTTAGTCCAATCACTCGGAAATAATGCTTCTGGTGCTCTCATCTTGATTTAGCTGAACTTTCTGTATTAAAGCTTGCGATGTTTTAGTGCGGGTAGCTTAGAGCGTACCTCGTTTACTTTATCTTTGCTGAGTGTGCCTTGAATAAAACCCTCGCCTTCGGGAAGCTTGCTCAATATCTCACCCCAAGGGTCAATGAGCATGCTCTCACCCCAGGTGCGGCGCTGATTAAGGTGAATGCCACCTTGAGCCGAGGCTAGGACATAGCATTGGTTTTCAATGGCACGGGCGCGCAGCAGAACTTCCCAATGATCTTTGCCGGTAGTGTAAGTAAATGCAGCTGGAATGATGTGGCAATCAACTTGCCCAAGGGAGCGATACAGCTCTGGAAAACGTAAGTCGTAACAAATGCTTAAACCAAAACGCCAGTCGACCCCATTGAGCTGAATTGCAAATTGACCTGGTTGACTGCCTGCAGCGATAGTTTCAGATTCCTCATAGCGCTCTGTTTCGGTCTGAAAGCCAAACAAATGAATTTTGTCGTAGCGAGCGATTTGCTTGCCTTGAGGATCAAACACCAGGGAAGTGTTGAGAACTTTATTCGACTCTTTGGCCTCTAGAGGTATGGTGCCAGCAACCAGAAAGATATTATTTTCTTGCGCTATCGCTGCAAGGCGCTCTTGAATCGGACCCGATCCTACAGCCTCCCTCACATTTACCTTATCAGTATCTTTCAAGCCCATCAAACAAAAATATTCCGGGAGAACAGCAAGTTGAGCCCCACTATCCGCAGCTGCTTTAGTTAAGCGTGCAGCAACTTCGAGATTCTCACTGAGGCTAGGGGTCGATACCATTTGTATCGAGGCTATGCTGAGTTCAGAAGAATTTGTTGGCATATTTATGTGCTTAGCCTGGCATTTGGGTAGAGAGGCTTTGGTTTATGGGTGGGCTTGCGGGCGCAGAATTGGGTAGGCTGGGCTTAGTTTGCTCTTTCAAGAGATTTTTAGTTCGAATTGTCTCTAGCGTTTTTGCATCAAGCGGTTGACCCTTCTGATCAAGCGGAATCACTTCCGGATTGTCCCAAGATCCCTGAATCAAATAATCTGTTTGCAAAGTGCGATTAATTTGATTGGTAATAAGGTACTGACCCACTACCGCTCCTAGGCCGATGATAGGGTTGATCACGAATGCCGCTAGTGAGCCGGCAGTGGCATCAATCGTTGGGAAGATGGTAACGCGAAGATCTTGCGTTTGCTCTGGAATATTAATTTGACCAGTCATGGCTACACGCGCCTGATCCAGAATCATTGTGAATTGCTTGGTTTGCGCAATTCCTTGCGCGATCTCAAAATTACTATTGATCGAGTTAAAGGGCGTACCTTTAGTTGCCAGGTTACCTAAACTACCTTTTAGGTCCAAAGTGGCAAATCTAAATAAGCTTTGCAGACTCAGAACGTCCAGTAGCTTTGCTCCATCGGTATTGACTTCAAGCAGGCGACCTTTCGTCAGGTTGACGCTGACATCACCAGCCAATGAATCATAAGCTGGCAAAAAGAGCGGCCCAGACCATGAGAGGGCGGCATTGAGCGTTCCTTCCCCGCCTTCTACGGGTCTCTCATTGCTCCAGTGGGTAATTATTTGACCAGCGTCTTTGATATTCATATCGACAGTGATCGAGCTCTGTTCCGCAGCATTTTGAGTGCGCGCACTCCATTGGCCCTTGATTGTCGAGTTGCCTTGAGGATTCGTAATTTGAATTGACTCGACCTTCATGAGGTCCTGGCTAGTCCTGGATTTAATCTTTACTGCGCCAAGTTTTGCCTTGGTCCAACTCAAGTCGTCGATTGTTAAATCTAGGCTAGGGATGGCATTTGGGCTGACAGGAGTCTTAATATTCGCTGACTTTTGTGGGGCATTCTCTTTAGGTAGGGAGTCTGCGGGTATACGTTGATCTGGCAATTTCAGACGCGTAAGTCTCCCAGCAATCAATCCGCTGGGGTGATCATTACTGCTTGGGTGCCATTGCGCTTGACCAGCAATTTGAGGTGAATTTAGACGCAACTGCCAGACCGCATTTTTTTTCTGTGACTGTAGGTTGACGTCAACCCAATCACGATCCAGTGCAATTAATTTTTTAACTTGGGCGGAGATTTGAATATCTTCTTCTGGGGTATCTGATTTCTTTACTTCACTCTTATGTTTTCCTGTCCCCAAAAACTCTATCCATTGGTCGAGGTCCAGCTCATTGCTAGCTAAGTGAAGTGAAGTGCCTTGTTGTGGCAATGGCGCTAAAGATCCAACACCTAAGGCGTTCTTTACTTCGTTGGCGAAATTCAGATTGCCTTGAATGAAATACTGATCCCCTAATTTTCCAGACCAATCTGCGCGCACTGGATTGTTTTTGCTTGCCGGATAAGTTTTTAAATTGAACTCACCAAACATAGGAGTTCCTGCTAATTTCTTTGCAGGAGCGGGGGCAGAGCTCGCCCAATTGCGCAAATCAAATTTCAGATTAGTTTGACTTCCCGCTTTATTAAAGTTGATCAAGCCATCATATTTTGCTGATCCACTCATTGCGGACAGCAGTGCTGGATGGGCTCGAGACTTTAGATTTCCTGAAACATAATCTTTTATAAAGTTAGCATTGATATCGCCGCCAATACTGAAGCTGGAATTTCCTGCTGTAGAGGGCGCGCTTGAAATCTTAAAGGCACCACCCAAAAAGTTTGCAGTGACATTGTCAAATTCTGGATTGACTTCAGTGATTCTTATCTTGCCCTTTAAATTGTCCAGTGGCGGAACTTCTCCCCATTGCGCTTGATTTCCTGGGAGAGTAATTTTTGCATCGAAATTGACATCATCGCTTCCAGATAAAGGAATCTTTAAATCAAGACCTAGGCTAACTGGACCCTTCAATTTGAGGTTTTTGGCCAGATTGGCTTGCTGTACACCCACTGGGGATGTAAAGAGATATTCCAGTAATTCGGAACCATCACCCTCAGCTGAGCCATTGATCGATACGATTAGATTTTTGGCGCTGAGATTGGGGATTTTGGATGTGACATTCGTAAGGGTTACTTTTTTGTAGTTGGCTTTATCAATTCCAACATTCAAGCTTGCTTGCTTCATGTCGATATTGCCGCTGACATTGCTAAATGCTTGCCAAACCCCTTGGCTTTTTGGTAGCAAGGGCGCTGGTTTATAGATTGCTTTTGAAATGGGAAGATGAAGGGTGAGTTCACCAACCGTTCCCGTGGGGAAGGGCACTTGGTCGGGGTCTCCCTTTATATGGAGGGAGCCATCCTGAATATCTCCCGCCTCAAAAGCTTTACTAAGAAATTGCCTAGTTTCTTTATCAATATTGACTGGTAGATAGCGATGGGCTGTCGCAAGCTTGGCTTTAACAAACTCCATGTCCAGCGTCATTTGATCGGGCTGCTTAGGCCCGCCAATGAGATAGCTCAGATCAAAATTAGTGGTGATTTCAGAATTACTGAGTTGTAATTTCTTGGCATTGATGAGCCAGCCACCTTTTTGTTTGGACCAGCTAATTTCACCCTTCGCGCGATCAAGTTGAATTTCAGAGGCTGATAAAAAATCATTCATCTCCAACCCAAGATTGCTGGAGTCAAGCGTAAAGTTGCCCTGCTTCTGATTGCTGACTAAGTTGCCAGATAAATGCGAGGCTGAGGGTATTGATTTATTTATCCCAGTAAAGCTAATGTCATTGAGCTTTGCGCTGATGGTGAAATCGAGCTTATTGGAAGAAAACCAATTTCCTGGGATTGGTAAAGCTGAAAGGGCGGATTTGCTTTCAGACCAATTCATATCTAAATTCTCTAGCTCACCATCCGCCTCAGAAATTTTGATCCACTGATGAATCTTTTTCGGGAGCGGAAGATTGAGCGCGAAGAGTGCAATATCTTCCACTTGTATTTTGGGCGAGGAGAAGCCGAACTCTTTAATTTCGCCACCATCTTTTGGTGGACGCCAGCGGAATGTAATCGGACTTAATTTATCTAGGGGGGCAGTGGCGGGGCTGTCAATATTGCGCCATGACAAAGTTTTTGTTGTGATGGAGTTGAGGCCGCCATCCGTGTCTTGCACTAAATCAGTCTCTAGTCTGCCAAACTCAAGGGGATCCTCCCCTTTGTTTAATTGCACTCTAAGTTGATCGGCTGTTAAAGACATTTGCCCGCCATTGGCCTTCCCACCATCAAGCTTCAGACTGCCTTTGGAGTTGAGTTTGCCAGCCAAGTCATATAGCGGAAGGCTGAGGTCTTTAGAAATTTGACTGAGATTAAGTTCGGCGAGATCCCATGAAAAATTTCCGACCCAGTCACGCCAATCACCTGCTTGTCCAGCAAGGTGATGCACAAAGTCGGCTTCGAGTTTGATTGGGTTTGGACTCCAAGGTGTTTGCGCAACTAGCTGACCTTCATGACTGCGCATACCATTGCTTAGGTGGATATTTTGAATATCAATAGAGGTCTTTAGCTTTTGACTTTGCTGATCTTCCCAAAAAATTTTCGCATTATTAATTTGAATATCAGTTTGAGCAAGCAACCAGTTCCCAACTGCAAAATTATCAGCATTGTTAAGAATTGGAATTCCTGCAATAGAGACTACGCCTTTGGCATCTCGTTGAGCGTACAACTGAACCTGATCAAATGTGATCTCGTGAAAGTAGGGGGCTAGGTGATAAAAAGATAACCAACTAAGTTGCCCGTTGATATTTTGAATTAGTAAGGGTGCGGCAGAGGAGGTCCCGCCATTAAAGCGCAATCCTTGAATCGCAAATTTCGGACGAATTCCAGTCCAAGAAACTTGCACTGCATCCATCGTGACCTTGGCGCCTAAGCGAGCGCTCATTAAGCGCTCCAAAGAGGGCTTTGATTTTTCGATCTGAGGCCACAAAACAAAACGCACCCCAATATGGCCAATAACAAAAAAAGCTACGGTGACGCCAGCAAGAATGAGGGCGCGCTTGCGCCAATGACCGCCAGAGCCTGGAGGACGTTTTTGAAGCACGCTCTGCAGGCGAGTCCGGATAATATTTCGAAGCATGACCTCTATTATCCTTCAGCCCTTAGGTGATCTCCAAGCTTCTGTGGTTTGAGTCTAGAGTCGGATTAAGATGGAGAAATGACCGATTCTGCCGCCCAAATTGAATTTTTAAAGCAGCACTCTAGCTATGCTCAGCGCTGGCTTAATTCTCGTCCTGAATGGGAGGATTGGCTCCAGTCCCAGGCCACTCTCAAAGTCGATGTTGCGGGTATTAGGGGTTTATTAAGGCCTTGCCAGGAAGCTTTAGCCATGCCCGAGCAGGATGAGGCTCAATTTATGGCAGATCTGAGGCTAGCCAGACAGCGCCTCATGCTCTGGATTGCCTATCGAGACCTTAATGGCCTAGCCGATCTCGGCGAGGTAACCCATGCGTTGAGTCATTTTGCTGAAGAGGCGCTAGCTCTTTCTATTGCTTATATTCGGGAGGATCTGCAGCGTCGCTTTGGCATTCCTTGGAGTTCGGTCACAGACTCAGAGATGCCCCTGATGGTAGTAGGCATGGGTAAGTTGGGCGGTCTAGAGCTCAATCTTTCCTCTGATATTGATCTTATCTTTTTGTATGAGCATGAAGGCGACACTCAAGGCGGACCCAAAAGCTTGTCTTATCACGAGTGGTTTACTCGAATGGGCAAACGTTTGATTAAGCTCATGGCAGAGCATGACGCAAACGGCTTTGTATTTCGGGTTGATATGCGCCTGAGGCCAAATGGAGATTCGGGCCCTCTGGTTTGTAGTCTCGATATGCTTGAAGAATACTTATTGGTGCAAGGTAGGGAGTGGGAACGCTACGCGTGGATTAAGGGTCGGTTGATTTCACCTTTGCCTGATTCACCCGCCTTTGCTTATTGTGAGCGTGAGCTAGATCAGCTGATTCGTCCCTTTGTCTATCGTCGTCATTTGGATTACGGCGTGATTGCTTCCATCCGTGAATTGCATGCGCAGATTCAGCATGAGGCTGAGAAGCGCTCATCCAATCATCACGGTCGATCTAGGGATATTAAGTTGGGCCGTGGCGGTATCCGTGAAATTGAGTTCTTGGCACAAATGTTTCAGTTGATGCGTGGGGGCACAGATCCTCGCTTTCGCATTCGACCTACTCTAGAGGTATTGGACTTAGTAAAGCAGCAAGGAATTCTGCCAGCAGATGAAGTTCAAGATCTGAAGACAGCTTATGTTTACTTGCGCCGCTTAGAGCATCGGATTCAGGTTTGGGAGGATCAGCAGACACACTATTTGCCCGAAGATGAGAGCGCTCGTACTCGCTTGGCGGCAAGTATGGTTGGCCCCGATCAAACTCAAGAGCAGTCCACTTTCTTGTCCATACTCGATAAACACCAAGCTGCAGTAGCTCAGTACTTTGAAAAAGCATTTGTACTTGATGATGCAGCGCGCCTGGATAATACAAGTCTGCCGGCTGGATGGGAGCCAGATAGCACTATGTTCCCAGAGTCTGTAGCGCGTTGGTTGGCTTGGGCTGATAGTTCCAAGCAAAGACAGTTGCCAGAAAAAAGCAGAATCATTTTTAACAACCTGATTCGTAAGGCTGCAGATAGCTTGCAAGCGGATCCGCCTGCCTCGATCAGCGCAGACCAGACTTTGCTTCGTTTCTTTGATTTATTAGAGGCGGTGGCTCGGCGAAGCGCCTACCTATCTATTTTGTCTGAGTACCCTCAGGCGCTGTCCAATGTATTGGCATTGCTGAAGGCCTCTCAATGGGGTGCGGAGTATTTAACCAGACACCCTCATCTCCTGGATTACTTGCTCAACTCGCGAACCGAGAAGGCGCTGATTGAGCATCCAGAGCAATATTGGCAAGAGGTAAAAGCCACGCTAGAAATGCGTCTTGATGACGTGATGGCAGATGGTGATGGCTCAGAGCAGGCTATGGATATTTTGCGTATTACCCACCATACCGAAACCTTCATTACCTTATTGGCAGATTTGGGAATTGGCGTTGATCATGAGCTTTCTGTGGAAAAGGTCAGCGATCATTTATCCGCTTTGGCTGACTTAATATTGCAGACTACTTTCGAGCGTGTGTGGCCAAGCGTAGTCAAGAAGTTTGAATTACCAATCGATACAGCTGCACCATTTGCGGTGATCTCCTATGGAAAGTTGGGCGGTAAAGAGTTGGGATATGCCTCGGACTTGGACTTGGTTTTTTTATATCAAGCCGAGGAAACGGATTTTGCCGCTCAAGAAATTTATGCCTTACTCGCCAAGCGGATGATCAACTGGTTAACCGCCTATACATCGGCTGGCAGTCTTTTTGAAATCGATACACGTCTTCGCCCTAATGGATCTGCGGGATTCTTGGTGACGAATGCGGATGCGTTTAAGAAATACCAGTTACGCGAGGGCGATAACGCTGCTTGGGTTTGGGAGCATCAAGCTCTAACGCGCGCAAGGTTCTCTGCGGGAAGTAAGGTCGTTGGGGAGTTCTTTGATGATGTGCGTTTTGAGGTCTTAAGTCAAAATCGTGATGTTGATCAGTTGCGCCATGAGATTTTAGAAATGCGTCGCAAGGTTCATGCTGGACATCCAAACCCTACGCCTGATTTTGATTTAAAGCACGATGCTGGCGGAATGGTGGATATTGAATTTATCGTGCAATTTTTAGTCTTTGCATTTTCAAACACCTATCCACAACTTATTGGCAATTTGGGTAATATCGCCTTGCTGCGTATTGCTGGAGAGGTGGGTTTAATTCCAGGCTCGATAGCTCAGGAGGTTGGTGATGCTTATCGCCTCCTTCGGGCGCGTCAACATCGCTTGCGTTTAGATGGTGCTGAAAAGACGCGGGTAGATTTGGGGCTTGAGCCTCAACTGGTTCAAGCAAGAGAAGTGGTGCTGGCCTTATGGCAAGAAATATTTCTCGCCCCTTCGGACGCTTGAAAAACCTAGTTTTGCTCTAACAGTTCTCGAGCGTGTCGACGTGTAGTGTCGGTAATCGTTGCTCCGCCCAACATACGAGCAACTTCTTCTACTCTCTCAGCTCTTCCAAGTGGCATGACTTGAGAAAGAGTTTTATCGTCAGCCTGAGATTTACTGACTTTCAAATGGTGATTACCTTGTGCGGCTACTTGTGGCAAGTGGGTCACGCAGAGAATTTGATGTGATTGGCCAAGTTGACGCAATAATTTTCCAACCGTCTCTGCAACAGCTCCACCGATGCCGGCATCAACCTCATCAAATATGAGTGTGGGTGTGAATGATGCTTTGCTGGTGATCACGCTAATGGCCAAGCTAATACGAGCCAATTCACCGCCGGAGGCTACTTTTGCCAATGAGCGTGGGGTACTGCCAGCATGGCCTGCAACCAGAAACTCAATTTGCTCAAGACCTTGGGCGCCACCTTCAGATAGGGGTAACAAAGCAATTTCTAACTGCCCGCCCGCCATCGAAAGGTCTTGCATTGCAGTGGTAACTTGCTTGCCCAAATCCAGTGCGGCTTTACTACGTTTTTGGGAGAGTTGCTTTGCTTGCTTAAGGTAGGCAAGCTCTTCTTGCTTCACTTTTTCACGCAAAGCTTCAATATTTTGAGAGGCTGTTAGTGCTTCTAAACGTTCGGTGGTTTCTAGAAGTAATTTTGGCAAGTCATCTGCTTCGGTGCGATATTTTCTGGCTGCGCCATGGAGTGCTTGCATACGCTCCTCCACTTCACTAAGGCGTGCAGGATCTAAATCGAGTTTTTGTAAGTAGCGATTAAGACTATGCACCGCTTCATCTATCTGAATTTGCGCAGACTCTAAAGCTTGACTGATATCACTGAGTGCGGAGTCATGCTCTGCTAATGCGCCCATATTGCTGCTGACTTTAGAGAGGGTTGACTCTACTGAGTTATCCGCCTCGCTTAGAGCATCGATCGCTTCTTGGCAACCGCTAATAATTTTTGCGCCATTAGCCAATCGAGCATGCTCACTTTGAATGGTGGTCCATTCGCCTTCTTGCGGAGAGAGTTCGCTGAGTTCTTCTAGCTGCCATTCCAGGCGCTCACGTTCACGTTCAATATCTTGCCCAGCATTTTCTGCTTGCTCTAGTCTGCGACGTGATTCATTGAGAGTTTTGAATAACCGAGAGACCTCGGCGACCAGATCCATATGATTCGCATGGCGATCGAGCAATTCGCGTTGAGCACCACCCTTGAGTAATAGTTGATGCGCATGTTGCCCATGAATATCCACCAATTGATCGCCCGCTTCTCGCAGTTGCGCCAAGGTTGCTACGCTACCGTTGATGAAGGCGCGGCTACGACCATTTACTTCTACAGTTCTTTTGAGGAGCAGGCTTTGCCCTTCATCTTCAAGCGGAAAGCCTTGTCCATCAAGCCATTGATTGAAGTGGTCAATTTGCTGTGAATCAATACGAAAGAGGGCGCTAATTTCTGCGCGGTTACAGCCTTCACGAATTTGGCTGCTATCCGCACGCTCACCCAATACGAGACTGAGTGCATCTAAAAGAATAGATTTGCCGGCACCTGTTTCACCGGTGAGGACCGTGAAGCCTGAGGAAAGATCTAGCTCTAGCTGGTCAACGATGACAAAGTCGCGAAGCGATAGGGTTTGAAGCATGCCTTAGCGTACCGAAAAATTCGACATCAGAATGTCGATGGATACTCATTCCAATGTAACTTTTCTCGCAAGGTTTTGTAGTCACTATGGCTGCGAGGGTGAAGTAGGGTGATTGTTTTTTTAGATTGACTGACTTCAATAGTGTCACCCGATTGCAAGTCGGTTTGGGATTGCATATCAAAGTTCACAATCACTTCTCTGCCATCAACCACCTCGATGCTCACCACAATATCTTGCGGTAATACGATGGGGCGATTGGATAAAGAATGTGGGGCAATCGGTGCTAACAGAATGCCTGCTACCCGCGGATGCAAGATGGGGCCGCCGGCTGACAGGGCGTAAGCAGTTGAGCCGGTAGGTGTTGAGACAATCAAACCATCGGAGCGTTGGTTATACATAAATGAACCATTAACGCGCACTGCAAGCTCGACCATTCCGGAAATTCCAGAGCGATTGACTACGACATCGTTGAGCGCAAGGGCTTGATTAATCTCTTTCCCGTTGCGCATCACAACTGCATCAAGCAGCGTTCTAGTGTCGGCTTCGTATTCACCAGCAATAATTTGTGGCAAGACAGTTTGAACGTTCTGAATCGGGATATCGGTCATGTAGCCCAAGCGACCCATATTGATACCAACCAGAGGTACGTTGCTACCAGCCAATTGACGTCCAATGCCAAGCATCGTCCCATCACCGCCCAAAACAACTGCTAAATCGATGGCGCCCGAAAACTCCCCGACTTTTTTGACTGGATAGGCGGTCAGCCCCAAATGGCTTGCAGTAGCACTCTCGACATAGACTTCACAGCCTTGCTCGGCTAATAGGGTAGCCAGGTCCTTGAGGCGCTCTTGCATGCCGTCAGCCTGATATTTGCCGACGAGCGCAACCCGGCTAAATGCCTTTTTGCTGGAATTTGGGGATGGGCTTAACATATAACGATTAAACCATACGCATAAAATCCCTTCCACTATGGATGATCGTTCCCGCGCCTTACTGAAAACCCTCATCGAGCGCTATATCGAAGAGGGGCAGCCTATTGGCTCACGCACCCTATCTCGATTCTCGGGATTGGATCTTTCTGCGGCCACGATTCGCAATGTCATGGCGGATTTGGAGGAAATGGGCTTGGTTACCAGCCCCCATACTTCTGCCGGACGTATTCCAACGCCAAGGGGCTACCGTCTCTTTGTGGATACGATGGTGACCGTCCGTCCTCTAGAAGAAATTGCTACCCGTGAGATGGAAAAAGGCCTTTTGCCAGATTCCCCGCAACGGGTAATGAACTCTGCTGCACAAATTCTGTCCAATTTGACTCATTTCGCTGGGGTGGTGATGACGCCTAAGCGTGCGCAAGTGTTCAAACACATCGAGTTCTTGCGACTTGGCGAAGGCAAGATACTGCTCATCATGGTGACCCCTGAGGGTGATGTTCAAAACCGCATCCTTCCTACTACACAAGACTACACACCAAGCCAGTTGGTAGAGGCTGGTAATTACATCAATATGCAGTTCGCTGGTAAGAGCTTTGCTGAAGTGCGGGCGCATCTGGCTTCTGATCTAGATAACTTACGCAGTGATATTTCTGGTTTGATGGCCTTGGCGCTCCACAGTGGCGTCAGCGATTACGGCATGGGTCAGGGGGACATGCTCCTATCAGGCGAGCGTCGTTTGCTTAATGTCGGCGACCTCAGTACTAATTTAGATAAGCTCCGCAAGATGTTTGACATGCTGGAGCAGAAGTCGGTACTCATGCAGTTGTTAGATGTATCTAGTCATGCGGACGGCATTCAGATCTTTATTGGCGGTGAAAGTGATTTACTGCCATATGAAGATTTAGCAGTCATTAGCGCGCCATACAGTGTTGATGGGCAAATCGTTGGAACGCTTGGAGTAATTGGACCTACTCGCATGGCATACGATCGAGTGATTCCGATTGTCGACATTACCTCTAAATTGTTATCAGGCGCATTGAGCTCCCCAGTGGGGTCTTGATAGCAATCTCATTTTTAATTCTCTTTAATTAAGACGGATCCTCCTTGAATCAAAACCCTCACTTACGCCCCTCTAAGACAGCAGTGTTATTGCTGAACTTGGGCACTCCTTCTGCGCCAACTGCTAAAGCGGTGAGAGCTTATCTCAAAGAATTTCTATCAGATCCTCGCGTTGTAGAAATCCCTCGCATTATTTGGTGGTGCATTTTGAATGGCATTATTTTGCCGATTCGTAGCGGCGCTTCTGCAAAAAAATACGCTTCTATTTGGTTGCCAAAACTAGGCTCTCCATTGATGCATTACTCACGCTTACAGGCAAAAGAGTTGGGCGAGAAATTCGCTAATCATGGAGAAGTGGTGCTGGTAGATTTGGCTATGCGCTATGGTGAGCCCTCGACCCAGCAAGCCCTGGAAGCCTTGCAGGCACAGGGTATGGAGCGTCTTTTGTTGTTACCGCTCTACCCGCAGTATTCAGCGACAACGACTGCCTCCAGTTTTGATGAAGTATTTCGTGTTCTCGGAACATGGCGTAATCAGCCTGAGCTGCGCTTGGTAAAGCACTATCACGACAATCCTGCTTACATCACCGCCTTACGCGATCAAGTGCTCGGTGCATGGGATAAAGATGGTCGCCCAGATTTCGCTGCTGGCGATCGTTTTGTGATGTCTTTTCATGGTCTGCCTAAGCGTAATTTAATGAAGGGTGACCCCTATCATTGCGAGTGCTTAAAAACCGGTCGCCTGCTTGGCGAGTCTTTGGGCTTAGAGCCTGGACAATATTTAGTCACCTTCCAATCTCGCTTTGGTAAAGCGGAGTGGCTCAAACCTTACACAGCTCCAACTATTGAAAAGTTGGGTAAAGAAGGCTGCAAGCGAGTGGATATTTTTTGCCCAGGCTTTCCGGCAGATTGCTTGGAGACTCTAGAAGAAATTGCCATGGAAGCACGTGAGATCTTCTTAGAACATGGTGGTAAAGATTACCGCTATATTCCTTGTCTCAATAGCAATTCAAAATGGATCGATGCGATGTACGACATCGCCCAGCAACATATGTCAGGCTGGAGCTTGGGCGTAGAGTCCGATGCGGTATTGCAAGAACGCGATCGACTTGCTGAGTTGGCTAAAGCCAAAATTGCTTAAACTCAGTTGCACTTGAAATTGCTTTAATCGGCCCCATATTGTTGAGAAGTAGCCATTCTGATAGAAAAGTGAATTTGCACCTATGACCCAAGAAAACCAAAATCCATCCCCTGAGCAGGAAAATATTGCCGCCGATCCTCAGGCTGAGGGTGGTGCCGATGTGGCTCCTGCAGAGGCTGAAGTAAAGACGCCGGATCAAGAGATCGCTGAGTTAAATCAAAAGCTTACCGAGATGCAAGATAACTATCTTCGTGCAAAAGCTGAAGGTGAGAATATTCGTCGCCGTGCTGCTGAGGATGTTTCTAAGGCACATAAGTTTGCGATTGAGAGTTTTGCCGAGCATCTGGTGCCGGTTACAGATAGCTTGTACGCAGCCTTGAATGCCGAGGCGGTTGATGCCAAAGCCTTTAAAGAGGGTTTGGAAATCACTCTAAAGCAGTTGCTCTCCGCCTTTGAAAAAGGTCGCATGACTGAGATTAATCCTGCTGTGGGTGATAAGTTTGATCCTCATCACCACCAGGCGATTGCTTCAGTACCGTCAGACCAAGAGGCCAATACCGTGGTTTCAGTCCTTCAGAGGGGTTATTCCATCGCCGATCGCATTTTGCGCCCAGCTTTGGTAACCGTGAGCGCGCCCAAATAAGTCACTTAAACCCCTAAATTAGGGGTTTTTCACCAAAAAGCGGGATAAAAAGGCAGAAATCTGCCTTTTTTGCATTTTTAGCCCTTGAATTCCCTCTTTTTGGCCCCATTTATTGAATATCGATTTATTCATAGTTTTACGAAATTACACATAACTTAATTTTTGGAGCCATTATGGGAAAGATTATCGGAATTGACTTAGGAACCACAAACTCGTGCGTTTCTGTTGTTGAAAACAATGCACCTAAAGTTGTCGAGAACGCCGAAGGCGGCCGTACAACTCCATCCATCATTGCTTACGTTGAAGATGGCGAAGTATTGGTTGGCGCACCTGCAAAACGCCAATCAGTTACTAACCCTAAAAACACGATCTACGCAGTGAAGCGTTTGATGGGTCGTAAATTTACTGATGCCGAAGTACAAAAAGACATCGGTTTGATGCCTTACAAAATTGTGCAAGCAGACAATGGTGATGCTTGGGTTGAAGCACGCGACAAAAAAATGGCGCCACAACAAGTGTCAGCAGAAATTTTGCGCAAAATGAAAAAGACAGCCGAAGACTATCTCGGCGAAGAAGTAACTGAGGCAGTGATTACTGTTCCTGCTTACTTCAACGACAGCCAACGTCAAGCAACAAAAGATGCTGGTCGTATCGCTGGTTTGGATGTCAAGCGCATCATCAATGAGCCAACTGCTGCTGCATTGGCATTCGGCTTGGATAAGCAAGACAAAGTAGATCGCAAGATTGCCGTGTATGACTTGGGTGGCGGTACATTCGACGTATCCATTATTGAAATTGCTAACGTTGATGGCGAGAAGCAGTTCGAAGTGCTCTCTACTAACGGTGATACCTTCTTGGGTGGTGAAGACTTTGACCAACGCATCATTGATTGGATCATTGCTGAGTTCAAGAAAGAGCAAGGCGTGGATTTGAGTAAAGATGTATTGGCATTGCAACGTTTAAAAGACGCTGCTGAAAAGGCCAAGATCGAACTGTCATCCGCACAGCAAACTGAAATCAATTTGCCATACGTGACTGCTGATGCAGGCGGTCCTAAGCATTTGAACTTGAAGCTCACTCGCGCTAAGTTGGAGTCTTTGGTAGAAGAGTTGATCAACCGTACGGCTGGTCCTTGCTTAACTGCAATTAAAGACGCTGGCGTTAATGTGGCTGATATCGATGACGTGATTTTGGTTGGTGGTCAAACCCGCATGCCTGCAGTTCAGGACAAGGTTAAAGAGATTTTCGGTAAAGAGCCACGCAAGGATGTGAACCCAGACGAAGCAGTTGCTGTTGGTGCTGCGATTCAGGGCTCTGTATTGTCTGGTGATCGTAAGGACGTATTGCTCTTGGACGTAACTCCATTGTCATTGGGTATCGAAACCTTGGGCGGCGTAATGACCAAGATGATTCCGAAGAACACCACTATTCCTACTAAGCATTCACAGGTTTACTCCACAGCGGAAGATAACCAGCCTGCGGTAACGATTAAGTGTTTCCAGGGTGAGCGTGAGATGGCTGCTGCCAACAAATTGCTCGGTGAGTTTAATTTGGAAGGTATTGCTCCAGCGCAACGCGGTATGCCACAAATTGAAGTGACTTTTGATATTGATGCCAACGGTATTTTGCATGTAACTGCAAAAGACAAAACGACTGGCAAAGAGAACAAGATCACCATTAAGGCAAACTCTGGTTTGACTGAAGAAGAAATTCAACGCATGGTGAAAGATGCTGAAGCGAATGCCGATGAAGATAAAAAAGCATTGGAGCTAGTAACAGCGCGCAACACTGCTGATGCTTTGGCTCACTCAACCAAGAAAGCCTTGGAAGAGCATGGCTCAGCTTTAGAAGCTTCTGAGAAAGAAGCAATCGAGGCCGCCTTGAAAGAATTGGATGAGGCAATCAAGGGTAGCGATAAAGCTGCCATTGAAGCTAAGACTGAAGCTTTGGGTAAAGCTAGTCAGAAGTTGGGCGAAAAAGCCATGGCTGCTGAACAAGCTAAAGCTGGTGGTGCCGCTCCTGGCGCAGCTCCTGGTGGCGCGCAAGCTGCTGCTCCGGATGCAGACGTTGTGGATGCGGATTTCAAAGAAGTGGATGACAAGAAGTAATCCCTTATATTGAAAGCCATTTAACGTAGTTTAGAAGTACTTAAATAACAAGTCGGCCTCGTGCCGACTTGTGTCATTCAGGTTGTTGAGAGGAATTTTGTGCCTAAAAGTAAACGCGATTATTACGAAGTGCTTGGTGTTGCGAAAGGTGCCAGCGATGAGGAGCTAAAAAAGGCTTATCGGAAAATGGCGATGAAGCATCACCCCGATCGCAACCCCGATAGCAAAACAGCGGAAGCGCAATTCAAAGAAGTTAAAGAAGCTTACGAAACCCTCACGGATCCAAACAAGCGCGCTGCTTATGATCAATATGGTCATGCGGGCGTGGATCAGTCTAGTGGGTTTGGTGGTGGCGGCTTTGGCGGCGGCGGTTTTGCGGATGCCTTCGGTGATATCTTCGGCGATATTTTTGGCCAAGGTGGTGGACGTCAGTCAGGACCACAGGTTTATAAGGGCGCTGATTTACGTTACAACATGGAGATCACTCTCGAGCAAGCGGCAGAGGGTTACACCACGCAAATTCGGGTGCCAAGCTGGAGTGACTGCAAACCATGTCACGGCACCGGCGCTGAGCCTGGTAGCAAAGCTGAGCGATGCACTACTTGTGATGGTCATGGCCAAGTTCGTGTCCAGCAGGGCTTCTTCTCTATGCAACAAACTTGCCCTAAGTGCCGCGGCACTGGTGAGTACATTCCGAAGCCATGCAAAACTTGCCATGGCAGCGGTAAACACAAAGAACAAAAAACACTCGAAATCAAAATCCCTGCGGGTATTGATGATGGTATGCGCGTGCGCTCCGTTGGTAACGGCGAACCTGGCGTGAATGGCGGACCATCTGGCGATCTCTATGTAGAAGTCAGAGTAAAACCCCATAAGGTATTTGAGCGCGATGGCAGCGATCTGCATGTACAAATGCCGATCTCTTTCGCAACCGCGACGATTGGTGGTGATATTGAAGTGCCAACGCTTTCAGGGCGCGTCGAGTTCCCGATTCCTGAGGGAACGCAGACTGGTAAAACATTCCGTTTGCGTAATAAGGGGATTAAAGGACTGCGCTCAACGATGGTGGGCGATCTCTTTGTTCACGTTGCCGTTGAGACTCCGGTCAAGTTGACTGATGAGCAGAAGAAATTACTGCAGAAGTTCGATGAGAGCTTGAAGTCTGGTGGCGATAAACACAACCCTCATCAAAAGGGTTGGTTTGATGGTGTGAAGAGTTTCTTTAGTTAACTAGTAGTTCAAGCTTATCCAGCAAAGCCGTGTTCGGGTCCGGGGAATTTTCCAGATTTCACTTCTCGAACATAGGCTTTGACTGCCGCCTCAATTGAGGCATGACCATCTAGAAAGTTTTTAACAAACTTCGGTGGCTTTCCAGGGCTGATGCCCAGCATATCTTGTAGTACTAATACCTGACCGGAGCAATCGTTCCCAGCACCGATTCCAATCGTAGGAATGGAGAGTGACTCGGTAATATGCTTGCCCAATGATGACGGAATTGCTTCGAGCACAATCATTTGTGCACCAGCTTGCTCGCAAGCAATCGCTTGTTCGAGCATCAAGCTTGCAGCATCTTTAGATTTACCTTGAACCTTATAGCCGCCAAGAATATGAACGGATTGAGGTAAAAGTCCTAGGTGCGCACAAACGGGAACGCTACGTTCTACTAAATACTGAATGATGTCGATTTGCCAATCACCACCTTCAAGCTTGACCATATCTGCGCCAGCGCGCATGAGTTCTGCTGCTGAGTCTAAGGCTTGAGCGGGATCGCCATAACTGGCAAAAGGAAGGTCGGCAATGATGAAGGCATGAGAGTTGGCGCGGGCCACACACTCGGTGTGATATGCCACTTGCTCAACGGTTACCGGGGTAGTGCTCGAGTGACCTTGAATCACATTACCTAGAGAGTCTCCAATCAGGATAGTTTCTACCCCGCACCGGTTTAATAAGGCTGACATCGTTGCATCGTATGCCGTCAGCATAGTAATTTTTTCACCCTCAGCGCGCATGGAGAGGAGTTTAGAAATCGTAATTGGCTTTTCGCCTTGTAAGTAACCCATGGCGTGAGTTTAATGAATTAATGCGCTGATTGGCTATAAACGTCTTTTTCACCGCAATTACAGTTGCGGCAAGGGAGTTTTTCGATGCGCTGATCCGCTACATT